>Ga0335074_10000647_pt1 | contig 48667 bp, 38 predicted proteins | sample Lox_Sample_23_FD_206715 | JGI IMG/M metagenome (GOLD analysis project Ga0335074, IMG submission 206715) | Soil microbial communities from Loxahatchee National Wildlife Refuge, Florida, United States - Lox_Sample_2.3 | ecosystem: Environmental > Terrestrial > Soil > Wetlands | place: USA...
CTCCATCTTCCGAGCGCGAGTAAGCAAGCGTATCCGCAATCTGCGGACTCTGCCGGGCGTTGGTCAGCATCTGCACCGGCCAATCCGCCAGGGTTTGTCCGGTACCGGGAAACATCACCAGCAGCTCATCGGTCGCGGCGGCGTCACCGATGACGATGTACTCCAATTCATCTCCCGTGCGCGGATTGGTGAAGAACGTCAGCTCCGGCCCTAGTTCGCGAAGATTCCGGATCGCGCTGCACGGAACAGGATGGCGCGCGCCGCTCTTGCCGGGATTCTCGGCGGAAGCGAGCGTGGATTGCTTTTGCCGGCTCGCAACTTGACGATTTGCAGATGTAGAAGCAGCGAAGTGTCCGGTGGCCTGCCACACGTACGTGAAGACCACGGCGGCCACTACGAACGCCCACGCTGCAATCCAGACACCGCGCGATGCAGGCTGCTGGTTCACGCTGCCAATCTCCTTTGCTCGTCGAGGTAAGCTTCTTCTATATCAGATTGCCCGCTGCCGCAGAGCCGGCTTTTGTCCTGGCGACATGCCGGCGCGCGGAGCACGCCCGCAGGAAGGCGGCAACCTGCTCCAACGGGTGCCAACGGGAATACCGCCGAATTCGGCGTCAGGAGGCCGCTGGGACGAAATGCCGTGTCTATAGACGGCGCCTCCGCCGATCGTCGAAATTAGACCCTGTGCTCATGGAGCACAAGCCGCTCTCGCAAGCCCCGACGGTGCTGTGCGGCGATTCTGGGAAATCCGCCCACCTTTTTCCAACGGATGGGAAGAAAAACGGGGCCACCCTTTCTGTTTCGTGCGCGCCTACGATGGAGTGAAAAGGACGGCCCGGCCGCCGTGTTTTGTTGACCGCTCTGCGGTGGGGTGCCTTTATGAAAAGGTTGCTCGTGATGTTCGTGCTGGTCTCATGCTGCGCCAGCCTTGCGCAGCAACTGCAGGCTCAGTCGCGATATCCTTCCGTAGTCTACCTAGCGCCGCGTGCCCCACTCTAAGCTCGAAGCTCGCAGCTTGCTGCCGCGATATACTGATCAGTAATGAGGATGGTGTGAGCTCGCAGCAAAAAACGTTTTACATCGAGACCTTCGGGTGCCAGATGAACTTCCACGACTCGGAAAAGGTCGTGGGGACGCTCATCTCCGAGGGCTACCAGCAAGTCGCGCGCGAGGAAGATGCCGACCTCATCTTCTACAACACCTGCTCGATTCGCGATAAGGCCGAGCAGAAGGTCTTTCACCGCCTGGCCGATTACAAGAAGCTGCGCAAGGAAGGGAAGCGCTTTGCCGTTCTCGGCTGCGTGGCGCAGCAGGAAGGCGAGAAAATTTTCGAGCGCGCGCCGCATGTGTCGCTGGTGGCCGGCTCGGCGTCGTACCGCAACCTGCCGGAGATGCTGGTGCAGATCGAGCGGGGCGCCGATCGCGTGACCGGCCTCGACGACCGCGAGACCGACCAGACCTTCGAGACCGAATTCACCGCGCGCAGCAATCCGCATCGCGGCTACATCACCATCATTGAAGGCTGCGACAAGTTCTGCGCCTACTGCGTGGTGCCGTACACGCGCGGCAAGGAGCGCAGCCGCACGTCCGAGTCAGTCCTGCGCGAGGCGCGCCGCATGGCCGACGCCGGCTACACCGACATTCAGCTGCTCGGGCAGAACGTGAATTCCTATCGTGATCCGGCAGGGAAGATGAGCTTCGCCGAATTGCTGGCCGCGGTCGGCGAGCTGCCGGGAATCCGCCGCGTGCGTTTCACCACCTCGCATCCGCGCGACTTCACCAAGGACATCATCGACGCGATCGATGCCGTGCCGGCGCTTTGCGATCACGTGCATCTGCCGGTGCAGAGCGGCTCGTCGCGGGTGCTGGCGTCGATGTTCCGCGAGTACACACGCGAGCAATACCTCGAACGCATCGCGTGGATGAAGTCGACGCGCAATAAAGAGATCAGCATCACGACCGATGTAATCGTTGGATTCCCGGGCGAGACCGAAGCCGAGTTCGGGGAGACGCTGAGCCTGCTCGATGAGGTTGGCTACGACGGCGTCTTTTCATTCAAGTATTCGCCGCGGCCGAACACGCCGTCGCTGCAATACATCGACTCGATTCCCGATGCGGAGAAGTCGCGCCGGTTGCAGATTCTGCAGGAACGTCAGCGGGAGATCCAGCGCGCCAGCTATCGCAGACATTTAGGCCAAATCCTTGAGGTGATGGTTGAAGGCAAGAACGAAGCGCGAGGACAGGTCATCGGCCGCACTTCGCAGAACAAGACGCTGAACTTCACGACCAGCGGCCAACAAGAGCCAAGCGTCGGCGAGTACGTGAACGTGAAGGTGACGCAGATCTTTCCGAATAGCCTGTTGGGAGTTGCTGTTTGAAGAGCCTTGTTCACCACGGAACACACGGAGTCCACGGAAAAGATAAGGGAGAATTGAAGATCATTTTTCTCGATGGCTAAGCAAAGCAGATGATCGTAGGTTTTCGCAAAGCCGTGATCATGAAAACCAAGAAATATTCCGTGTCTTCCGTGGTGAAAAGTTGTAGAAGTGGAAGGATGTTGGAGGCCCCACGATGGAAGTTGAAATGAAAATTCGCGGGTTGATGATGGACCCGGTTACCAATATGCCCATCGTGGTGCTCAAGGACCAGGGTAGCGAGACGGTTTTGCCCATTTGGGTGGGTGTTTACGAAGCCAACGCCATCGCGCTGGAGATCGAGAAGATCACCACGCCGCGCCCCATGACGCACGATCTGCTGAAGAACCTGCTCGTCGGCCTGGAGACTATGGTGCGCAAAGTCGTCGTCACCGAACTCAAGGACGACACGTTCTTCGCCGTAATTTGGCTGGAGCGCGACGGGCAGTCGATCAGCATCGACTCGCGGCCGTCGGATGCGCTGGCACTGGCGCTGCGCATGGATTGCCCCATCTTCGTCGACGACGAAGTGCTCAAGAACAGCAAAGTTGCCGCCAATGTCAACGATCGCGTCTCCGCCGAAGAGCTGCGCAAATGGCTGGAGAATCTGGGCGAGGACGATTTGGGGCGGTATAAGATGTGAGAAGAGGCGATTAGCAATTAGCAACTAGCGATTAGCTAAGAACCGGTGACGCGCAGCTAGTTGCCACGATCCGCGGGTTCGCAACGCTGCAAGGTGCCTACATCGTGTTCATGGAGACGCTGCCCCCGCAACTTTTAGAATTGCTAATCGCTAATTGCTGCTTTTATGGACCCCGCCGAACAACTGCAGCGCATCTATCTCGCCGGATTCGAGCTGCAAACCTTTGATCGCTATCCCAACGCAGTCGGCGTGATTCGCGATGGCTGCATTGCATTGCTTCGATCTACTCCTAACGGTCTGCAGATGATCGGCTCGCCTGGCTGGCGCATGGGCGAAGTCCTTGGCGTGCTTGTGGAGAAAGACGGCAGGGAAGTCTTCCAGGCGAAATCGGAGTTCTTAGAAGCCACTCCGGAACGGCTGGCAGCGCTCGAAAAATTCAAAGCCGATCTGGAGCAGTTGCTGACGGCCACAGCCTAGCCCCGCCGTACGCTATCGCTGTCATCCCGAGCGTAGCCGAGGGATCTGCGGTTTGTCGGCAGGGGAAGCCAGCTTCGTGGCAACAATTGATCCTTTCGACCGCGCCGGCGGCCGATCGTTCTAGCTGATCGTCTTCACCTTGTAGCGCCGCAGCTGCGCATCAACCGTGATAAGCGCTGCCTCCTCGGCAATCGCCTGCGCCACCAGCAGCCGATCAAACAGATCGCGATGATGCAGCGGCAGCTTCTCCAGCGCTTCCAGATGGGAAAACTGTATGGGCAAGATGCTGAATTCGTGTCGAGTCAAAAGGTGCTGCAGATAGGGAGCCAGCGGCTTGGGCATTTTGAACTTGCCGATGCTCACTTTGATGGCAATTTCCCATGCGCTGGCTATGCTGACGAGCACTTCGTTGGCCGGACTCTGGATCGCTGCAGCTGCGGCCGGGGAGAGCCGGCCGACATCGTTCGTAGCCCAAAGAAATACGTGCGTGTCGAGCAGCACCCTCAACGATAGAAGGCCTCTTCGATCTCAGGAGGCAGTGGGTCGTCGAAGTCGTCCGGGACGGTGAACTCTCCCTTGGCCAGTCCCAGCGGGCGTTTGCGCTTGCGATCTTTAATCGCCACCAGCCGCGCCACCGGCTTTCCCGCCTTGGCGATGATGACCTCTTCGCCCAGCGCTACGCGCTGCAGTAGCTTCGACAGATGCGTCTTGGCCTCATGGATATTGACTTCCATGCTGGCAGAGTAGACTAAGCAGTGGACTAAGTCAACGGGAGCTCCATAACCGCCCGAACCACTCCGAACTCGCCCGACAAGTGTCAGGGCCCGACGTTCAGTCGTGCCAACAAAGCACTGATTTTTTTTGCTGTCTGAGTTGGCTTTACGCCGACAGCTCCAACAACCGCGTGGAGGAGTTTTTCAGCGGCCTGTCTACATCCGGTCCGGTGGGCTGCTCTGAGTGTCGGATTGCGGCAGGATGCGGGCCGTCGCGCGGAATTTGTGGCAGTTATGGAACTCCAGCACGTTGCGATTCTTGCGCCCGCCGCGGGTTAAGGCGTTAACCACGGTTCTCAGCGGCAACAGGAAGCTGGTGCCGTCGCCAAAAGGCACCTCGCCGTAATCGATCAGCAGGTCGGCGCTGTGCAGCGGAAAATCCTCCGGCAGGCGGGTAGTCGCTATTTGCAACTGGCGCAACTCACCCGTCTTTTTGTCGATGCGCAGTTCGCCATGATAGGGCGGCGTGGCGACCTTACCCCACATATGAATCCGCCAGACGGGAACGTCCTGCTGCTCGATCGCATAGTGGAAAACCAGGGTTGCACGATCGCCACTGGCGTTGTCCAACTCGAAGGTGACCTTGTTGCCGTCAAACAGGCCACGGATGTCGGCTCCAAACTGACCCGTCGACCAGGTGTGGGAGTTGAGCCGGGCAACATCCGTCACCGGTTGCCCATTCGACTTGATATTCCGGTACGACTCTTTGCCGTCCAGGTAACTGACCTCGGCCGTCACCACGTCGGATGCCTCGCCGTCCAGGTAGCGGGCGGTGTGTTGCTCACAAGTGAAATCAGGGATACGGGTGGGAAGCGAAACGGCATACTCGCATACCTTGCGTAGCGCATCCGCGTGCGGCGTTCCCACGGCCAGCGAAGCACATGGACTCGGTAAGACGTTGTCCTGCGTCCCGTCCGGCGCAACGGTTTGCGCCCACAGCGTCCCCAGAAGGATCAGCACAAATGCCAGGCCGCGGCGGAAGAAACGGCCTGTGAGCCGAAGCAGAATGTCCCGCGCGCAGAGGGAGCCAGCACTCATTGGGATCACCCGAGAACCGGACCATTCTAGACCCTAAATCCTGGTGGTAAAGCGGCAAAGGGACTTGGCGCCAAATTTCGCGGACGAAGGCGCTGGGGCGCGAATTTGCGTGCGAAGTTAAGGTTTCAGGCTGCGGCCTGGCCGGATGTGGCTAGGGCTAGCCTAGGGCTTGAGTAAATGGGATTTAGCCGGATAATCCGGGAGCTCAGGCGCTGGGAAGGCTCTATTTAGGCGTCGGCCAGCATGGTTAACATAATATCTGTTATCGGACATATAGGAACCGCTGAAGCTTTTCCGCTGATTCCATACTCAGGCTAGCTCAGTCCGACTAAGTTTCTTCCCGATCTTGAGCGCGTCTCGCTAGCGGCCCCGATTGGCAGCTGTCGCCCGGACCGGATCAACCTGACCCGCTTACATCTTTCGTTTGGCCAGCGGACTTCCGTAAAAGCAATAAGCCGCGTACGTATCCTCGGCTTTGCCGCTGTAGGCTTGCTTGCGTATATCGCGCAGAATCTCGGCAAACGGAGTGTCGGGCTCCTTGAGCACTCTCTCGTAGAACGTCTGTGCCACTTGATGCGCGAGATCGTCCTTCACCGACCACAAGGCGGCCACCACGCCGCTGGCGCCCAATTTCAGAAAGGTGCTGGCCAGGCCTCCGATCCCGACCAGCGCCGGCGCTGGTCGCCCCACCTCACAGGCATTGAGAAACACGAAGGTGTGGTCGCGCGGAAAGCCAATGAGAAAGCCGTCCAGCCCATCAACCGTGGAAGCGGACAGATTGTTGACCATATCCTGCAGCAGGATGGTCTGATCCGGACCGCTGCCGGCACTGCCATGACAAATGAAATGCAATAGCGTCGCGCCTTGGTTTCGCAAAGCGTTATTAATGGGGTCAATATCGGCGGGATTGATTTGTGCGCTGGGATGGAAACTGGAACACACAAACGCCGCTTCTTGCGGGGCAAACTTCAGGTTCTTGTTGGCCTGCGACCACATAGGTCTTGTCCAGATGAATCTGTTGCGGTGCGCTGACGTTGTCCGGCCGGATCCAGCGCCCCACGCAGAACTCGACGCCAAGGGGACTGCGAGACTCCAGTTTGCCTCCGGCCATCCGCCGAGGCACCATCAGCTCCCAGGGGAGATAAGGCTCATCCGATATCACCATGATGGTCTTGGGAGCCTTCCCTGAGTCGATGAGTTCCCAGAACATCTGGCGGAACTCCTTTGGCGTGGCTTCGAACAATTGCGCACCAGCACCTTTCATTTCCGCCAAGCGCGCCGTCGGCTTCAGTCCCTGGGCCACGAACTTGACCATGTAGTTGCGCACGATCTGGTCGCTCTTGTCGCCGAGGGTCCAAAGAACATCGACGTGCTTGCCGGTGGGCGGCGAGTCCGCGATCAGGCGAAAGTGCTTGCTGTCGTTCTCGCCGGTGTCGATCACATTGATCGTCAGATCGTACTGTTCCAACCCGCTCACGGCCGCCAGCTTGGCTTTCGACGCAATCGGCGCCGGCGCGGCAGCGGCTTCGGCAGCCGCCGGCGTCGCAAGCACCAGCTTGCCATTCTCAACCTTGAAGCGGCGCGTGACCCGGCCACCGGCATGTCCTTGATACCGGAACAGCGCCGACAAGGCTGCGTCCTTCTCTGCCGGAAATTGCTTTGCGCATTGCACTTTGAAAACCACCGGCGCCGTCTCGCCGCTGCGCAGAACGGTCATGGTCCGGATACCATCCGCCACGGGTTCGAAATGTCCCGATACAACCAGCGTCACCTCTACCGGAAACTCCTCCTGCGATGCTGGACCCTCCAACTCCAGCTCTTGCGTCTCTTCCCCGGGTCGGGCCTCGCGCGAGTCAACTGACACGTACACGTCGAACTCAGCTGCGGGCGCCAGCGGAGATTCGCCGGTTGAAAGATCCATGTGTGGCGTTCGCTGTAGCACTTCGGTCTGTTCTTTTTCTTCGCCGCTGCGGCGCTCTCCGCCTACGCTGCCGTCGCCCTCGCTAGCAGCAGATTCAGCTTCGCCACCATCGTCTGCCACGTCCGCAGTTTCCGGGGCCTCCTCATATTCGATGTTCCTTATGTAGGGAGCGCCCAAAGGGGCCTCTGCACCTTTGATCTTCCTTATATCGGGAGCACCCAAACCTGCCGGGTACTCCATTTCCGCACTGTCCTCTGCGAGGGAGAGTCGCCGCGAACCGGGTAGTCGACCCGATTGTGAGCCGGGTGCCGGACCAGGCGGGGGGCCTGCCGACGGACCCGCCTGCGGACCCAATCTTGGACCCGCCGAAGATGTCCCCTCGGCCCTCTTCGGACTCTTCGCAGTTCTCTTCCCTGATCTTCCCGCGGCTCTTTTGACTCCCCCTGTCGGAGCGGCGACCTTTGTCGGCGCGGGCTCCGGCGAACGCGTTGCTCCTCCATTTTTCTTGAATGCTTTTTTCGTCCTTGCTTTGCGGGCGCTTACTTTGGCGCTGCCGCTTGCCTTAACGCTGCCGCGAGTTTTGGTGAAAACTCGACGTGCGACCGCAGCCTTCGTCTTCGCCTTCTTCAAGCTCTGCGCTCTTGAGCTGAGCGGCCCGCCGAGCCGGACGATCTTGTTCAACAGCTTTGTGGCCTGGCTGTACTCACCTGTGTTGAGCAGGCGTTGGGCCTCACGCAGAAGGGCGTTCTCCAACTGAAGTAAGCTCTTGCGCGCTGTGACATCGCGCAGACCGCGCCGAAAGAACGCCGGCGTGATCTTCCTCATCATGGAGGTGTAATCGCGCCGTTTAAGCAGAGATCGAAGCCGGGTTACTTCAAACGGCTTGATCGCCACAAATCCCGAGCGTGCTGGCTTGGAGGTTCCCGTCCCACGCGCGCTTGACGTGTACTTGACCACCACACTCCGTATCCCGACCGGGATCCGGCCGGTCGTGGCCTTTGGACGTCCTGCCGCCTTAGCAGAGCTATGGACCGATGGAACTTTCATCGCGCCCTCCGATGTTCCTTAACGAAGCGTTTCCTGCTTGTGACACGTGCCGTTTTCGTCAATATAGCGCACGTTCACGGTGCCGTCTGGAACGAAGTCCAGCACCGCAAAACCGAATAAGGCAAAGTGCTCGTGGAGAATGCTGGTAATAAAGTCCCGGTACTCGTAGTTTCCTGGAACCGGATAAGGATCATCCTGGGCGTGGCTCATGTAGACCGGCACGCCACCGTGGCCGACGCATCTGCCGTACTCGACATCGTGGTATGGGTTGTACAGCATGCAGCGATGCTCGTGTCCCCAGTACCACGAACGCACTCGCTTGGTCTCCAGTACCTTGCCCAACTTTCCTGCCAGCTTCGGTCCACCACCCTCATAAGCACTGAAAAGCTGATGGTGGCTGAACAGCATCAGCTTCTTGCTATCGCCGCTGATCTGGCTGTTCATCCAGCTTGCCTGCGGGTCTTTAAGATCAAAATCGTCATAGGCGGTATCCAGACCGAAGATTCGCCACTGATTGTTCATCAAAGCAAAAAAGCTGGAGCCTTTGTGCCAAGGCTTGAAGCGCGCATCGGCAATCCCTACGGTGTAGTAGGAGTGGCCGCCGGAGTACATATCGTGATTTCCGTTCAGGGTGAAGGAAGCAATCTTCTTCGCTTCCTCCGGTTTGACCGGCCAATACTGCAGCAGGTGTTTTTCGTATTCGCGCTTCCAGCCGGAGTAATAGGTATCGCCGAGGTGAACCACCAGCTGCTGGCAATTAGCCGCAATACCTTCGTCCAGCACATTACGCATCTGGCTGGCTACATTCTGCGCTCGTGGCAGGCCCGTGCCCCAATCACCGACGACTAAAATGCGCGCGTTGTCGGCGATTTGACGCGGCTCTTTGGTCGCAGGCTTCTTGTTGAAGTCATACTTCCCGCGAAACTTGGTGATCAGCCACGACAGCCCCGAACTGACCCAGCGAATGTCGGTAACTTCAAACTTTGTAGCAAAACGCCGTTCGCTATCGGGTTCGCCTCCGGGAGCCATCTCCGGAGCGTCCTTGATCCGCAGGTTGGTAACCGCCGGCGTCGGCGATCCATCTCTGCGTTCTCCGTCTCCACTGGGAATTTCCTCCACGCTGTCCGGCTTGTGCTCCAGGTAATACTCCTCGATCGCCGTCTGCAGCAAGCTGATCACAGGATCGCGGCTGAAGAATGATGTATCGTCCAGCGAAGTGGCCGCGTCTCCCCGTCGCTCGGCTGCGGGAACAAAGGTCTTCTGGCCGGTGGATGCCTGAGTCTCGTTAAACTGCGCCTCTTTCACATACTCCAGCAACACTCTGGACTCGCTCAAGCTCAGATCCTGGGGAACATCCTCACCCATTCCGCGCCGGCTCTCGACAAAGGAGCGCCGCACCTCATCGTTGGTCGCCACCGACTCGAGATAGCCGCGAACATTGTCCAGGTAGGTCAATACGAAGTTTCGGTTCAGTACTTGCTCAAGCACACTTGCCTCCGCCTGCGAGAATTTGCAAAGAGTCTAGCAAGTAAATAGCGGCAGGCAATTGTTTTGTATAAAATTTCTGCGGTAACAACCCAAACAACGCCTCGCCGGGAATCGCCACCGTTGCATCATGGACTCAGTGGCGAAGCAGATTGTCCCCTGATTCTCGGGGATGGGTCAGAGTCGGATTCAGCTGACGGTACATGGGAACGGCATGTTGCCGCGCCTCATAGCAGCACCACCTTGGGATGGAACAGCGTCCCCGCCACCCGGCTGGCCAGGCAGATCAGCTCCGACTGTCCGGCGAAGACCTTGACCCACCGCGATCGCGACATCTCCGGAAGATTCACCGTGCGCCCGTGCCGAATCTTGCCCACGTCTTCCTCCGTCGCCGTGACTGACGGTATCTCCGGCAGCACGCGCCGCAGGTGCACGCACAGCTCCTCGAGTCTTCCCTGCTCGGCTGCTTTGGCGATTTGCTCCAGGGTGTAACTCTGCTCGATAACGAACTCCGCAACCACCGTGCGTCGCAGGCTGGCCAAATGGGCGCCAACTCCCAACTTCTGCCCCAGTTCGTGCGCCAGGCTGCGAACATAGGTTCCAGACGAGACCCGGCACGCGAATTCCGCAGTATCCCCATTCAGCGACGAGAGGGCAAATTCCTTGACCTCGACCTCGACCGGCTTCAGCTCGACTTCCTGCTCCCTGCGAGCCAATTTGTATGCCGGAACGCCCTGGATTTTCTTGGCCGAAAACCGCGGAGGAGCCTGCTGGATGCGGCCAAGAAAGCCCTGTGCCGCCTCCCGAATTTCCTCAAGTGTTACATGAACTTCTGTTACGGCTCCGGCCGGTTGGCCATCGCTGTCGTAGGTGTCGGTTGCGAAGCCCAGCCGAATCGTGCCTTCGTACGCCTTTTCGGACGCGGTATAGAACTGCGTCAGCCGGGTCATTCGCCCTGTGACCAGAGGCAACACACCCGTCGCCATGGGGTCCAACGTGCCCAAATGGCCGATCGACCGCTCGCCCAGGATGCGGCGCGCCTTGGCGACCACATCGTGCGAAGTCCATCCCGCCGGTTTGTCCACAACCATCACTGCGTTGAGCGGCATCCTTCTGCTATCGTGGAATGTGAAAGGCTAGTCGGTCAACTGCAAGCCGTGAGCTCTTAGCCGTTAGCTCTCAGCACGGGTGCACGGGTGCACGGGTGCCCCAGGTCTCGCGCTTTCCGAGACCTGAGTGTTTGCTCATAGTTGCAAAGCGGGCCACAAGCCTGCTCCACCAGGCCGCTCCGCTATGATTCCGCTGAAAGACGACGCCCCCCGGATCGGCACTCCCTTCATCAACTACACCCTGATTCTGTTGAACACCATCGCCTTTCTGTTCGAAGTTTCGCTCAACTCCACCGGACGCCAGCAGCTCCTCTACGCCTTCGGCGTAGTGCCCGCGCGCTTCACCGTCGTTCTCTTCAATCATGGCTACGTGCCGTGGAACCTCGTCTCCGATCTCGGGACGCGTTACGTGCCGACCGCCGCTGCTATCATTCCTATCTTCACTTCCATGTTCTTGCACGGCTCCTGGCTGCACCTGATCTTCAACATGTGGGCGTTGTGGATCTTTGGCGATAACGTGGAGGACTATCTTGGTCACACCTTGTATCTGATTTTCTACCTGATCAGTGGAGTGGCGGCGGCGCTGCTGCACACGCTTTTCAACATCGGCTCGGCCATTCCCAGCGTCGGCGCCAGCGGAGCGATTGCCGGCGTCATGGGTGCGTACTTCGTTCTGTATCCGCGGGCGCGCGTGCTGACGCTGGTCCCCTTCTTCTTTATCTTCTTCATGTGGCTGCCGGCGTGGATCGTGCTGGGCTACTGGTTCGTCGCACAGTTTCTCAGCGGCGCCGCGTCCTCTATTACCAGCCACGGCAGCGCCTCCAGCGGCATCGCCTTCTGGGCCCACGTGGGAGGATTCATCGCCGGCGTTTTCCTCATCAAGCTCTTCCCTGCCCGCACCCGGCGTTACCACTACGGGATGTGAAAACCAGCAATTAGCAGTTAGCCATTAGCTCCAGCCGTTCTCGGTCCAGCATTGCTTCACGCTCTCATCCTGAGCGGAGCGTCCGCCTGATTTTCCGGCTAACTCTTTTGTGAGCCGGCGGACGCGCAGTCGAAGCATCTGCGGTTCGTTTGAATAATAGAAACTATCCGGCGCGGCTGAGCACCGAGCTAATAGCGAAAAACGAAGGGTCAAGCGCAGCTCTCGCGCCTTTCTAGACCTGGGTGTTCCTTCTTCTGCCAAGTACCAAATGCCAGACGAAACTCCCTGTCCCCCGTGCCTCCGTGGTGAAAAAGAAGCTCAATGCCGCAATAAGAACGAAGCCCGGCTTTTACACCGGGCTTCCATGACGACAATGACAACCGCTTCGCCGTACCAGGCGGCCACCATTTCTGACTACGACTGCTTAGGAATTAAGCGGCCGCTTTGCGCGTACGTCCCTCCAAGGTACCCGCGGGCTGGGTGACTTTGCGGATCAGGAAGGGCTGAAGGTTGGATTCGCCGCCCGCCCACTCCATGTTGCTGATGGAGTGTCCCGGCTGGCAGGTCACGAAATAGCGTTCTCCGTTGGGACTGGTTACTTCAAACTTGCCGGTCTCGCCTTGCAGAGCCTCGGCAATATCGTATGTGGTGATGGTTTCATTCAGCTTCATAAGGGGATCATCCTTCCGTGGTTACGTGTTGGTTGCAGGTTGTAGGATTTTCCCCTCCCTAGGGAAGAGCTCACACTCAGGATAGACCGCCAAATCGCGCCAAGGTCAACGCATGTTGTTGCAATCTTGCCGCCTTTTATCCGACAGCGCTGGAGAAAATTGTGCCGTTATCCGAGATCGTTTCACCACGGAGGCACAGAGCTCGCGAAGTTTCTCTTTGTGATCTCTTATGAGCGCGCCGGCACTCCAGGTCTCGCGCTTTCCCAGACCTGGATATTTCTTCTGTTGCCATGTCCAGCTAAACTCCGTTTCCGCCGTGCCTCGGTGATGAACAGAGTTTCCTATAACACTCCACTGGTCGGATCCAGGCTGATCTCCGAAGGATTGATATTTGGCGGCAGCAGCACGGCATACAGCACGGCTTGCGCGATGCTTTCCACATCCATCATGCGGTCGCGCGGCATGTCAGGAATAATCTGCCGCCAGATGTCGGTCGAGGTCGCTCCCGGCAGAAGCGCCATCACGCGAATGCCGCGCGGCGCAAGCTCATCACGCAGCGACTGCGTGAAACCCAGCGCGCCCATCTTCGCCGCAGTGTAAGCGTAATATTGCGGAAACAGCTGCTTCGCCGCCGCCGACAGATTGTTGATGATGGTGGCGCCCGCTTTCATCTGCGGCAAGGCTGCGCGGGTGCAAAGAAAGATGCCGGTCAGGTTCGTCTCAATATTGTCTCGCCAGATTTCCAGCGACGTGTCGATCAGCGATCGCGGCGGCTGGCTCACGCCGGCGTTGTTGACCAGGATGTCGATCTGCTGGAAGCGCCGTTTCACCACCGCGAACAGTCGCGCCACCGATTGCGGCGCCCGCACATCGCACGTCATGGCTAGAATCTTCGCCGGTCCCAGAACTGTTTTTCGCAGCTCTGCCGCGCTCTTGGTCAGCATCGCCAGGTCGCGCCCGGTTATGACGACGTTCGCGCCCTCCATCGCGAGTGCCCGGGCGATGCCATAGCCAATGCCTTTGCTGCCGCCGGTGACGACCGCCAGTTTGCCGGCCAGGCGCGTTGGCCCGGTGGGCGGCCGTAACGGAACGACTTTCGGTCTGCTGGATGACTGCCCCTTCGCAGTCATCGATTAGGCTCCGTTGGTGTTCTTGGCATGGATGAGAGAGAGGAACTCCTGCCGCGTCTGCTGCGCCCGGAACGCACCCAGCATCGATGAGGTGACGGTCGCGGAATGCTGCTTCTCGACGCCGCGCATCATCATGCACAGGTGCCGCGCTTCAATCACCACGCCGACGCCCAGCGGCTGTGCGGTCCTTTGAATCGTCTCGGCAATTTGCACCGTCAGCCGCTCCTGCACCTGCAGGCGGCGCGCAAAGATCTCCACCAGCCGCGCCACTTTGCTCAGTCCGATCACGCGGCCCTTCGGAATGTACGCGATGTGCACCTTGCCGAAGAACGGCAGCATGTGGTGCTCGCATAGGCTGAACATCTCAATGTCTTTCACGATCACCATCTCATCGTAATCGACATTAAAGAGCGCGCCGCGCAGCACCTCCTCGGGATCTTCGTGGTATCCCTTGGTGAGAAACTGCAGCGCCTTGGCATAGCGCTCGGGCGTCTGCAGCAGGCCTTCGCGCTCGGTATCTTCGCCCACGCGCACCAACATCTCGCGCACAAGCTCTGCAAAACTGGCACTGGTAAGGGTCGGAGTTTCGATTGTCGGTTTCATAAATCAGCAATTAGCAACTAGCGACTTGCGATTAGCTTAAAGCCGTGACTCCCGCAGGATTTGTCATCCCGACCGGAGCGGAGGGACCTGCGGTTCGCCTCGAGTTGCCAAGGTGTGAAAAGCTCACCTTCACAATTCTGCGCCGCCGCAGTACTCGAAGCTATTCATCGCGGTCTCTTCCAGCCGTACTTTTTCCAGATGAGCGGCCTTAAAGTTTTGCTTCAAAATGTGAAAGATGACCTCGCTCAGGTTTTCCGTGGTTGGAACAGCTGATTCGAACTCCGCGCACTGATTCAAATTCATATGATCGAAACGCTCCAACACCTCACGCCGCACCGCGCCGTCCAGATGAAGCAGATTGCAAATCATTCCCGTCCTCGCGTCGACCTGCCCGCTGACCGTCACCTCCAGCGCGTAGTTATGCCCGTGCCCGTGCGGGTTATTGCATTTGCCGTACACCTCGCGATTCTGCGCCTCCGACAGCTCATCGCAGTGCAGCCGATGCGAAGCCGAGAACATATAACGGCGCGTGAGATGGGCTTTCATGGCTCTCCGTAGAAGTCGACAAACAGGTCCGGCAGTTCGTACACGCGCACGCGATGCAGCCGCGCGACCTTCAACTTGCTTTCCAGCCGCTGCCAGATGGCAATTGCGAGATTCTCGGTCGTGGGAATCTGCTCGCGAAATTCCGGCACTTCTTTATTGAGATGCCGATGGTCCATGGCGTCCAACACCTCGCGGTTCAGGATTTCCTTTAAGTCTTTGAGATCGACGACGAAGCCCGTCCTGGGATCGACCTCGCCCTTCACCGTGACCTCCAGCGTGTAGTTATGGCCGTGCCCGTTGAGGTTGGCGCACTTGCCAAAGACGCGGCTGTTTTCTTCCTCGCTGAATTCCGGATTGTGGTAATAATGCGACGCCGAAAACTCGCACTTGCGGGTTAGATAGACCATAGCGTTCGATAAAGACTAAAGACTACTTGGTGTCGGGCACGATTGCGAACATTTCGTACGCTCGGTAGAGCTGGTCTTCAGGCCAGCGTCCAGCCGTCTCTTTTACTCTCCGAGCCGGCTTTAGCCGGCGGCACCTACACTCGAACTGCCGTATTCCCTGCCCTTCCAGCGCACCGAGCCTCGTTTATGTGAGACGTCGGAGTTCAGCAAAAGAATCGCGAACAGCGGCAGCCCGAAGATCGCCAGCGCGTTCGACAGCCAATCAAAATGCGCCCGCCGGATGCGGTTCCAGAACAATCCCAAGAACACGATCACGAGGCCAGCCGCAATTCCGCCGGTCAAACTGTCGCCCCTGCTCCGCTCTACGATCGCCACAACAACGCACAGGACGATGAGCCCAAACTCACTCATCCGCGCAAACGCCAGCCGCGCCGGGTGCGGAAACAGCAGCGCCAGGTTCTTCGTCCAGCCCTCCCACATATCCCTAAAACTGCGATACATGCGCGCGCTGACGACATCCGCCATGCGAAATTGCAGCTTATAGCCCGCCTTCTTCACTCGCCGCGCCAGTTCTACATCCTCCAGAATAGCTCCCGCGACCGCCGCGTGTCCGCCGATTGCGTCGTAAACGTCCCGCCGGATGAGCAGATATTGCCCGTTCGCTGCGGCCACCGGCGACGCCGGATCGCTCACTTCTTTCGGCCGATACGTCTTCGCCAGCTCAGCGAAAATAACCGGCATCAGCGCACGCTCGGCAAAGCTGTGAACCTCCTGGTTCGGCGAATACGACAGCAAGCCGGCACCGCATTCCGTAGCTTCACCCAGGCCCGTTGCAATCGACTTTGGCGCGTGTTTCGTATCGGCATCGGTGAACAGCAGCCACTTCCCTTTCGCAACCTTGGCGCCGCTCCACGCGGCGTTGCACTTCCCGCTCCAGCCCGCCGGAAGCGGATCGGCCGCGATCACCTGCACCGGAAAGCCGGCTGCGATCGCTGCCGTCGCGTCCGTCGAGTGATCGTCCACCACGATGATCTCGTAGCTCACTTCCTCCTGCTTAGCCAACGTACTAAGACACGGGCCAAGGCACGCCGCCTCATTGCGCGCGGGAACGATGACCGACACTTCAGGCATCTGGTCGTTCACGATTCTTCGTCAAGCGCTGGTCGAGATTGCTCGGGTAGTGCTGGCCTTCAGGCCAGCGTCCAACCGCCCTCGTTCCTCACCAGAGCCGGCTTCAGCCGGCGCAGGTCGACTACAGCTACCATCTCCGAAAGTTGTAGTTCTCCATGGGTCAACGCCATTTAAGCGGCTCTTCCGTCAATTATTATATGGGTGTGAAGCGCCTCGCCTTACTCGCCTGCATTGCTTGCTTACTGACAACTGCCTGCAATCCCGGAGGTCACCCTCCCCGCATCGGTAATGAAGCGCCCGATTTCACCATCACCGACTCGCAACATACCGTCGAGCTCAGCAAGCTGCGCGGCAAGCCGGTGCTGCTGAACTTCTGGGCCACATGGTGTCCGCCCTGCGTGGAAGAGATGCCATCGCTGGTGCAGCTGCACAAGCAGATGGGCGACAAGATCACCATCCTGGCGGTCAGCGAAGACGCGGATGACAACGCCTACAAACAATTCATCCGCGATCACGGCGTCGACCTGCTCACCGTCCGCGAGGGTACGCAGAAGACTAGCGACGTTTATGGCACCTTCAAATATCCCGAGACCTACGTGATCGATCGCAATGGCAAGATCGTGCGCAAGTTCATCGGCCCAGCCGATTGGACCTCGCCCGACATCGTGCAGTACCTGAACAATCTTTAGGTTGATCTGCAAAACAAAAAGGAGAGGCATTTCGCCTCTCCCTTTATCGTTTCTGTGCTGACGGATGCATCGGGGGTCCCTGGTTCGCGCCGGCTTTGCGCGACCTGGGATAGATCAGTACAGCCGGAAATTCACCTCGACATTGATCTGCACCGCGACCGGCTGGCCGTCCTTCATGGCTGGCGCAAACTTCCAGTTCCGAACCGCCTCGATGGCCTTTTCATCCAAACCCATGCCCAGCGCGCGCGCTATCTTGATGTCGCGCGGGCGGCCATTCTGATCGACGATGAGCCACAGGATGCAAGTTCCCTGATACTTGGCCTTGCGCGCTTCTTCGGAGTATTCCGGATCGGGTGTATCCAGCGCGCGCGGCGCTGACACTCCACCGCCGACGCGGAATACCCCGCCGCCGATTCCACCACCGCGCCCGGGGCCAACTCCGGGACCGGTGCCCGAACCCACGCCGCCACCCGAGCCCGATCCAATTCCACCACCGCTGCCGACACCGTTCGATGGCGGACCCGATGGCACCGCCGACATCGGATTGCCGAGGTTGGGCATATTGGAAGCCAGCTTGATCTGCGGTGGCATCACCACCGTCGGCTCAACCGGCAGCTTGGGATTGTCGTTGCGGATCACCATCGCCGGCGGCGTGATCTGTTCCATCGCCGCCTTGGGCAGCTTGCCTTTAGGTGCCTGCAACTTGTCGCGATCACCACCGCCTCCGCCACCTCCGGAGCTGCGTTCGGGCTTCTTAGTCATGGGCAACGGGGGAGGCGACAGGTCGGGCGCGATCAGCACTACCGTCTGCGGCTTCACTTCATCCTTCACCGCCCGCGCTCCGATGATGGAGATGGCGATCAGCCCAGCGATCATGAATATGTGCACCACCAGCGAAACGCCAGCGCTTTGCTTCTTGTAGCTGTACTCGCCCCAGATGTCGCGAACCTTTACTGGACGCGAGGTCAAAACCAATGGCGGTAATTTCTCGGGAAACAAAGCCGCACGGATGTTGTTCCGCAACGACGTCCACAGCGACTCTTCCATCGTCGTCTGCGGCAGAAGGTGCAATTCAGGCTGCTCAGATGGGGGAACTAGGGTCTGTTGAGCCATACTCCTCTTGTCCTTTGGCCTGGGTGGCGCCTGGCCGCCCATCTTACAAATTCGTTGCACTTCATGAGCTCTGTGTCAGCCATGACCTTCAGTCGCAACGGTCAGCCGCTTACGCTTCGTATCAGGGCACGACTTCAGTCGTGCCGATCAGCTGCTTATTTCTCCTCCCCGAGCGACTTCAGTCTGCGAGGGGTCCGGTTACGGCTAGGCCAGTCCCAGCTTTGCTCAAATTCTTAGATGCAAAGATGCCCGCTTTGTTGTGTGGCTTGATTCACAATACTTACAGACGCCTCCTAGCGGTAAAGGCGAGCCGCAGGGCTTTGAGGTGAACTCGGTCATATAAATGTTGTTCACAGGCAGATGTAACCCTTAGTACGGGTAGTGCCGGCCTTTTAGTACGGGTAGAGCTGGCCTTCAGGCCAGCGTTCCGCCGACCACGTAGGGCGAGTCGGCTTCAGCCGACGACACGGTTTTTGCGTCACTTCAGATCCGTCAATTCTCCCGCATACAAACCCCTGAAACTCGAAACTTGCCAACCGTTTTCCCTATAATAAAAAGATCGTTTCCAGAATCTTTTCGATCTCGTAAATGGTGTCCGGGAGAATTGCCGAGTGCCGCTTGACCTGAAATCCACGTTGAACCTGCCCAAGACCGACTTCCCCATGAAGGCGAATCTGCCGAAAAACGAGCCCAAAATGCTCGAGCGTTGGGCGAAGATGCGGCTCTACGATCGCATTCGCGAGGTCCACAAGGGGCAGCCGATCTACGTTCTGCACGACGGTCCGCCGTATGCCAACGGCCCCATCCATCTCGGCACCGCGCTCAACAAAACCTTGAAGGATTTCGTGGTCAAGTCGCGCAGCATGAGCGGCTGCGACGCGCCCTATGTCCCCGGCTGGGACTGCCACGGCCTGCCCATCGAAATCAAGGTCGACGACCAACTTGGCCGCAAGAAGCTCGACATGGATCCGCTGGCCGTGCGCGAAGAATGCCGCAAGTATGCGACAAAGTATCTCGATCTGCAGCGCTCGCAGTTCATTCGCCTCGGCGGGCTGGGCCGCTGGGAGCGTCCGTACTCCACCATGGATCCGCAGTACGAAAGCGTCATTCTCGAGACCTTCTACCGATGTTACGAGCAGGGCCTGGTCTACAAAGGGCTGAAATCCGTCTATTGGTGCATTGTCGACAAGACCGCCCTGGCCGAAGCCGAAGTCGAGTACGAGATGCACACCAGCCCCAGCATCTGGGTGCGCTACGCGCTCACCAGCGATCCGGCAAAGATCGACGCGAAGCTCGCAGGCAAGAATGTCGCGACCATCATCTGGACCACGACTCCCTGGACGCTGCCCGCTTCAATGGCCGTGACCTTCGCGGCCGATGCGGAGTATGTCGCGCTCGATACCGGCGAGTGGGTCTACATCGTCGCCAAGGCGCTGGCCCAGCAGGCCATCGAGAAGTGCCATCTCGGCGAGGCGAAGGAGATCGCATCATTCCCCGGCGCGAAGCTGGAGTACGCGACCTTCGCTCATCCCTTTCTGGATCGCAGCATTCTCGGCGTGCTCGGCGATTACGTCACGCTCGACACTGGAACCGGCGCGGTCCACACCGCTCCCGCGCACGGCGCCGATGACTTCAACACCGGCGTGAAGTACGGCCTCGATCTGCACTCCAATGTCGATGACGCCGGCATCCTGCGCAACGGCTTGCCGGAATACGAAGGCCAACAGGTCTTCAAGGCGAATCCGCTGATCGTCGATCTGCTGAAGTCGCGCGGCGTGCTGCTCGGCCTGGAGAAAATCGAGCACTCCTATCCGCACTGCTGGCGCTGCCACAATCCCATCATCTTCCGCGCCACCGAGCAGTGGTTCATCTCGATGGAGAAGCCGCTTCCGTTTGGCGGTACCTTGCGCACGCGCTCGCTGGACGAGATCAAGAAGGTGAAGTGGGATCCGGCGTGGGGCGAGGAGCGCATCACCAACATGGTCGCAGGCCGTCCCGACTGGTGCATTTCCCGCCAGCGCGTCTGGGGTGTACCTATTGCCATGTTCCAGTGTGCCGACTGCAACGACTTCTTGAACGATCCTGCCGTAAATCGTTCAGTCGTCGAGCTTTTTGCGCGTGAGGGAGCGGACGCTTGGTATCGCTACTCGCCCGAGCAGATGCTGCCTGCGGGAACCAAATGCGCGAAGTGCGGGTCAACGAAATTCCGCAAGGAGATGGACATCGTCGACGTCTGGTTCGAGTCAGGATCGAGCCACGCCGCCGTTCTCGGCCACGAGCCCGGACTTCCCTGGCCTGCCGATCTCTACCTTGAAGGCGGCGATCAGCATCGCGGCTGGTTCCAGTCTTCCCTGCTCTGCGCCGTTGCCACACGCGGCGAAGCTCCCTATCGCACCTGCGCCACCGTCGGCTGGACGCTCGATCCCCAAGGCCGCGCCATGTCGAAGTCGCTGGGCAACACCGTCGATCCGGTTGAGATCGCCGATAAACTGGGCGCGGAGATCATCCGCCTGTGGGTCGCCTCGGTCGATTTCCGCGAAGACGTGATGGCCTCCGACGAACTGATGCAGCGCATCGCCGACAGCTATCGCAAGATCCGCAATACGTTTCGCTACATCCTCGGCAATCTCGAAGGCTTCGATCCCGAGCGCGATGTCGTGCCCTTCGCCGAGATGCATCCGCTCGATCAGTACATCCTGCTGCAAGCCGCCGAGGTCACGCGCGACGTTCGCTCGCACTACGACAGCTTCACCTTCCACCGGCTCTATCAGCGGCTGAAAGATTTCTGCATCGTCGACCTGAGCGCGATTTATTTCGATGTGCTGAAGGATCGGCTGTACACCTCAGCGCCAAAATCGCCGGCGCGGCGCTCGGCGCAGACGGCGCTCTGGCGGCTGGGCGAGGCACTGGTCCGCCTGCTCGCTCCCGTGATGAGTTTTACCGCCGATGAAGTATGGGGATTTCTGCCGGCGTCCGGCCGCTCCGAGAGTGTTCACCTCGAGCACTTCCCTGCTCCCGAAGATTTGACTGGCGGACTGCCGGCTAACCTCGACGTCGCGGCAATCAAGAGCGATTGGCAGACGTTACTCTCGGTTCGCGATGAGGCGTTGAAAGCTCTCGAGGCTGCGCGTGCCGAGAAGCGCATCGGCAGCGGCCTCGAAGCGCAGCTCCATCTCGCTGCTCCCGCCAGCGTCTATCCCGTGCTCGACCGCTATCGCGATCAGCTGCGATATTTGTTCATTGTCTCCGATGTGGTATTAGAAAAAGCGCCAACGAGTAACGGCGATGCCGGCCTGATGATCATGATCAACCGGGCTTCCGGCCAGAAGTGCGAGCGCTGCTGGAATTACTCGACGCACGTCGGCGAGAATCCGAACTATCCCACGGTGTGTGAGCGCTGCAGCGCTGCCCTGGCCGAAATTGAGGCGACGGCGCCCGCGCGATGAAGGCGCTTCCCTGATGTCGCCGCTGCCGCGGCTCTGAGTTCTTCCTGCCGCTAACCCGGGGCTCGCGCCCCGGGCTAACTTCATCCCGCCGCTTCGCGGCTGGTTTACTTAAGTTTTGTGCGTGAGTGGACTCCATTCGGGACAAAGTACAACGGGCAGTAATCAAGCGCCGCAGGCGCGAAACAAGATAGCCCAGCGCTTCAGCGCTGCCCTGGCCGAAATCGAAGCCACTGCCGGCGCGCGCTAATTGGCGGACCACTCTCGCTTCCTTCCCCGGCCAAGAGCGTCTAACATAGGTATATCGACGGGGGAGAGTCCTTTCGACCAAGAATCAGCCCATGCGCAAGTATTTCCTGTTCATCGCAGTCCTTGTTCTTCTGCTGGACCGCCTCGCGAAATGGGCCATCGCCAGCAACATCGCCCTGCACGATTCCGTGGTCGTCATCCCCGGCTTCTTTCGCCTGACGCATGTTCAGAACACCGGCGCCGCTTTTGGACTATTCGCCGAATCTTCCGCCCAGTGGAAAGTCGCGGTACTGGTGATCTTCTCAATCCTGGCGCTGGTTGTCGTCTCGGCCCTGCTCTGGAAGAACGGGCACGCGCTTAGCACTACCACCATCGGCCTGTCGTTGATCTTGGGCGGCGCCATGGGCAATCTGTGGGACCGCATGGTCAGCGGCCACGTTGTCGACTTTCTGGACTTCTACGTTGGCAGCTATCACTGGCCGGCCTTCAACGTGGCCGATAGCGCGATCGTGATTGGCGCCATTCTGCTGGTATCGGAGATCGTCTTCGCCAAGTCCACCAGCGAGACCGTCAAGAGCAGTTCCTAGCGGCGTTCAAGCCCGCGTCAGCGTCACATCCATCTGATAAAACCGGAAGACGCTTTCCGCACCCGCGATCGGTCGATAACGATCCAGAACATCTCTCACAAACGCCAGCCGCTCATCCTCCGCCAGGCGCTTCGTCCATTCGATCAACGTCACCATGCAGGAAGCCTCGAATGCCGCTCGCTCCTTGAAGTCCCAAGCTTTGTCTGCGGTATAAATGTGGCGTACGCGGAATCCGTTCCGCTCCGCCACATCTGCATACTGCTCGGGAGTCAGATGCAGATACGGATCGCGGAAATCCTGAAAATACGCGGCCCATCGCGGCGACTTGCGCGTCTCTTCAATCACTGTCTCCAGGCTCTTGCGCGGGCCATCAGGGACCAGGCGCAGCTGCGCGACCGCATCCCGCTTCATCGCGCAATAAATCGAGCGCAGGGCTACATTCTGATCCGGTATCCAGTGCAACGCATTCAAGGAGACGATCAGGTCGAATTCTTCGCGAAAGCGCAGTCGCCGGATATCGCTGACCTCAAATCGCAGATTGGGATGCTGTGCCGCCGGAAACGATTCCGCGGCAAAGGCAATCATCTCCGCCGACGCATCGACCCCGATGACATTTCCCTCAGGAACTCGTGCCGCAATCTGCGCCGTGACTTTGCCATTGCCGCAACCCAGATCCAGGACTCGCTCCGTTCCGCTGAGCTGCAGCAGCGCGAGCACCTCGGTGGCCATGGCCTCTTGCAGTCCCGCGATTCTCGTGTAGCCCGGCGCATTCCATTCGGTCATGATGTATCTGATTATTACAGGGTGGAGTACGCCTTCAGGCGTACATTACAGGCACTTCAATAAAGGTCGGCTTCAGCCGCTGAGGTAAGTCAGTCGTGCACCGCCACTCCCGCCACCGGCAGCCGCACCTGAAATCGGGTATCGCCCGGACGCGAGTTCACGGTGATCGACCCGCGGTGCTTCCGCACGATGCGCAGTGCGGTATCCAATCCCAATCCTGTCCCGTCTCCTACTCCTTTGGTGGTAAAAAACGGTTCAAAGATGTGCGATTGAACATCAGCCGGAATGCCGGGGCCGGAGTCGCCTATCTCGACCACGGCACAATCTCCCTCAAGGAACGTCTTCACCCGCAGCTCGCCTTTGCCCTTCATGGCATCGACAGCGTTGTCGATGATGTTGGTCCACACCTGATTCAGTTCGCTGCCATAGGAGTTCACCAGCAGCGGCGTCTCGTGGTAGTCGCGCGTCACCGTGACGCCCTTCTTCAGCTTGTGCGCCATGATGGTCAGCGTGTTTTCCAGGCCGGTCTTAAGATCCACATCCTGCACCGGCGCCTGATCCATGTAGGAATATTCTTTGATGGCGCGCACCAGATCGGAAATCTTCGTGGTGCCGTTCTCCAGTTCGTCCAGCAGATCGTCGACTTCCACCTTTGCGGAAACGCGTCGCAGGGCCGGTCCGGCAACTTCGCTGCGCACGCTCGCCAGCATCGTCTTCAGCGGTTCCATCAGCACACCGGATTCCACCAGCGCCGCTGCGTATTGCCAACCGTCGACGATCCCGTGCTGGCGCAGGATGTCTTCGAGCTGGTCTTGAATCTGACTCGCTTTCAGGACATCCGTCTCCGGCTCCGCCGCGCAACAGTTGGTTTCAAATTTCTCGATGGCGGCGCACTCGGCATCCGTCATCTGATTTTTTTCCAGCTGGCTCACCGAAGTTCGATACTCCCTTATTACCTCGCGCAAACGCTCTGCGCTCCGGTGCACCGCCGCGGCGGGATTATTCAACTCATGCGCCAATCCCGCCGACAGCTTGCCCAAGGCCGCAAGACGATCGCGCTGCTGCTCCATGCGGGTGACTTCGCGCGTGCGGTCGACCATGGTGCTGACCAGGCGCTGCGCCAAGGCCGGCATACGAGCGATCAGCTGGTCGAACAGCGCCGCCGGAAAGGCCAACACGCGCGACGGCGCAACCGCGCGTCCAGTTGCCGGGAACGTAGTCATGCGAGAGTAGGGCAGCTTGCCCGAGACGGCCTTGGCGGGAATTTCGAAGAAGGTATCGGGAGCGTCGTCGCGGCGTATCTGTAGCTCGCCTTCCAGCACCACGGTCATCCTGTCCGCAGGCTCTCCGGCGCGCACAAAGATGTCTCCCGGGGCAAATCGCACTTCGGTCGCGTGAGCCAGAAACCAGTCCAGCTGATCGTCTGGCAGATCCTGAAAGACCGGAACGGTTCGCAGATCCTCTCGAGTGACGCCTGCCATCCTTTATACCTTTGCCATGTAACGATGAATGAATTGCACCGCGATCGCACCCTCGCCCACTGCCGAAGCAACGCGCTTGATGGAGCCGTGGCGTACGTCGCCGACAACGAAAACTCCAGGCAGACTGCTCTCCATCAGGAACGGTGGCCGGTTGACCTTCCAACTCGCAGGCAGCTTGCCATCCCTGACCAGGTCAGGGCCAGCGATAACGAATCCGCGATCGTCGCGCACCACCGTGCCTTCCAGCCAATCCGTTCGCGGCATCGCGCCAATGTAGATGAACATCGAGGTCGCTGGCACGCGCTCCAGCTTGCCAGTGTCGGAACACAGTACCGAGACTTCTTCCAAGTGGGTTTCGCCGTGCACTTCGGCAACCGCGGCGTGCGTCCACAGCTGGATGTTGGAGGTCTTCTCGACCTGATCGATCAGATAGCGCGACATGGTTGCGGAGAGCGAATCGCTGCGCAGCAGCATCACGACTTTCTCCGCGTAGTGCGCGAAGTTCAGTGCCGCCTGACCGGCGGAATTCGCGCCCCCCACGATGTACACGGTCTCGCCCTTGCAGGAAATTGCTTCCTGGCTTCCACCGCCGTAATACACTCCAGCGCCCTGCAGCCGATCCACGCCCGGCACGTCCAGCCGCTTCCACTGCACCCCGGTCGCGATGAGCGCGGCATGACACGAGATCTCGCTGCCGTTTGCCAGCTTCACGATGCGATATGGACCCTCCGCGCGTAGGCTGATGGCTTCCTGCGGCGCGATGATCTCCACGCCGAAGCGCTGCGCCTGCATGACGGCGCGCCGCGTCAAATCCAAGCCGGTCAGCCCGGATGGAAATCCGAGATAATTTTCAATTCGCGAGCTCAGTCCTGCCTGTCCGCCCGGCGCCTCGCGATCGATCATCACCGTCTTCAATCCTTCTGACGCTCCATAGACCGCCGCCGCCAATCCGCCAGGTCCTCCGCCGATGATGGCGAAATCATAGAACTGTGTTTCGGCACGGGTTCGCAGGCCGATCTTATCGGCCAACTCGGCGGGCGTCGACTCAAACATCCGCGTGCCGTCGGGAAACAGCGTCATGGGCAGATGGCTGGCATCATCTCCCACCGAAGCGATCAGTTGCTTGACCTCGGGATCCTCCGAGGCCAGCTCCACGTCGATCCACTGATACGGAACGTGATTGCGCGCCAGAAAATCCCGCACTTCATACGCCCGCGGCGACCACCGCGTACCCAGCACGCGAATGCCTTCGTATGGAGGCCGATAGGATGCGTTCCAATCTTCCAGCAAGTCGTCCAGCACCGGATACAAGTGCTGGTTGGGCGGGTCCCAGGGCTTCAGAAAGAAGTAGTCGACATTGACTTCGTTAATGGCATTGATAGCAGCGCTGGTGTCGGCATACGCGGTCAGCAGCGCCCGCTTGGAGTCGGGATAAAGCTTCTTGGCTTCGGCGAGGAATCCGATGCCGTCCATCTGCGGCATGCGCTGGTCCGCCAGCAGCAGTGCGACTGCATCGTTGCGCACCTTGAGTTCGCGCAGCAGGTTCAGTCCCGCATCTCCCGAGTTGGCGCGCAGCACGCGATAGCGGTCGCCATACCGGGAGCGCAGGTCGCGCTCAATCGCCTTCAGAACATTGGGATCGTCATCGACCGTCAGCAGCGTCGGCTTTAGCATTTCGGATCAGCCTCTCCCTTATGGCTAGTGTCGCCTGCTTCTTACGTATAAAACGTTAGATACAAAACCGCGCCGCTGGACTCGCCACGACCGAAGTTTGTGATGAGCCGCAATTTATACTTCGCCTGCCGGCAGCTTTGTCCAGATTTGATTTTCAGCAGCCGGTACTCTATCGCTGCAGCTTGTAATCCGAGGACGGCGTCTTCTGCGTGACTTGTTTTGGGGTGGGCAGCTGCGAAGTATCCCATCCGCCGCCAAGCGCTTCGATCAGATCCACCGCCGAGACCATCAGGTCGATATGCAGCGTCGCCAGCGTCTCCTGATCGGAAAGCAGCGTAGTTTGCGCGGTGAGCACGTCGATGTAGGGATCGATGCCCGTCTCATAACGGCCGACCTCCAGGTCCAGCAGCTGTTGCGCAGAATTGACCGCAGCCTCCTGGCTCAGTAGTTCCTGCGAATAGATGCGCGTTCCGGAAAGATAATCCTCCACCTGCTGAAAGGCAGTGAGCACCGTCTGGCGATAGGTGGCGACATCGGCGTTGTAGATGGCGGTGTACTGATGCAGTTCGGCGCGGTAGAGGCCGGCGTTGAACAGGGTCTGCGAGATTGACGGGCCGATCGACCAGAAGCGGCTGGGCCAGCTAAACCATCTGGTGAAGGTCGAGCTCTCGAATCCGCCGGAGGCCGACAAGGTGACGTCGGGAAAGAATGCTCCATAGCCGATGCCGATCACCGCATTCGCCTCGGCGAGGGTGCGCTCGCTGGCGGCAACATCGGGACGGCGCTGCAATAGCTCTGACGGCACGCCGACCGGAATCGGCGGAGGCGTGGTCAACAGCGGCTTCTTCGCGATACTGAAGTCCGTTGCCACCTTGCCGAGCAGCACCGCGATAGCGTGTTCATACTGCGCGCGCGCCACGCCGACATTGATCAGCGAAGCCTGCACACTCTGCAACGTGGTGCGCGCCGCAACTACAGAATAATAGTCATCGATGCCGGTATCGTAGAGCACCTGCGTCAGATCGAGCAGCTTCTGATCGGCCGCCACGGTGTCCTGCAGAATTTTCTCCAGTGCGTCCTGGCCGCGAATTTCGAAATAATATTGCGCCAGCGACGCCTCCTCGGTGAGCCGCTCCACTTCCAGATCGGCGGCGCTGACCTGTGCCCCATACTGCGCTTCCCGCACCTGATTGCGAATCTTGCCCCAGAAGTCAGGCGTCCAGGAGACGTCCACCGGGAATGACATCACGGTGCTGGTGAATCCGGTATTGGCGATACTGGAGTTGGTCAGCGTGCCGGAAGTTTTCGCACGATTCCACGCCGGGCTGGTGGTGACGGTCGGCCAGTACAGCGTCCGCGCTTCGGCAACCAGCGCACGCGCTTCCATGAAGTTCTGAAAGTAGTACTTGATGTTCTGGTTGTTGATTTCCAGCTCTTCTTCCAGCGCGTTCAGGTCCGGATCCTGGAAGATCTCCCACCACTTGCCGCGCAACATGCCTTCCTGCGGGCTGGCTACCTTCCAGCCTTGCGTGTTCTGGAAGTTGACCGTCGATTCCTTGTAATTCGCGGCGGCCGTGCTGGGCGGCGCCGGCGGATGATACTTGGGACCGATGAGGCAGCCCGAAAACAGGATCAGGCTGAAAGCCGAAAGTAGCGCCGGCAGCGACGTCAACTTGTATTTCGTCATACGTATTTCTCTTTCGCGACTGGCCTCCTGGTCATGGCGTGAGCGGCTGCTCCATCGCGGGATTGAAGGTGTCGCGCTGCTTGCCCTGCGCGCGCAGCCGCAGGCGATCGAGCGTGAGATAAACCACCGGGGTGGTATACAGCGTGATCAGCTGACTGAGCAGCAGGCCGCCAACGATGGTGATACCCAGCGGCCGGCGCAGCTCCGAACCCATCCCGGTACCGAGAGCCAACGGCAGGGCGCCGAAGATGGCGGCCATCGTGGTCATCATGATGGGACGGAAGCGCAGAATACAGGCTTCGAAAATTGCATCCGCTGTACGCTTGCCCTCCAGGCGCTCGGCCATCAGCGCAAAGTCAATCATCATGATGGCGTTCTTCTTCACGATGCCGATCAGCAGCACGATGCCGATGATGGAGATGACGTTCAGGTCCATGTGAAACAGCATCAGCGCCAGCATGGCGCCAACACTGGCCGAAGGCAGCGTGGAGATGATGGTCAGCGGATGCACCAGGCTCTCGTACAAGATGCCCAGCACGATGTAAACCGCCAGAATCGCGGTCAGGATGAGGTACGGCTCGCTGGCGAGCGATTGTTGATAGGCCTGGAGCGTGCCGGCAAAAAATCCGCGAATCGTCGACGGCAGTCCCAGCCGCTCTTCCATCTGCGACACTTCCTTGGTCGCCTGGCTCATCGACACGCCGGGCGCGAGATTGAACGAGACCGTGACGGAGGGAAACAGTCCGGTGTGGTTAACCTGGAGCGGGGTTGTGCCGGTCTGGCTGTTGCTAAGGGTGCCCAGTCCGGCGATGTTGTTCAGGCCGGCCGTGGCGCTGGAATAGGCCGGCCCGCCAGGGTTCAGGTAGATGCTCTTCAATCCTTGCGGCGACTGCCAGTATTGCGGCGCCGCTTCCAGCACCACGTAGTACTGATTGAGCGGCGTGTAGATCACTGAGACCTCCGACTGTCCGAAAGCGGAGTAGAGCAGGCTGTCCAAGGAACTGGCGGTCTGGCCAAAGCGCGCGGCGGCCACGCGATCGAAATTCAGATACTCCTGCAATCCGCCGTTCTGCTGATCGCTGTTAACGTCCTGCAAGCCGGGAAGCTTCTTGATGTTGGCCAGCAGGATCGGTCCCCAATGCGCGAGATCGGGAATGTTGTCCGACTGGATGGTGTATTGATAGAGCGCATTGCTGGAACGGCCACCGATGCGGACGTCCTGCACCGGCTGCAAAAAAGCGGAGGCAATGGGAAGGCGGTTCATCTTGGGACGCAGACGATTGATCACCTGCATGGCGCTGGCGTTCCGCTGGCCGAGCGGTTTTAACGCAACGTAAATGAAGCCGCCGTTGCTGGCGCCATTGCCGCCGGTATAGGCATTGACGTGGGCAACGGCAGGATCGGACTTGATCACCTTGACCAGCTGCAGGATCGAGTAATTCATGAAGGGGAAGGATGCATCCTGCGGTCCCTGCACTCCGCCCACGATGGCACCGGTGTCCTGCTGGGGAAAAAAGCCTTTGGGGATCTTAATAATGACGATGATGTTCAAAGCGATGGTCAGCGCCAGGACGATCAGCATCAGCCCGGGATTATCCAATACCCACAGCAGCGAATGCCGGTAAACCGCCAGCATGCCGTTGAAGAATTTCTCGCTCGCCCGGTATAGCTGATTGTGCTGTTCCTCAGGCTTGTGAGCTTTGAGCAGGTGAGCGCACATGGTGGGCGTGGTGGTCAGCGAGACCACCATCGACACCAGAATGGCCGTGGAAAGCGTGACCGCAAACTCGCGGAACAGCCGTCCCACGATGCCGCCCATCATCAAAATGGGGATAAAGACGGCGATCAGCGACATGCTGATGGAAAAGACGGTGAAACCGATTTCCCGCGCGCCCTTCATGGCGGCCGCAAAGGGCGGCAGACCGTTCTCCAAATGGCGCGAGATGTCCTCCATGACCACGATGGCGTCGTCGACCACAAATCCGGTTGCGATGGTGAGCGCCATGAGCGATAGATTGTCCACGCTGAAACCGAATAAATACATGCCGGCGAAGGTGCCGATCAGCGACACCGGAACCGCGACCGCGGGAATGATGGTGGCGCGCACGCTGCGCAAGAAAATGAAAACAATGGCCACCACCAGGCAAGTGGAGGTAAACAGCGTCCGTTCCGTGTCGTTCACGGAAGCGCGAATGGTGGAGGTGCGATCGAAGGTGATTGTAAAGTGGATGCCTTGCGGTAATACCGCCTCCAGAAACGGCAACTGCTGCTGAATGCGCCCGACGGTGTCAATGATGTTGGCGCCGGGCTGGCGGAAGATGATCACCACCACCGAATGCATGCCATCCATATAGCCGGCGGTACGAATATTCTGGGTGGAGTTGACCACATCCGCCACGTCCGACAGGCGAACCGCGTTGCCGTTGTGATAGCCGACGACCAACGGCTTGTATTGCTCCGCGCGCGTGATCTGATCGTTGGTGATGATATCCGCCGTCATGGTGGTGTTGGAGATTTGGCCGCGCGGCTGCAACGTGTTCTGCAAGCTGAGCACGGAACGCACGTTGGCCAGAGTGAGGCCAAAGCTCGCCAGCTTGGTGGGATTGGCCTCGACCCGCACCGAAGGCGTCGAGCCCCCTCCGACGTAGACCTGTCCCACCCCCTGAATCTGCGACAGCTTCTGCATCAGTACGGTCGAGGCTTCATCGTAGAGCTCGGTTTCGTCGTACTTGTCGGAGGTGAGGTTCAGGACCATGATCGGGGAATCGGCGGGATTCACCTTGCGGTAGGAGGGATTCTGCGGCAGGTTGGCCGGCAAATATGTGCGGGCTGCGTTGATGGCGGCCTCCACGTCGCGGGCAGCGCCATCGATATCGCGGCTCAAATCGAACTGCAGGACAATGGAAGTGCTGCCCAGCGAGCTCGAGGAGGTCATTTCCGTGACCCCGGCAATGTGTCCCAGCTGGCGCTCCAGCGGCGTCGCCACCGACGACGCCATGATTTGCGCGCTCGCGCCGGGCAAACTGGCGCTGACCGCAATCGTAGGAAAGTCAACCTGCGGCAGGGGAGCGACCGGCAGTTGCACATACGCGACCGCACCCGCGATCGCGACTGCCGCGGTCAGCAGCGTGGTCGCCACCGGCCGGCGAATAAAGGGAGCAGAGATGTTCATCGCTGCTCCAGCTCCGGCGATGACAAGCGGTCACCGGCAACCAGGCTGGGACGATGTCCCGTAAGCCGCTGGCCCAAGTTATCGAAGAAAATGTAAATCACGGGAGTGGTGTACAGGGTGAGCAGCTGGCTCACCAGGAGTCCGCCCACGATGGCAATGCCCAGTGGCCGGCGCAGCTCCGATCCCAGTCCCCGCCCTAGCGCCAATGGAAGTCCGCCAAGCAGCGCCGCCATGGTCGTCATCATGATGGGGCGAAAACGGAGCAGGCTGGCTTCGTAAATCGCGTCGGTCGCGTTTTTGCCGTGCTCGCGTTCGGCTTCCAGCGCGAAGTCGACAATCAGAATTCCGTTTTTCTTGACGATGCCGATCAGCAGGATAATGCCGATGATGGCGACCACGCTGAGGCTCTGGCCAAACAGAATCAGCGCCAGCAAAGCTCCCACGCCGGCTGACGGCAAGGTGGAGAGAATCGTGATGGGATGAATGAAGCTCTCATACAACACCCCCAGCACGATGTAGACGACGACCAGTGCCGCCAGAATCAGCAGTGGCTCGTTGGTCAGCGAATTCTTGAATGCTGCTGCTGTCCCCTGAAAGTCGGCTTGCAGGCTGGCCGGGAAATGAATCTCGCTGGCAACTTTGTCGATCGCCTCGATCGCGTCGCCCAGCGCGGCTTTCGGCCCCAGATTGAACGACACCGTTACGCACGGGAACTGCCCCTGACGATTGATGGTAAGCGCTTCCTTGGTTGTCTGCAGATGGGTGAAGGCGTTCAGCGGAACGGCGTTAGCAGGCGTTGACGTGGAAACGGTATTGGCAGCCGGAGCCGGCGGGGACGCGTACAGCGTGGTGGCTGGCGGCGTGAGCGTCGCCGTTGATGGCGTGTACAGCACCGATGTCGTGGTGGCGTTGGATCCCGCCGCGGGCGAGGCGGAATTGGAAAACGATGACACCGGATTGACCGCGGCAGCTCCTGACGACGCGCTTGACTGCACGTAGAGATACCCCAGGTTCGAAGGTGTCTGCTGCCACTGCGGCTGCGTCTCAAGAATGACGTGATACTGGTTCAGTTGGGTGTAGAGCGTGTTGATCTGGCGCTGGCCATAGGCGTCATATAAGGTGTTGTCGATTGTGTACGGTGCGATCCCCAGGCGTGAAGCGGTCACGCGATCGATCGACAGATAGAGTGCGCTGGCATTCGTCTGCTGATCGGTGGCAACATCTTCAATTCCCTTCAAACCTTTTAGCTTGTTAACGAACTTGTTCGTCCATTCGTTGAGTTCGTTGCTGTCCGGATCCTCCAGGGTGTACTGGTACAGGGTGCGGCTGACGCGATCATCCACGGTGATGTTCTGCACCGGCTGCATGTACAGCTCGATCCCCTGTACTCTCTGCAGGCTGTTCGAGAGCCGGCGAATCACGTCGGAAGCGCTCATATGATGACGCTGGCTGAGCGGCTTCAAGTTGATTGCCATGCGGCCGCTGTTGAGCGTGGTGTTGGTGCCATCGGCGCCGATGAACGACGATAGGCTCTCCACCGCCGGATCCTGCAGAATGACCTTGGCCAGCGCCTGCTGCTTCTGCGACATGGCGGCAAACGAGGTCGACTCCGGCGCCTGCGAAATTCCCTGGATCACACCGGTGTCCTGCACCGGAAAGAATCCTTTGGGAACGTACATATAGAGAAGGATCGTGAGCACCAGGGTTGCGACCGCGACCAACAGCGTCAGCGGCTGATGGTCGAGAACCACCCTCAGGGTGCGGCCGTAGAAGGCGATCATGCGCTCGAAGGCGTGTTCCGACCAGCGGTAGAGGCGAGTCTGCTGCTCCTCCGGCCGGCGGCGCAGAATTCGCGCCGACATCATCGGCGTCAGGGTCAAAGACACCACCGCGGAGATCACGATGGTTACCGCCAGCGTGACCGCGAATTCCCGGAACAGCCGTCCCACCACATCGCCCATGAACAGCAGGGGAATGAGTACGGCAATCAGCGAGACGGTCAGCGAAACGATAGTGAAACCGATTTGCTCGGCGCCTTTCAGCGCAGCTTGCAGCGGCGGATCGCCGCCTTCGATGAAGCGCGAGATGTTTTCGATCATCACGATGGCGTCGTCGACCACAAATCCGGTCGAAATAGTGAGCGCCATCAAAGACAGGTTGTCGAGACTGTAGCCGAGCAGGTACATCACGGCGAAGGTGCCAACCAGCGAGAGCGGCACCGCAACGCTGGGGATGATGGTGGCGTAGACACTGCGCAAAAAAAGGAAGATCACCAGCACGACCAGGCCGATGGTGACCATCAACTCGAATTCAACATCATCGATGGAGGACTGAATGCTGGTCGTCAGATCGGTGAGCGTCGTGACGCGAATGGAAGCCGGCAGATTGACCTCTAACTGGGGCAGGATCTGCTTGACGGCCTTGACCACGGCGATGGTGTTGGCGCCCGGCTGGCGCTGAATGTTGAGAATGATGGCCGGCGTCTGGTTCATCCATGCCGCCTGCTTGTTGTTCTCGACGCTATTGATGACGTTGGCGACATCCTTGACGAAAACCGGCGCATTATTGCGAAAGGCAATCAGAACGTTCTTGTAGTCGTTGGCAACGGTGATCTGATCGTTGGCGTCGATCTGCCAATCCTGGCGCGGGCCGTCAAAGTTGCCCTTGGCGGCGTTCACGCTGGTATTGATCAGCGCCGTCCGCACGTCCTCCATGTTGATTCCATAAGAAGACAGCGCAACGGGATTGACCTGAATGCGAATCGCCGGCTTCTGTCCGCCGCTGATGCTGACTAACCCGACGCCGTTCAGCTGTGAGATCTTGGGCGCGAGGCGCGTATCGACCAGGTCCTCGACTTGCGAGAGCGGCATGGTATTGGAGGTGATGCCCAGCGTCAGAATTGGAGCGTCTGCGGGATTGGTTTTGCTGTAGATCGGCGGGGTGGGCAAATCGGCGGGAAGAAAACTTTGCGCCGCATTAATCGCCGATTGCACCTCCTGTTCGGCTACGTCGATGCTGAGCGAAAGGCTGAACTGCAACACGACGACGGAGACGCCCCCGGAGCTGGTCGAGGTCATCTGGCTGAGACCTTGCATCTCGCCGAACTGGCGCTCCAGCGGGGCGGTTACGGTACTCGCCATCACGTCCGGACTGGCGCCGGGATACAGCGTGAGCACCTGAATGGTGGGATAGTCCACCTGTGGCAAGGCCGAAACCGGCAGCTGCGTGTAGGCCACGACACCGCACAGCAAAATGGCGGCCATCAGCAGCGAGGTGGCTACCGGCCGCAGAATAAACGGGCGAGAGGGACTGGCACTCATGGAACATTGGCCTCTTCGCCTGACGTCGAGGGTAGCTTGATCTTGGAGATCGTGATCTTCGAACCGTTCTGCAATTTTTCGAAGCTGCTGTCCGCCACAACGTCACCAGCTTTAATGCCTTGTACGGCCGTCATGCCGGAGTCGGAGACTCCGGTCTTCACGTCGGTGATCTTCGCCTGGTTGTTTTGGATCAGGTAAACGAAAGCAACCTCGCCATTGTGCTGCACCGCTGACGATGGGATCAGCACCTGATTCTGCAGCGTCTTGACCTTCAGCCGCGTATTGACAAACAGGTTGGGAAATAATGCGCCATTCTGGTTCTGGAAGGTGGCACGCAGCTTGACTGTACCGGTTGCGGTGTCGATCTGGTTGTCCATGGTGGTGAGCACGCCGGTGGCGATCTGCTTGTTCATCTGCCGATCCCACGCTTCTACCGGCAGCTTGGCGCCGTGCTGCATCTGAGCAACGACTTCGTCCAGACTGTCTTCCGCGAGCGTAAAAACTACGGTGATGGGCTGCAGCTGCGTGATGACGAGCAGCGCAGTGGTTCCGTTGGCAGTTACCAAATTCCCAGGATCGACCAGCCGCAGACCTACGCGTCCACTGATCGGCGAGGTGATGTGGCAGTAAACCACCTGCACCTGGTTATATTGCAAAGTCCCCTGGTCGTTCTTAACCGTGCCCTGATATTGCAGGACGAGCTTTTCCTGGTCCTCCAACGTCTGGCGCGGAATCGCGTTGCGTTTCCACGCGTCCTGATAACGTTTCAAGTCCATCTCCGCTTCCGCCAGCAGGTTCTGATCGCGCTCCAGCGCGCCTTCAGCCTGTACCAGCTGCGCTTCATAAGGCCGCGCATCCAGATCGATCAGCGGATCGCCTTTGTGGACGAGTTGGCCTTCACGGTAATGAACCTGGGTGATGACGCCGGTGACCTGCGCGGTGATGGAATCGGTGTAAACCGGAGTGACGGTTCCGATTGCCTCGAGATAAACACCGATACTGCCCAATTTTGCCGTCGCCGTGGTTACGGTCACAGGGCCGAACATGGCGCGACGCCCGCCCGCCCGGGTGGCAGACGCTGCTGATCCGCGATGCAGAACTGCGTAAAACAGCAGCGCGAAGAGCAGGAGAACGATGATCCAGATCCAGCGATGGCGGCGCTTTGGCGGGCCGGCTGTATCGACAGGCAGGCGATGATCCGGTGGAACGTGGGAGCCTTTTTCCGGCGTAGCGATTCGACTTTCCTGCGTTTCTTCTTGCATGAGCGTATGGAGACGCATTGAGCGCGGCGATTAGTTCTCCTCGTAAATCACCAGAATTTCCGCGTAACTACCGGTTGACCTCCATCCCTTTCGAATTCCCCGGGAGCGGTGCGGCGCGCCTTGTACCCATCGAAACACTTCCGTAGGCAGATCAGACGAGAACTCACGCTTCGGTTGGATGCCGTTCAGGACGAGGTCGTTGAGCGAAAGGGACTTTCGTAGCAAATCTTTACCAAGTGCGCGTCGTTTCAAAAAGCGGCGATGGATCTGTTGAAAACGACTTCCAACCCGCAGCTTACAGGCGATTCTCACGCTGGAGCGAAGGCGCACAGTTTGTGGTGATCAGGATCACAGAACCCTGGCAGCCGGCAGCGCATGGTTACTGGTACGAGTGTCTGCCCATGAACTATCCCCTTTGGCAAATTGGAATTCCCGGTGGACTGCTGATTGCCCTGATCGCCGTGGTACATGTCTTCATCTCCCATTTCGCTGTGGGCGGCGGAGCCTATCTGGTCCTGCTGGAGCGCAAGGCGAATCGCGATAACGACTATCCCCTGCTGAAGTATGTGCGAAAGCACTCAAAGTTTTTCGCGCTGGTAACGCTGGTTATGGGCGCGGTGACGGGAGTGGGCATCTGGTTCACCATCGGTTTAGTCAGCCCAGTGGCGACTTCCTCACTGATTCACACCTTCGTTTGGGGATGGGCCATCGAGTGGGTCTTCTTTTTCGTGGAGATCGCCGCTGCCCTCATCTACGCATACGGATGGGACCGCCTGGACCGCGCCACGCACATGGCAGTCGGCTGGGTCTACTTTGTTGCCGCCTGGGCGAGCCTCGCCATTATCAACGGCATTCTCACCTACATGTTGACGCCGGGCCGCTGGCTGCAAACCCACGCCTTCTGGGCTGGGTTTTTCAATCCGACGTATTGGCCGTCTCTGGTACTGCGCAGCGGCCTGGCCGTAGGGCTGGCTGGGATGTTCGGTCTTGTGACCGGCTTGCGCGTTGCCAGCCCACTGCGCGAGCGGGTGCTGCGCTACGCCGGACTATGGGTGGTCATCGGGACGCTCGCATTGCTCCTGCCGGCCCGCTGGTATTTCGCTGATTTCCCGCCGGAGTCGAAGGCATACTTCGCGGTGATTCTGCCGGCCATGCGCAATATGGTCTACCTCGGCGCGCTCGCCGCAGGGTTGAGCTTTGTTCTTGCGGGATTGTTCGCCATAGCCAAGCCGTCATGGATGCGAGGCCCGATCGTCGCTCTCATCCTGCTGTGCGGATTTGTTGTGATGGGAACGGGCGAGTACACCCGCGAGATCGCTCGCAAGCCCTTCGCGATCGGTGGCTATATCTATGCCAATGGCCTTCGTGCAGCGGAACTCGCCCGCCTGGACACCACGGGATTCGCCGCCAGTTCCAACTGGATCAATCGCCAACCGTCGGACCCGATAGCAGAAGGAAAGCAGGTGTTCGCCATGCAGTGCGGCGTCTGCCACAGTGTCGAAGGCTATCGGGCCATGACGCCACGCGTTCACGGCTGGAGCGCCGAGTTCGCTACCGACGTCCTGCAGCACCTGCCGTTGCTGCGTGGCACGATGGCCCCCTTTGCCGGAAACGAGGGGGATCGTGCAGCCGTTGGCGCATATTTGGCTTCCTTGTCGCCGCCGACTAGTGATCAGGATCTGCCGCCGGCGGAACTAGGACGCCGCGTATTCGGGAGCCGCTGCTCCATGTGCCACACCGTGGGAGGCAGCTTCCGGCCGCTGTCCTTGGCCGGCATGGATACCGATTCGATTGACGGCCTGCTCACCCAATTGGATTCACTCAATCCTGAGATGCCAACGTTCCACGGAACCGAAGGCCAGCGAAAGGCGCTTGCGCTCTTCCTGCAAAGCGGCGCGCCCTATCAGCGCGCGGACGCGCCAGAACGAAGACGAACCCGATGACCAACTTCATGCCGATTCCCTCGCCCGATCCCATGCCTCTTCCTGGGCCCGTATGGCTGATGATGACCTTGCTCTTGGTCACCTTCCTGCTGCATCTTCTCGCCATGAACCTGACGGTCGGTGGAACTGCCATTGCACTGCTGTGTGCCGTGCGTCGAAAGAATGACAGGTTTGCCGGGCAGCTCGCCGGCGATCTGCTGCGCGTGCTCCCGCTCTCTCTCGCATTCACCGTCACCCTCGGGGTAGCCGCCTTGCTATTTGTGCAGGTTCTTTACGGCAACCTGCTTTACGCGAGTTCGATCCTTATCGGCGCCCTCTGGATTTCGGTAATCCCGGCGCTGATCGTTGCCTATTACGGTCTTTACTACTGCAAGTCTCACCCGGCCGGCACAGGCCCGCTCTGGTTATCGCTGCTGTTGCTGCTGGCTATCGGATTTGTCTACGTCAACAATTTCACACTTATGCTGACGCCACAACGCTGGCTCGCAATGTATCGGAACAGTACCGCGGGCCTGAACCTCAACTGGAGCGACCCGAGCCTGGTGCCGCGCTACCTGCACTTCACGCTGGGCGCATTCGCCATTGCCGGCCTGATGGTCTTTGTCGCCGGCGTCTGCAAGCGCTCCACTGAATATGGACAGTGGATGATGCAACACGGATGGCGCTGGTTTGTAGTGCCCACGGTTGTGAACTACCTGGTTGGCATGGGCTTTCTGATGACCCTGCCTCGGACGGTTCTCCTGAACCTCTTCACGGGAAGCTCGCTTGCTGCGTTGCTGATTGCACTGGGCATGCTGCTGCCTCTGGCCGCCGTAGTACACGTGATCCGTGCTGCCCAAACCGAAAAAACCCTGCTACATTCGTGGCTGGCCATTGCCACAACCTTGCTAACGCTTGTCGTCATGGTCGCCATGCGGCAATTGGTGCGCAACGCTTTTGTTGCGCCGTTTGTTCAGCTCAGCGCCCTTCCTGTTCAGTCACAGTGGAGCGTTATCACGCTATTCGTAGTGCTCTTTATTGCGGGATTGGCGACGCTGTATGTGATGCTCAAACAACTTTGGACAGGACAAGCCAATTCCTCTTCCTTGGCCAAAGCGGAATCTACGAGTTGACCAAGCGCCAGCTTGCCCTGGCATCACGCCCTAACGGTGACAGACGTTCAAAACGGGCTCAAAACAATCCCGGGTGGAACGTCTTGGACACTACCAACACCAGGCAAACTCCGTCCCACTTCTGCTTACCGGTTTCTTCCGGCGGACGATCGGCTAGCGGCATCGCGCCAACCCGGTCAGGGTTCAGGTGAAAGTGGGCATCCAGGTAGTTGCGAACTTCCAAGGCGCGCTGCCTGGAGGCCAGATATTGCTGGTCGGGCACACCGCTGGTCGAGTAGCCCTCAATCATAATGGGATTGTCAGGCAGGTAGGGGACCAGGGCGGACATCGCCTGATCCAAGCGCGCACGTCCGGCGCTGGTCAGCGCCTGCGAGCCGTTGCGGCCAGTCTTGAACAGTTCCGACGCCGGAATCCAGAGACGAACCCGCGGCTGCTTGACGAAATCGGTGGCCTCATATTTTTCCGGAGTGAGAGTAGACAGGTTGTAAAAACCGCGGCGCTTGAAGAATCCGCGGAAGAAGAAGTTAGTCTTGATGGCCTCGGTGTCGTCCGCCAGATTGTTGGCCGTTTCGTCAAATCCATGGGCTGCGTCGCGCAGGGCCACGGCCGTTCCTTCCTTGTTGTTTCCAGTCGAAAGGAATGTTCCCACGGCCTGATTGAGCTGCTGGCTCATGTCCTGCGCATTTTGCATCGTCTGGTGCAGTGCGGGCAGATCTTTTTGGCGTATCTCGGAAGCCATCGCGTTCACTTTTCGCGACGCTTGCACCATGTTCGCCGTGGTCTGTTTGGCATTGGACACGGTGGCCTGAACATCGGCAGCGACCGCCTTGTCGGTGAGCAGCTTGCCGGCCGCACCCTGACCGTGTCGCACCCCGGCAACAATGGCATCCGCATTGTTCGTCATAGCCAGTATCTTTGGACTCATCGCGGCAATCAGATTGTTCACGCGACTGGAGGCGCCGTCGATGTTGCCCAACGCGCTGTCCGCCCGGTGGCGAACATCCTCGATGGTGGACTGCATGGTTTGCGCCAGCTTGCCGCCTGCGCGCATGAGTTCTCCGATCGAGGCAGCCTCCTGGCTCGGTAGGGTGCAGCCGGGCGGGCACTCGGGAGAGTTCGCAGTCCCTATTTTGATGTTGATGAATTCGTTGCCCACCATTCCTTGTGTCTCGATGGTAGCTACCGAATCCCGGCGGATTATTGGGCGAAACTCGCGATCAACCGTCATCTTGAGAAGAAATTTGGACGACGGGGTTTTCGGCACCTCTATCCCGGTCAGTTGCCCAGCATTCATTCCCGAAACCCGCACCATCGCCCCGGTCTGGATGCTATTGATATCGCTGAATTTCGTATAAACCGTGAAGTGATTGCCGAAGAGCTGCGCCCTGCTCCCGATGAGGAACAGTCCGGCGCAAAACAGAACGAGTCCGCCGACCAGGAAGATGCCGACTTTGACCGCTTTTGATTTCATGTCACCGATCCTGCGGCGAGGTCGTGAATCAGCCGATTGTTGCTGTTGGCAAGGTCGTCGGCGGTACCGACGGCGGCGATCCTCCCCTGGTCGAGAACGGCGAAGCGGTCGGCGAAGACGCGGGCTCCAACCATGTCGTGGGTAACGGCGATCAGGGTCACTTTTTGTTTCTTCTTCAGCTGCAGCAGAAGCTGGTAGATTTCGGAAGCGGTAATCCGATCCAGGCCGCTGCTGGGTTCGTCAACCAGAAGAATGCTTGGATCGAGCGCCAGGGCGCGCGCCAGCCCAGCCCGCTTGCCCATGCCGCCGGAAAGTTCCGACGGCATTTTCCCGCCCTCTTTTTCCAGTTCGACTTCGCTGAGCTTTTCGCGCACGATGGCCTGAATCTCGCCCTCCGATTTGTCGGTATGGCGGCGCAGTGGAAAGGCGACATTTTCGGCCACGGTTATCGAATCAAAGAGGGCGGCGTTCTGGAACAAGAAGCCAACGCTTTTGCGTACCTCAGCCAGCTTCGGCGGTCCCAGGGTCTCAATTTCGTTTTGCTTGATAAACACCCTGCCCTGGTCGGGCTTGATCAAACCGATGACGATCTTCAGGGTGACGCTCTTTCCCATCCCGCTCCGCCCGAGCAGGCAAAACGCCTTGCCGGAATCGACATGAAAGGTCACATCTTCCAAAACCTTCCGCCCGCCGAAGGCCTTCGACACATGCTCCAGGCGTACTGCGGGTCCATCTTGGTCGGATGCAAGTTTGTTGCTTTCCATTTCGCTTTATCCCGGGAACCAGAACTGGATGCTTTTCACCAAAATGACTTCGGCCAGTATTACCGTCAACGAGGACAACACCACGCTGCGGGTTGACGCTCGCCCCACTCCCGCCGCACCCTGCTTGGCCGTGTATCCCAGATAGCAGGAAAGCGTTCCGATGATGAATCCGAAGACCACCGTCTTGAGCGTGGGGGGAACATAGTCTGTCCAGCCCATACTGTTAAAGGCGTCGTTCAGAAACAGGTGGACGGACATATGCAAGGTCAGGAGGTCGCAAGCCATTCCTCCCAGCAGCCCGGAGAAATCCAGCACCAGCGTCAGCACTGGCAGCGCGATGACACAGGCCACCACGCGCGTCACCACCAGGTATTTGAACGAGTCGATGGCGAGAGCTTCCAGGGCATCAATCTGATCGGTGACGCGCATGCCGGCCAGCTCGGCGCCAATTCCCGCTCCCACCCGTCCAGCTACCAGTAATGCCGTCAGCAACGGGCCAATGTCGGTGAAGATCCCCAAGGAGACGGCCTCGGGAATCATGGCTTGTGCGCCGAAGTGTTCCATGGAGGCGAGAGTCTGCAGCGCGATGACGACTCCGAAGGCGAAGCCGGAAACAGCGATCAGAGGAACCGAGCGCCAGCCGATCTCGCACACTTGTTTGACAGTTTCGTTGAATTCCAACGGCCGCCGGAAAGTGTCGCGGATGGCCCGCAATCCGAACAGGCCAACTTCTCCGGTGAGACAAAAGAATGCGGTTAGCCAGTTGCGATCCGAGTTGTCCGTCATATCTTGCGACTGCGCGAAGGCCCGAGCTACTGCCGAAGACTGCCTCAGCCTTTGAACTGTCAAGAAATACGATGTCGGGAGAAAATTGCAGGTTTTCTGGAATGGGCCTGGCCCAGAGTTGCCGCACAGGCAGAAGGGCAAGTGTCGTTCCCGGCGGAACAATCAGCGATCCGGAAAGCACCTCACCTGTCCAACAGCGTGGCCAGAATCCGAGTCATATAAGTGTAGCTTCCTGACGGTTCTTCCATATCCGGCTCACATGACGAGATGGCGCTGCAGCCACTCGCACGCGAGCCGGCTAGCCGAACCCGCGGGCTGCAAGGGAGTAAAGCATTGGCCAAAGACGGCGAGCCACGGCTTCTCGTGGAATCCGTGATTCTGGGCGTAATTGGCGCGCTCAGTGCGCAGCTGTTTATGTGGATGTTGCGGCTGTCGAAGCACTTCTTCCTATACCGGATTGCCGGCTATCATCCGCCGTCGCTTCCTGAGCACGGAGGCTTCATCCCCCAGTCAATCGGTCCGCATGGGTTGTGGTTAGTCCCGCTCGTCACCACGCTGGGAGGGTTATTGTCAGGCGCGCTGGTTTATGGCCTTGCGCCCGAAGCCGAAGGGCATGGGACCGATACGGCGGTAACCGCGTTTCATCGTCGGGAAGGTATGATCCGTGCCCGGGTCTCACCCATAAAAATGGTAGCTTCCGCGATCACGATTGGCTCAGGCGGGTCTGCAGGCCGCGAAGGTCCCATTGCGCTGATTGCCGCCGGACTTGGCTCGCTGTTTGCCAATCTTACCCACCGCACCGAAGAAGAACGGCGAATGATGGTGCTTATGGGCATGGCTGCCGGTCTTTCTGCTATTTTCCGCTCGCCCATGGGTACCGGCGTCTTTGCTATCGAGGTTTTGTACGGACGTATGGAGTTTGAAGTTTCAGCATTTCTTTACACCATGCTGTCCTCAGCCGTCGCTTACACGGTCAACGGCGCGTTCGTGGGCTTTCGTCCCCTTTTTCATGTCCCGGCAATTCCGACGCCACATTTCATGGCCTATTTCTGGTATGCGGCGTTGGGCATTGCGAGCGGGCTGATTGGAACTCTGCTGCCGGAATTTTTTTATAAAGTCAGGGATCTTTTCCACGCTTTACCAGGACCAAGGTGGATCAGGCCGGGAATCGGTGGACTCGGTGTTGGCCTGTTGGCGCTGGCATTTCCCCAAGTGCTTGGCGGCGGATATGGCTGGATCCAGGTGGCGATCGATGGACGGTTGGCGCTTCGCCTGATGCTGATCCTGGTCTTTGCCAAAATGATCGCCTTCGCCCTAACGGTTTCCTCGGGCGGCTCGGGCGGAGTATTCGCGCCTTCGCTGTATGTCGGAGCCATGCTGGGAGCAGCTTTTGCCTTGCCTTCGCACCAGCCCTCGGCAGTATTTGCGGTGGTCGGCATGGCAGCAGTTTTCGGAGCGGCAGCGCGGGTGCCGGTCGCAACCATGCTGATGGTTACGGAGATGGCCGGCGGCTATCATCTTCTGATTCCCGCGGGGTTGGCGGTGATGTTGAGTTACTTGCTCCACGTCAGACTTTCTTCTCGCCTTAAATACTCCAGCCTCTATGAAGGGCAAGTACCGACTCGGAAGGACTCGCCGGCGCACTATCTTGAGCAAATCCAGAGTGCCATGCGACTGCTGACCAGCAGAAACGTGCCCGTCTCGGATGAAGTGAGCCATCTGGAGCTGTTGCCCTTGCTGCGTTCCAGGATCCACTTCGATTTGCCGGGAGACAAGCAACTGACCATGGGGGTGTTGCGGGACGACAGCGGTCTAGCGGGAAAGACGATTGCCGATTTTTATCAGCAGGTAAAGCAAGCGTTTGAGATTGTGGCTGTCCTGCGGCGCGAACACGTGCTGTTGCCTCACCCGAGAACCATCCTGACATCTGGAGATCGCCTGGTCCTGATCACGTCGCCCGAAGCACGCAAAGCCTTGCCACGATATATCGCCCCTTCATCCCCGGCGCAGGAGGGTGATGCACCACCCTCTCTGCCTAGCGCCGCAGCTTGAGCGAGTGGGAGGGCTCAGCCACGTGGCAGAAGTTTTCGCCATCGCAGCCCATTTCGATTCAGCTGAATCGGATCCTGTTCTGTACCGACTTCTCGCGGACCTGTGCTCTGGCGCTACCGATGCTCATGGTTCCGGCCAGCAAGAAAACGTGATCCAGGCTCAGAAAGACTACGCTGAACTCAGGACAGCGCAGCCATCAGCGCTTCCATAGCGCTTTCTGACAGCGATCTGCTACACGCTGCCGACACCGGCAGCGAAATCTATTCGCTATCCCGCAGCCAACGCAGAACGTGCGGCGATCATCCGGAATGGTAGTGGCTCATCGCCCGACAAGAAGACCGGCGTTGGATTACTTAGAATCCGGGCACATTTTCATCGCATGAGGAGGAAAAACTGCAAGCACGAACTATGGCGTCAAATGATAATTTTCGCAAGACGCCCTTCCTGGATCCGGAAGTTGTAAGCATCGTCGACAAGATAACACCGCTGTTGCGGCCGCTTGCCTCGCCGGTCATAGAGCTTTTGCTCGGACTAGCCATTGAGATTGCACGGGAGGGGCGCGAGGGACGCAGAATTGGCACTATTTTCATGATTGGCGATGTGGACTCGGTGCTGCGACACTCGCGCCCGTTGATTCTCGACCCGCTCTTAGGGCATGCCGACGCGGCGCGGTGGGTCGCTGATGAAAATCTTTGGGGAACCATAAAAGAACTGGCTCAACTGGATGGAGCATTTGTGGTTTCTGCGTCCGGGACGTTCGTGGCCGCGTGTCGCTATCTCGACGCGAAAGCATCAAACCTGGACTTACCTTTTGGGTTGGGGGCTCGGCACGTGGCCGCAGCCGCCATGTCGAAGATCACGTCCAGCATAGGCATTGTGGTCTCTGAAACGGCTAATATCCGGATCTTCCGATCAGGACAGCTGATCGTGCGGATCAGTTGTTCGCCTAAGGCTCGTCTTCACAAGATCCTACCTCTTGCTGATCTCGCCCCTTTGGCTTCGAACGCAGGATAGGCGCGGAGAAGAGCGAACATGAAGCCCTCCCTGCCAGATCCTCTGAAAAAAAAAGCAGCGGGAGCTCCCCCGCATCAGTGGCGGTGGTGGATCTGGTATCTGATCTTCATGCTGGCTATGTTGTGGCTCTGGCAGAAGGCAGCTCATCAGGTGGCCTTCCGCACCATCGATTACAGCCAGTTCAAGAATTACCTTACACAAGGCGAGGTCGTAGAGTGTTCGGTCGGACCTTCGGAAATTACCGGCAAGATCCAACCGAAAGCTGCGCCGGCTGCCAAGAAGACAGAGAGCAGCGCCCCAGCTAAGACTTCCACACCGCCGGGCTCGGGCCAGGAATCCAAAAACACCCCTGCGAATGCAGGGGCCGCTAAGTCCACCAACGCTCCGGAATCCAAGTCGCCGGCAAAGATTGAGAAACAAAGCACCAAACCCAAAGGGCCACAAGCGTTCATGTTCCGCACCGTACGCGTTAACGATCCTCAGTTGGTGCAGGAACTGGAGCAGGAGGGAGTGAAGTTTACCGGGGTTCGACCAAGCGACATTTCTGAGATCCTGTGGGCGTGGATTCTGCCAATTGGGGTGATGTTCGTGCTTTGGATATTCCTGTCCAGAGGTATGCGAGGACTCGGACAATCGGTCATGAAGTTCGGCTCCAGCGGAGCGAAGCTGGTTGCCGAGCACGGTATGAAGGTCACCTTTGACGATGTGGCCGGCTGCGAGGAGGCGAAATATGAATTGCAGGAGGTGGTGACATTCTTGCAGCATCCGGAGCGCTACCGGGCTTTGGGAGCAAAGATACCCAAAGGGGTGTTGCTGGTAGGTCCTCCGGGAACAGGCAAGACGCTGCTGGCGCGCGCGGTTGCCGGCGAAGCCAAAGTGCCGTTCTTCTCTATCAGCGGAAGCGAGTTCGTGGAGATGTTCGTAGGAGTGGGGGCGGCGCGCGTACGGGACTTGTTTCAGCAGGCAAAACTGCATGCGCCCTGTATCGTTTTCATCGACGAACTGGATGCCGTGGGCCGGCAACGCGGAGTGCACATCGGAGCCGTAAACGACGAACGCGAGCAGACGTTGAATCAGTTGCTGGTAGGTTTGGATGGGTTTCAAGCCAACACCGGGGTGGTGGTGCTGGCGGCAACCAACCGGCCTGATGTGTTGGACCGCGCCCTGTTGCGCCCTGGCCGCTTTGATCGGCAGATCGTCGTGGATGCGCCTGACCTCGAAGGGCGCGATGCAATTTTGCGGCTGCACAGCCGAGGTAAGCCTTTGGCGAACGACGTCGATCTGCACAGGATCGCACAGGAAACGCCTGGCTTTTCCGGCGCCGATCTGGCAAACGTGATCAATGAAGCGGCTCTGCTCACCGCCAGGCATAACGGCAAGACGATCGGCCAGAAGGATCTGCAGGAGGCAGTGGAAAAAGTGGTGGCGGGCCCGGAGAGAAAAAGTCGGCGGCTAAACCCGGAAGACAAGCGGCGCGTAGCCTATCACGAAGTCGGCCACGCCATGGTCGCAGCCTATAGCAAGCACGCCGATGTTCTGCACAAGATCAGCATCGTCCCCCGCGGTCGCGCCGCCCTGGGCTACACGCTGCAATTGCCGGAGGACGATCAGTATCTGATGAGCCGGCCTGCGCTGATCGACAAAATCAAGGGTATGCTCGGCGGCCGGGCTGCTGAGGAGGTTGTATTTCACGAGATCACGACCGGTGCGGAAAACGACCTGGAACACGCAACCACGGTGGCGCGCCAAATGATTTGTGTTTATGGGATGGGCGGTTCAGTTGGGCTAATGCACGTCGGACAACAGCCCAACCCGTTCCTTCCCATCTCCAACGATGGCATGGTACGGGATTGCAGTGAAGAAACTGCCCACGCCATTGACGACGAAGTCCGCAAGATTCTGGACGCCGCTTATGCCGAGTCCAAACAAATCTTACTGCAACATCGCGCCCAGCTGGATTTAGTGGCAGGCGAACTTCTGAAACGCGAGACGATGGATGCTCAGACGTTCAAGGATCTCATCAACCGGCCCGTGGCGGCGTGATGATCCCCGCCCGGCCGTACCCAGGAGCAGTGGTGGGCGTGAAGGTGCATCACATTTGCAAGACCACCCACAGCCCGGCAAAGCTGCGCAGTTGGCGGAGATATCCGTATTTCTGTTCCTGATTGCACCATCTCTCATTTTCTCTTTTTTCTACATTAAGCAAGGAAGCGCAAGCTTTGTCCTGACGGCAATGTTCACCATTCTGCGTGATCTCGCACTGGTAGGCCTGATTTCATACTTTGTGTGGCGGAACGGCGAACCTGTTGCGCGTATCGGTTGGACTCGCCGCAGATGGGCACGAGAGGCCTTCCTCGGACTGCTGCTGTTTGCACCTTTATCCTATGGCGCTGCAGTCTTGGAAGTCGGACTACGGCACATCGGTTTTCACGTTCCCAAAACGCCCTTGCCGGCGCTTGTTCCCGGCCGGAGCTTGGCGCAGGCAGCCCTGGCTCTGGTACTAGTTGTGGTGGTGGCGTGGTCGGAAGAGACGATGTTCCGTGGCTACTTGATATTGCGCCTTAGAAGCGTGACTGGAAGCACGGCTGCGGCGGTGGTGCTGTCGAGCATCATCTTCTCCGTCGGACATGGCTACGAGGGTTCAGCCGGGGTGCTGACCGTTGGCGTGATGGGCCTGGTTCTGGCTCTGGTCTATGTGTGGCGAAAAAGCCTGGTGGCACCCATGGTGATGCACTTCCTCCAGGATTTTGTGGCCATTGTTCTTGTGCCGATGCTCCGGGCAAAGTGATCGGGTTGTCCTGCAGGACATGATGGTTGATCGGCGTCACGAGTTCCCATTGTTTCCCCCGCACCACTGCCGCCGTTTTTTCGGGCGCACCCTTTAAGCAGGCTTGGTGATTTCTTATTCGAGCGAGATTTGATTCCACGTTCGCTCACCGTCAACGGTTGCGCACGTCCTAAACATCAGAAGGTTGATGTGCCGCTGTGTCGATCAGCGGTCGTAGGAAATCTACGACGCTTACCAATCGACGCGGTGCCCGAGATCCAAAGGGCAACGATCCAGACCTATTACCTGCCGGACCGAAGCCTGGCCGGATCAGGTCCAACACGCAAATCGCAGTGCTCACCATACCTTTTCACTAGCCAAGCGGCAGTGCTTGTTTCTTGGTCTGATAAAGATTGTCGAAGCTTGGCGCCCACAAGTGCGCAAGCCGTTAATCCGGCGCAAGCCATGAGTCCCCGGCGTCACCCCTTGATCGAGGTCGAGTGAAAAGCTTCACAGTGGTCAGACCGAAAAGCGCCCAGGTGAGCGACATCAGCAGCAGCGGCAGAAGGCGAATCGCAAAAAGGAGGAAAGAACAATGACTACGGAACTGACATCAAAATCGCAACGCACAAGTCAGCCGGCAATTTTAAGTCTTGTGGATAACGACCCTTACTTCAGACATGTTCAAGACGTCTACAACGCCATTGCCCGCCGAGCCTACGATCTGTTCCAGAGCCGGGGACGGGGCGATGGCCATGACATTGAAGACTGGCTTTTCGCCGAATCCGAGATGCTGAATCCGGTACCGGTGGAAATCAGCGAAGCCGATCGCGAACTGATCGTCAACGCTGATCTGCCGGGGTTCAGAGACAAGGACATCGAGCTGCGGGTAGAACCACGTCGCCTCGTCATCAGTGGCAAACGCGAAGAGGTTTATGACCGCACGAAGCGCAAAACTATTTACAGCGAAATGCGGTC
>Ga0335074_10000648_pt1 | contig 48617 bp, 44 predicted proteins | sample Lox_Sample_23_FD_206715 | JGI IMG/M metagenome (GOLD analysis project Ga0335074, IMG submission 206715) | Soil microbial communities from Loxahatchee National Wildlife Refuge, Florida, United States - Lox_Sample_2.3 | ecosystem: Environmental > Terrestrial > Soil > Wetlands | place: USA...
TGAGACGACGGTGGGCGCCGACTCGGTCGTGTTCGTCCACACCGTATGGCAGCCGTTGCCGTTGGCATTCAGGTCGACCCGGACGAAGCCCGGGGTCGTCGTCTTGCCCTCGACCGAGGTCGGGTCGGTGTAGCCGTAGTTGTTCTCGGCGATCATGATCCGGCCGGCCGTGATGAGCGAGTTCTCGTCCGCGCTCGCGCCCTTGGAGAAGATCGGGACCTGGCAGACCTGGCGGGGCAGCTTGGGGTGCGCGGCGGTGCGGTAGACCATGATGTCCATCGGGTCGGCGTTGTCGGTGATGTTGACGTAGCCGCCCGGCATCACGGTCGGGGTGGTGCCGGTGCCGTCGTCGACCTGACCTGGCTTGTGCTCACCGCTATTCGGATACGTGACCTGCCAGACGATCTTGGGTGCGCCGCCGGCGCCGGCGCCGAAGCGGTAGAGCTTGCGGTTGGTGGCGATGTAGACGCCGCCGCTTTCGTCGGTGGCGAACGAATTCTCGATCTCGCCCTCGGACCCGTTGCCGAGGTGGACGGTGTGGATCGCGCCCGTGCTCAGGTTGAGCGTGCCCACGACGCCGTCGGTCTTGGTCACGAACCAGAGGAGCCCGTTTGAGTCGGGCAGCGCCGAGGTGATGTCCTCGCTCGAGGTCAGCACCGAGGCCAGCGAGTAGTCGTGGACGAGCGTGAAGCCGGGGGCGCCCGGCGTCTCGGCGATCACGTAGATGTGATGGGTCGTCGTCGCCGCGACGACGCGATCCTGGTTGTCCAGGTAGAAGTAGCCGCCGCCCGTGAAGTCCTGGAACAGGTTGCTCGGCGGGTGCTGGCGGGTCGGGAGCATGTACGTGGCCAGCGTCTCGAGCGTGTTTGGGTCAAACATGTAGAGCTCAGGCCCTGATACGCCGACGCAGACCGAGAGCACCCGCCCCGCGCGGTCGAAGGTGATCGAGCCGCAGTCACGGCTGAGGAGGCTCGAGACCTGCTGGGGCTCTTTGCCCAGCGGGCCGCCCCACCAGTTGACGTCGGTCTGCCAGCCGTCGTCGTGGATCTCCGACTCGCCGTTGGGGGCCATGAACGGGTTCTGGGGTGTGGCCGGGATGCCGGTCACCGGCTGCGGCGTGGCCGGGTTGCCGATGTAGGTCGGCGCCGGCGGGACGTTGACGGTGGGGATCGGGAGCGGGGGAAGCTGGGCGCTGGCCGGGGCTGCCCCCAGGGCGAGGGCGGCCAGTCCGGCGATCAGAGCGCAGCCGCTTCTCGTCTTAGGACCTGCCATGCCAGCTCCACATCCTCGTCGCGGGTGTGCATCTGCCCCACTGCCAGCCGCAGGACGTAGCGGCCGTCAAGCACGGCGTGCGAGATCAAAATATCCCCGGAGGCATTGACGCGCGCCAGCAGCTCCCGGTTGCGCTCATCATCGCCGCCCAGGCGGAAGCAGACGACCGAGAAGTGGCGCGGGGCGCAGAGCTCCCAGCCCGGGTCCTCGGCGATCCAGCCCTCAAAGCGCTCGGCCAGGGCGACGCCGCGGCGAATGTGCTCACGCAGCCCGCTGGCCCCGTGGCAGCGCAGGACCGCCCACAGCTTCAGCGCGCGGAAACGGCGGCCGAGGGCGGGGCCGTACTCGCTCAGGCTGAGCGCGTCCTCGGCGTCGGGCGTGCGCAGGTACTCGGGAATCACGCTGAAGGCGTTGCGGAGATCGTGGGGGCGGCGGGACCAGAAGAGCGAGCAGTCGTTGGGCGTGAGCATCCACTTGTGCGCGTTGACGACGAGCGAGTCCGCGCGCTCGACGCCTTCAAACGCCCACCGGAACTCGGGGCAGACCATCGCCGCCCCGGCGTAGGCGGCATCGACGTGGAGCCACGTCCCAACCCGCTCGCACGCCTCGGCCACCGCCGCCACCGGGTCGACCGCCGTCGACGCGGTCGTCCCGACGGTGGCCACGACCACGGCCGCTTCGGACAGGTCGCCGAGCGCGTCGGCGCGCATCCGGAACTCGTCGTCCACGGGTACGCGGCGCAGCTCCATGCCAAGCATCCGCGCCGCCTTCTCGGTCGAGGAGTGCGCCTGCTCGGAGCACACGACGAGGTTGCGGCCGGTGGCGATCCGCGCCGCGATGATGGCCGCCAGGGTCGAGGTCGAGGCGCTGTCCTCGATGTGCCCGTGCCAGCCGCTGGGGAGGCCCAGGAGCTCCGCCGTCCAGTCGAGCACCACTCCCTCGAGCTCGGTGGCGGCAGGCGCTGTCCGCCAGAGCAGGGCCACCGAGTTGAGCGCGGCCGCCAGCAGCTCGGCCAGGATCGCCGGCTCTGAGGAGCTGGTGGCGAAGTAGGCGAAGTAGCGAGGGTGCTGCCAGTGGGTGACGCCGGGCAGCAGCACCTCGTCGAGGTCGCGCAGCACGTCGGCGAACGGCTCCGGGTCCTCGGGAGGGCTCGCCGGCAGCCGGGAACGGATCTCGCCCGGGCTGACCTGGGCCAGCACCGGCAGCTCGCCCACCCGCTCCAGATACCGGGCCGCCCAGTCAAGGGCGGCCGCTCCGTCTTGGCGGAGATCGGTCAAGCCGGTGCCGGCGCCCCCGCGAACTCGTAGTGGACCCCGGTCAGCTCCTCCGAGACCTCCCACAGCCGCCGCCACGCCTCCCGGTCGTAGGCCCGGCCGGCCGCGCTCACGACGTGGGGGTAACCCCGCTGCTCCATGAACCCGTCCGGGCCGATGAAGCTCCCGCCGGGGACGTCGGGCGCCGTGGCCGCATACAGCGTGGGGAGCGCGCCCATCTCGGCGCTCTGGGCAAAGACAGCGTTGCTCACGTGCATCACCGCGCGGTCGAGCAGCGGCGGCGCGGCGAACTGGAGGTTTGTGCGCGCGTACCCCGGGTGGGCGGCCAGGCTCTTGAGCGCGGCGCCCGCCTCATCGGCCCGGCGCTGGAGCTCGAAGGCGAACATCAGGTTGGCCAGCTTCGACTGCCCATAGGCGAGCCAGCGCATGTAGTGCCGCTCGCCCTGGAGATTGTCGAAGCTGATGCGGCCGAAGTGGTGGGCGCCGCTCGATTCGGTCACCACGCGGGGCTCGGAGGCGGCGAGCAGGCGGCCCAAGAGCAACCCGGTGAGCGCGAAGTGCCCCAGGTGATTGGTCCCGAGCTGACTCTCGAAACCATCCTTGGTCAGGCGCCGGGGCGGCGCCATCACGCCGGCGTTGTTGATCAGCAGATCGATCCGCTTCGGCGCCTCGGCGGCGAAGCTCCTGACCGAGGACAGGTCGGCCAGGTCGAGCGCCGCGACTTTCAGCTCGACGTCCGGATCCGCGTCACGGATCCGCTCGGCCGCCGCCTTGCCCTTGTCGGTGTTGCGGCAGGCCATGATCACGCTGGCGCCGGCGCGGGCCAGCTCACCGGAGGCGATCAGCCCGAGGCCGCTGTTCGCCCCCGTGACCACGGCCACGCGACCGCGCTGAGCGGGGATGTCGGCCGTCGTCCAGCGATCCGCCATCAGGCCTGCATCCTCCGCGAGGCGGACTCCGAGTAGGCGCGTGGGCGGAACTGGAGCACGGGATCGTCGGACATCTCGATCCCGTCGGCCACGTTCGCCGGATCGAAGACGAGCTCGTTCTCGTCGCCACCCTCATCGATCTCGACGATCTCCAGGATTCCCGCCTCGACCCGCTCGCGCTCGGCGGGCCAGCGCTTTGACGGATCGTCGACCGGATCCCCGGGTTCGGCGATCTGGAGCGTAAGCTTGAAGCGGGCCGGCCCCTCAGTCAGCCGCTCGCGCAGCTCTTGGCGAAGGTAGTCACGGCCGCGCGCCTTGGCCTCCCGGCCGGACAGCCGCCGGTCGCCGGCAACCGGGACCCACTCGTAGCGGACGAAGCGGGAGCTGCCGTCGGCGGCGGTGAGCCGAAAGGCGTGGACCCCGTAGTAGGGCAGCGTGGCGTAGCTCTCCGGTGGAGCCAGGGCGGGGAGGTTCACCCGCAGGGCGCCGATCATGTGGGGGTGCCGGATCAGGTAGGCGGGAAAGCGCCAGGCCATCGAGGGGCCGCGACGCTGGGCGATCATGAACTCGATGAAGCCGCGGGGCTGGTCGAAGGCAAACCAGGGCAGGCTCTGGGCGACGATGTCGGTCTTGGTCCCGTCGGGGAGCTCGAGCTTGACGGCCATACCGCGCACGTCGGGCGCGTAGTCAGGCGAGTCGGGGTTTCCTGAGCCGTTCGAGACTCGGATCCGCGCCGGCACCGGCTCGCCCCGCATGTGGGCGGCACGGGTCAAGCGGCCCCCGGCCGGGGTGCCGGTGAACGTCCCGCGACACAGGATCCCCTTGGCGTGCAACGCCCGGCGCCCGGGATGGCGGCCGAACACCTGGTTGGCGGCATCAACGGCCTCCTGTGGGGTCAGCGTGATGCTCATTTGACGACCTCAAAGCGGATCCCGGCCTGCTGGAGGCGGCCGATCAGCGCATCGCCCATGGCCACCGCGGGGGTGACCTGGCCGGCCGTTTGCGGCAGGTCGTCGTTGGCCAGCGACAGCGCCGACTGGGCGAGCATCTTCGAGGTCTCGCCGTACCCCGGGTCACCGCCCGAAACCTGGGTGAGGAGTTCACGACCGTCTGACTTGGCCAGGAAGCGGACCTTGAACCAGCCCTTCTCGCGCTGCTCGGGAGTCGGGCCCTCCCCCGGGTCCTTGATCTTCAGCAGCAGGTCCCGGGTCGGTTTCAGCTGAGCCAGGGCGATCGCGCAGCCGGCGCCGACGGCCAGCCCCGCGGCCACCGGGAGCCGCTTGGCGACCAGGTAATGGCTGTAGCTGAAGTCCGGGCCGTAGCGGTCCAGAGCGCGGGCTGACCGCAGCACGGTTTGCGGATCGATGGTGGGGAACGGCACCACCCAGCCGCCGGCCGCCGGCTCGTTGTGCGGCTTGCCCTGGATGCCGCGGATCCGGCGGCCGTCTGGCTTGGGCTCCTGGCTGCGGCGCTCCTTGGCCACGCGGACGCTGTCGCGCAGGCGCCCCATGGCGTGGACCGCCGAGTGGTAGGTGCCGCCGGAGAAGGTTCCCCCCGCCCTGACGAAGCCCTGAAGCGCGATTGGCTCTCCCTGGGGCAGCTCCTCCACGGTGTACAGCGCGCCGAGGTCATACGGGATCGAGTCAAACCCGCAGGAGTGGACGAGGCGAGCGCCCGACGCCTTGGCCTGCTCGTGATAGCGCAGCCACATGAGGTCGACGAACTCGGGCTCGCCGGTCAAATCGACGTAGTCGGTGCCCGCGGCGGTGCAGGCGGCCACGACGGGCTCGCCGTAGTTGATGTACGGGCCCACGGTGGTGATCAGGACCCGGGTCGACTCGGCCAGACGGCGCATCGAGTCGGCATCGCCGATGTCGGCCTCGATGAGCTCGAGCTCAGGCTGATTGATGCGCTCGCGCACGTCTTCAAGCTTGGGGCGGCTGCGTCCGGCGATCGCCCACCGGGTCCCCGGATCTGCGTTCTCGGAGAGGTACTGGGCGGTCAGCGCCCCGGTGAACCCGGTGGCGCCGAAGACCACGACGTCGTACTGGCGCTCAGGCATCCCCGGCCACCTCGCGTGCCGCTTGGAGCGCCGCCGCCGGCTCGATTCCGGCGCGTGCCGCCACCCAACAGGAGACCGGCGCGGCCACGCGTTCGGAGCTGTGGGCGGCCAAACCGGCCAGGTCGAGCAGAGCGCTCCACTCCTCAGCGGTCGGCGGCTCGGTCCCGACCCGCTCGGCGTAGGCCTCGATCCACTCGCGGGCGTTCATCAGGCCCCGCGACTCTATCCGCCCTGGCATGATCCCCGCTTCGCAAGCGACGAAAGGCAGAACCCACATGGCAGTTTTGGACGACAAGGTGGCGATCGTCACCGGTTCGGCCCGAGGCATCGGCCGCGCCACGGCCGAGCTCCTCTCCGAGCAGGGGGCCAAGGTCCTGATCAACGACCTCGACGGCGACGTGGCCGAGCAGACCGCCGGCGAGATCCAGGGCGAGACGCTCGTCTTTGCCGGCGACCTGACCCAGCCCGGGGTGCCGGACGAGCTCGTCCAGAAGGTGATCGACGAATGGGGGAAGGTCGACATCCTGGTCAACAACGCGGGCTACACACTCGACGCCCCGATCCACAAGATGAGCGACGAGTGGTTCCAGAAGATGCTCGACATTCACTCGATCGTCCCCTTCCGCATGTGCCGCGCGGTGGCGCCCCACATGCGTGAGCCGGCCAAGAAGGAGCGCGAGGAAGGGCGCGAGGTGTTCCGCAAGATCGTCAACGTCTCCTCGATCTCGGGCACGATGGGCAACGCGGGCCAGGCCAACTACTCGAGCGGCAAGTCCGCCGTCGTGGGTTTGACCAAGACGCTGGCCAAGGAGTGGGGCCAGTTCAAGATCAACGTCAACGCCGTCGCCTTCGGCTACATCGAGACCCGGCTGACGGCGACGAAGGACGAGGGAAACGTGGCCGAGATCGGCGGCGAGAAGGTCCAGCTCGGGATCCCCGATCAGATGCGCCAGATGGCCCCGATGCTCATCCCCATCGGGCGCCCCGGCTCACCCCAGGAGGCGGCCGGCGGCGTCTTCCTCCTCTGCACGCCGTGGGCGAACTTCATCCACGGCCAGGTGCTGAACATCACCGGCGGTCAGTTCAGCGGCATGACGAGCTAACGCGGGGCCCGTCCCGAAAGCGCGGCGCGCTCCGCGCGAGCGCTTTCGGGACGGGTACCCGCTCCGCGGCGTTCAGCCTCAGCTGGCCACCGGCGTCGCCGATCCGGGCTGCTCGCGTTCGGCGGAGGCGTAGCGCACCAGGTCGGCGAAGCGGACCACCTGGCCGCCCGCGCCCCAGTTGCCGTCGGGGACCTCGCGGATCAGGACCCAGACGCGGAGACCGTCGGCCTCGGCCAGGCCCGCGGCCTCGCTGAGGACCCGGGTCGCCTCGCCCACCAGCTCCTGCTTGCGGCGGTCAGACAGCGCGCCCTCCGGAATCGTCACCTGGACCCGGAAGGTCGGCTCGCTCACCGGCCGTCCGGCGGCGTACACGGTGCCGTCGGGCAGCTCGTGGACGTGGACCCAGGCGATGCTGCGAAAGAACTCGGTGTCCGGCGCGCGCTCGGCGCGGAGCAGGACGGTGGTCAACTCGTCCACCAGGGCCGTGCGGTCCGGGGGGCTGAAGGTACCGGCGGGATACGTCAGGTCTATGAGTGGCATGGCGCCAAAGCTACTCCTAGAGGCTGAGAGTGATGGAAAAGCCGCCATATTGGCCAAATTTCCATCACTCTCCCGACGTGGGTACGCCGAGCCGATGAGGGTACGCGAGCCGTGCTCGGGGCCACCGCTCTAGAGCCCGAACGTCCGCGCGATGATCTCGCGCTGGATCTCGCTCGTGCCGCCGTAGACCGTGGTGACAATCGCGGTCCGGTGGAGGTGCTCCATGTCGTACTCGACCGCGTAGCCGTAGCCACCCATCATCTGCATGCCCTCGAGCGTGGCGTGCTTGGCCACCTCGGTGGCCTTGAGCTTGGCCATCGAGGCCTCGCGCGGGAGCGTCACCTCAGGCTCGGCGTCAGAGCGGGCCGCGACGTCGTAAACGAGCAGCCTCGCCGCCTCGATCTCCGTCGCCAGGTCGGCCAGCCGGTGCTTGAGGGCCTGGAAGGAGCCCACGGGTTGACCGAACTGCCGGCGCTCCTTCACGTAGGCGAGCGTGTCGTCGAAGGCCCGCTGCGCCATCCCCAGCGCCTGGGCGGCGATGATCAGGCGCTCGTGGTTCAGCCCGGCCATGAGCTGCCGCCAGCCCTGATCCTGGGTTCCGACGAGCCGGTCGGCGGGCACGTGGCAGTCGGTGAAGAAGACGTCGTTGACCTCCCGGCCGGCCATCGTCTCGATCCCCCTGATCTCGAGTCCCTCGGACTCGCGGGGGACCGAGAGCATTGAGAGCCCCTGGTGCTTGTCCTCGCCCCGCGTGGTCCGGCAGACCAGCAGGACGTGGTCGGCCACGTGGGCGCCGGTGATCCACGTCTTCTGCCCGTTGACCACGTATTCCCCGTCCACGCGCTCGGCACGGCACGACAGGGCCCCCACGTCCGAGCCGGCCCCGGGCTCGGACATGGCGATGCACTCCGGCCGCCCCTGGGCGATCCCGCCCAGGATCTCCTCCTTGAGCTCCTCGGAGCCGAAGCGACCCACGGCGCCGGCGGTGATCATGCTCACGCCCACGAACTGGATCGGGATCAGCCCCCGGCTCGTCTCCTCGAGCATCAGGCACATGTCAACCGCGCCGCCACCGCTCCCGCCGTAGGCCTCGGGAATCGACACGCCGATCCACCCGAGTTCGGCCACGCGCTCGTAGAGCGCCTGGTTATGGGGCTCGTGGCCGTGGTCGGTGAGGGCGTCGCGCTGCTCGCGCGTGCCCACCTCGCGCCGGGCGAAGTCGCGGATCGACTCGACGAAGGCGCGCCGCTCGTCGGTCATGATCTGAAGGCTCATAGACCAGCGATTATTCACTGCCGTGCCCCGATGCTGATCCGCCACGCCGAGCCCGCGCGCGACGGCGGCGCCTGTGCGGCCATCTATGCCCCATATGTGCTTGAGACGGCGATCTCGTTCGAGGAGGAGCCGCCAAGCCCACCCGAGCTCGAACGACGGATCGAGACGATCTCTGCCCGCTTTCCCTGGCTGGTGGCGGAAGCCGGCGGCGCGGTGATCGGCTATGCCTACGCGTCGGCTCACCGCGAACGCGCCGCGTACCGGTGGGCGGCCGAGGTGGCGGTGTATGTCGATCGCTCGCACCAGCGCCAGGGAGCCGGGCTCGCGCTCTACCGAGCCCTCCTGGAAGACCTCCAGCGCCAGGGCTTCCACATGGCGTGCGCGGGCATCACCCTCCCCAACGACGCGAGCGTCGCGCTGCACGAGGCGTGCGGGTTTCAGCCGGTGGGCGTCTTTCGCAGCGTCGGCTGGAAGCTCGGGGCCTGGCACGACGTGGGCTGGTGGCAGCGTGAGCTGCGCGCGCCCGAGCCGCGGCGCCCGGCCGAGCCGGGACCGCCGACATAGGCGGCCCCGGCCGCGACCTCAGTGTTTGAACGCCGAGACTTCGGAGTTCAACGATGGCAGCGGCGTCGTGAGCGCCTCCAGCGACGCCGTCTGCTTGCGCACCGCGTCAAGGAACAGGTCGGCCATGTCATGGGACATCCCGGCCCGTACCACGACCCGCAAAGCCGCTAGGTCCTCGCGGTTCTTGGGGAAGGTGTAGGCCGGAACCAGCCAGCCCTGCTCGCGCAGGCGCGCCGAGACGTCGAACACGGTGTAGTTCTTGACCTCGGGAGCGAGCGTGAAGGCGAACACGGGCAGGTCGCTTCCATCGGTGAGCAGGCGGTAGGGCCCCATGGTCGAGATCCCGTTGGCGATGTGCTGCGCGACTGAGCTCGAGCCGCGCTGGATGGCGCGGTAGCCGTCCGCTCCCAACGACACGAACATGAAGTACTGGGCGATCACCTCGCTCCCGGGGCGTGAGAAGTTGAGCGCGAACGTCGGCATCGATCCGCCCAGGTAGTTGACGTCGAACACGAGATCCTTCGGCAGCGCCTCCTGGCTGCGCCAGATCGCCCACCCCACGCCCGGGTACACGAGCCCGTACTTGTGGCCCGAGGCGTTGATCGACTGCACCCGTGGCAGGCGGAAGTCCCACTCCAGGTCGGGCTGGACGAACGGGGCGATGAACCCGCCCGAGGCCCCGTCGACGTGGACTGGGACGTCGGGACCGCCGCGGGTGGCCAGGGCGTCCAGAGCGCCGCAGATGTCGGCGATCGGCTCATAGCTGCCGTCGAAGGTGGAGCCGAGCACGGCGACGACACCGATCGTGTTCTCGTCACACGCGGCCGCCGCCTCCTCGGCCCCAAGGTGATAGCGCTCTCCCTCCATCGGGACCAGACGGGGCTCAACGTCCCAGTAGCGGCAGAATTTCTCCCAGCACACCTGCACGTTGATGCCGGTGACGAGATTCGGCCGGTCGACCGGCTTGCCCGCCGCGCGCATCCGCTCGCGCCAGCGCCACTTCAGGGCCAGCCCGCCCAGCATCGCCGCTTCGCTCGAGCCGGTGGTCGAGCACCCGGTCACGTCGGCGCTGCTGCCCGGCACGTGCCACAGCCGGCCGATGATGTTCACGCAGCGGCGCTCGATCTCCGCCGTCTGCGGATACTCGTCCTTGTCGATCATGTTCTTGTCCGCCGTCTGAGCCATCAGGATGCCGGCCTGGGGCGGCATCCACGTGGTCACGAACGTGGCCAGGTTCAACCGGGCGCTGCCGTCGAGGAGCAGCTCGTTGGAGAGCATGTCGTAGGCCACCTCGCTGCCCAGGCCGTGCTCGAAGATCTCCTCGTGACAGAGCTTCATCACCCGCTCCTCGCGCACGAACGCGGATGCAGCGGCGCCGTCGGGCTTGGTCTCAAGGCTCATCAAGTTCCTCCTAATTGGTCCTGCACCCGGTCCCCCCAGTGAACCTGGCATTCCGTAGGTCCGCAGACATCATCCGGATCAGGTGACGCGCGTCAGGACGGCGGACCCGGGAGCCCCAGCAGCTGCACCACCGACAGCACGAGGATGGCCGTCGCGATCGTGAGAAGCGCGGTGCGCGCCGCGTGGATGGGGAAGCGGCTGCCGATTCCGACCAGGAACAGCACGGCGGCAAACAGAACCGTCAGGCGCACGTACTTATCCCCCGTGGCGGCGGCCACCTCGCCCTGACTGAACAGGGCATCGGCCCGGGCGCTGTACACGCGGCCCGTCGCCTCCTGGGGAATCTTGTACTGCGGCATGTACGAGGGGTCGGGAGGTGCCTTGGGGTTCTTGAGCGGATGGGTGGCCAGCCACGCCCTGACGGCGGGGAGGTAGCCGGGGCGCATCCGCTTCAGCGTGAGGTCGAAGAGCTTTGCGTTGTGGGCCAGGTAAGCAGCTTCGGCCGCGTTGAAGGAAACCGAATCCAGCGTGCGGATCTGGTTGGCCTCGATTTCGGCCAGGTTGGATTTCGTACGCGCCGCGGACGCCTCGGCCAGCAGGATCGAGGCATGGCTGCTCCACTTGGCCGCCGAGTAGCCCGACCATGCCGCCAGCAGGGCGACGACCGAGAGCAGCACCGCCTCGATGATCGAGATCACGCGCTCCCGGCCCACGTGGGCGTGGGTTGCGTGCTCGTGGTGCTCCGCTATCTCCTTGCCCACCTCGGCCGTCGAGAGCCCCTCGGCCACGCTTGATCTCCTTCGCTAGACGCGACAGAGGCCGACGATCCCAGGGCCGCCGTGCGCCGCATCACCCCGAACAGGTGATGATCGGCTCGCTCAGCCGATTCCGCCTCGATCACCCCCATCAGGTGATGAGTTCAGACCGTGCCGCCGGGACGATCTCGCCATGTCAACCACCAGCCCCAAGACAACACCGGATGGCGAGCAGAAGCCGCTCGTCGTCGGCCACCTCACGGTCGCCGAGCGAACCGAGCGTGGCAAGCTCGCCCGGGCAACCGTCCCCCGTTCGAATCACGCCGTGTACCAGCCGCCCGCGGACCGGGCGGATCCGATCGAGATGCTCGAGGCGCAGGCCGAGACCCGGGTTCCGGAACTCGTCCCCATCCGCTACGGCCGGATGCTCGTTTCCCCGTTCACGTTCTACCGCGGCGCGGCCAAGATCATGGCCAGCGACCTGGCGACGACACCAAACTCCGGCCTCAAGGTGCAGTGCTGCGGCGATGCCCACCTGTCGAACTTCGGGGTGTTCGCCTCGCCGGAACGCCGGCTCGTGTTCGATATCAACGATTTCGACGAGACCCTGCCCGGGCCCTGGGAATGGGATCTCAAACGGCTCGCCGTGAGCATGCTCATCGCCGCCCGGGACGACGACTTCGCCGCCAAGGATCAGGACCGCATCGTGCTCGACACCGTCGCCCAGTACCGGACGGCGATGCGTGAGTTCGCCGGCATGGGCAACCTCGACGTCTGGTACGCGCGGATGGAGATCGAATCGATCCTCCAGCGGTTCGCCTCGCAATTCAAGACCAAGCAGGTCAAGCGCACTCAGGCGGCGCTCGACAAGGCCCGAACCCGCGACAGCATGTCGGCTGTGGCCAAGCTGACCCAGCGGGTCAACGGCCGGGCGGAGATCGTCGATCAGTCGCCCCTCATCGTGCCACTCCGCGCCCTCCTGTCAGGGCCGGAGGAGGCCGAGTGGCGCGAGGAACTGCGCCGGCTCGTCCGGGTCTATCGCAACAGCCTCGACTTCGACCGGCGGGTGCTCCTGGAGGAGTACGAGCTGGCCGATTTCGCGCGTAAGGTGGTCGGGGTGGGCAGCGTGGGGACGCGGGCCTGGATCGCGCTGTTCTACGGCCGCGACGGGAAGGACCCGCTGTTTCTCCAGATGAAGGAGGCCGAGGCCTCGGTGTTCGAGGAGTACCTGGGCAAGAGCCGCTATAAGAACCACGGGCAGCGGGTCGTCACCGGCCAGCGCCTGATGCAGGCGGTCAGCGACATCTTCCTGGGCTGGGTGCACGTACCCGCCGGGATGGACGGTGTGGCCCGCGACTTCTACGTCCGTCAGCTCAAGGACTGGAAGGGCTCGGCGGAGATCGAGCAGATGGTGCCGAGCGGAATGGCAGCGTACGGGCGGCTGTGTGGTTGGACGCTCGCTCGGGCGCACGCGCGCAGCGGCGACCGCATCGCGATCGCGGCCTACCTCGGTGGTGGTGCGGCGTTTGACCGCGCCATCCTGGAGTTCTCCAAGGCCTACGCGGAGCAGAACGAGCGGGACTACCAGGCCCTGTCGGACGCCGTTCGCTCGGGACGGATCATCGCCGAGACCGGGATCTGAGCCCGCTCAGGGGGACGGCGCAGTTGTGGCGGGGGCGAGTGGTGGCTTCGCGGGCGCCGGTTCGGCCAAGCCAGCAGCGGCGTCGGACGACGCCGGGCTCGCAGCCCGGCGCCCCAGCGCGAGCGTGACGAGGTAGGCGACGACGACGCCAACGATGATCAACGGCTCGTCCCCCGTGCCCCCCTTGTTCGTGAGCAGGGTGGCCAGCACGACCGCCGACAGCGGCAGCTTGAGAATGGCCACCGTGGCCGCACCCATCCCGACGGCCACCGCCGGGGTGAGCGGAAAGCCGGGAAGGTGCGAAGCCATCAGGCCGGCCGCTGCACCCAGGAAGATGGCGGGAAAGGTGGGGCCGCCCCGGAAGCTCCCGAGCGACAGGGAGTAGCCGAGGCCCTTGAACGCAATCAGCAACGCCAGCGCAGACAGCGACCAGGAGCCCGCCCCCGTTACGAGCCCGCCCAGCCCGCTCTCACCGGAGAACAGCACCTCGTTGGTGCTCTTGCCCGTGGCCTGCGAGAAGGCGATGGCCAGCCCCGCCACGATCAGGCCGACCACCGGCAGGACGACCATCGGGCGGAGCGCCGCGATCTTGAGCGTCTCAAGCCCCCCGCGAACGAGGACGTGGGCCACGACCGCGACGGCGATGGCGATCGCGATCGTCCAGCCGAACTGACCCCAGCCCGGATGCGAGAACGCCGGCAGGGGCTCGATCGGCCCGAGAGCGATCGCGCTTCGGTTCAAGCCGCTCCACGACGCGAACCCGGTCGCCAGCAGCGAGCCGATGCCCGCGGCGAGCAGCCCCGGCACCACGACCAGGGGGAGCCTCGCGCCGCCGATGGCGGTGACCTCGATGATCAGAATCGCCGCCACCAGCGGGGACACGAACAGGAACGAGACCGCAGCGAAGGCTCCCGCCGCGGCCACGAGCTGGAGCACGGACGGCGGGCTGTCGCGGCGCACCAGGGTGATCGTTATCACGGCCAGTGCAGGGCCGAGGGCCATGAGCGGAGCTTCGGGGCCGAGCACGATCCCAAAGCCGATCCCGGCCAGCGCGGCCAGCAGGACGCCGGGAAGCTCCGACGGTGTGACCGGCTTTCCGGCCGCCAGCCCGTTGGCCGGGATGTGGCCTCCGTTTCCCGGCAGGCGAGTGATGGCCAGCGCCGCGATCACCCCGGCGATTGCCAGGACCGGAAGCGACCACCACTCGGGTGCACCGTGCGGATAGCCGAGGGCGTGCGGGAGGTGCGTGTACAGCTCCTGAGTGATCTGGTGGATCAGCTCCAGATAGACCCAGGTGGCAAAGGAGACGATGACGCCGACGACCGCCACCAGCACGAGCAGCACCGCAAAGCGCTTGCTCGCCAGCGTCGCGGTCGCTTGGTCGGCCGTGAGCTCAGGGGGTTGGGCGCCGTCAGCCACCTCAGCTCCGCAGGTGGTCGTCGACGACGGCGACGGCAGCGACATACGCGGCGTGGGTGCCGAACGCCGTGGCCAGAACGTCGGGCGGCCATCGCCACGGCGGCGGGGTCCGGCCCAGCAGCGGGAACAGCGACAGCGTTGCGCTCATCAGCGTGGCGCCGAAGAGCAGGCTCGCCCAGGGCTCGCGAACGCGGCGGCGCAGCAAGCCGTGCCAGATCCCGAAGGCCGATCCGTAGCCCCAGCGCAGCGCGAGACCCAGGTCCTCGTCCTCGCGGGCGCTGACATTTCCGAGGTGCATGATCGAAGCGACGATCTGCCCCGGGACGAGCGAGTCGTCATAGTCGAGCGGGCCGTGGTGGTTGTGCCGCAGGCGCCGCTCGGTGTCGTAGGCGAGGGTCAGCGCGGCCGTACCGGCGGTGCCTGCCGCCACGCTGCGAAGCGGCCACGGAATTGCCTTCGTCGTCATTGGACCTCCACGGACCCGAGCCTGATAACCCGGTCGACCAGCTCGAGCCCCTCGTTGCGATGGGTGATGAGCAGGACAGTCTGGTCGGCGGCGGCCGTGAGCACATCCTCGACCAGCTCGGTGGCGGTCCTCGGATCGAGGTGCGCGGTCGGCTCGTCGAGGATCAGCACCGGCGAGCCGGCAAGCAGCGCCCGCGCGACGATCACCCGCTGCCGCTGGCCCCCTGAGAGCTCGCGCCCCTGCTCGCCGACCTGCGTGTTGAGTCCGTCGGGAAGCGACTGGACCCACTCCCACACGCGGGCGCGCCGGAGCGCCTGCTCGACCTCGGCGTCGCTCGCGGAGGGGCGGGAGAGCCGGACGTTGTCACGGATGCTGGTCGAGAACAGGTGCGAGTCCTGACCGGCCACCGCGATGCTCCGGCGGATGTCAGCCAGGTGGTACTCGCGCAGATCCCGTCCGCCGAGGGCCACCTCGCCCGCGTCCGGGTCGAGGAAGCGAAGCAACAGGTTCACGATCGTCGTCTTGCCCGCGCCGCTGGCTCCAAGCAGCGCGACCTTCTCGCCCGGAGCGAGCCGGAGGCTCACCCCTTCGAGCGCGGGGCGCGACTCCCCGGGATAGCTGGCGCTGACCCCCCGGAGCTCGATCGCGAACGGCCACCTCGGCGCCGGCGCGGGAGTAGACGGCTCGCGAATGGCCGCCTCTCGGTCGGTGAGCTCCAACAGCCGGCGCCCCGCCGCGAGCGTCGCCGACAGTTCCCGGGCGGCACCGGCGAGCGGGGTGACGGCCTCGAACGAGGCCAGCGCAAGCAGAGCCAGCGCCGCGACCAACACCCGCCCCAGATGCCCGTGAATCGAGGCCTCGACGGCGACGGCGAGCACGCCCGCGACGGTGACGCCGGTCACCGCGGTGGTGAGGCCGTCGCCCAGGCCGGCGACGAGCGCGTCGCGACGAGCGAGCCTCACCAGGGTCCGGTCACGGGCGCCGAGCCGCTCGAGCGCCGCTTCCTGCGCGCCGAAAACGGCTAGCTCCGGCGCGCTCTCGATCGCCTCGATCACCTCCGCGGTCAGCTCGCCCCGCGCCGCCGCCTGGCGGCGTCCCGCGCGGCGGCCGAGATACCCGGTCAAGGCGGGCACGACCAGCCCGCCAGTCACTAGTCCGGCGGCCAGAATCACCCCCGCTGCGGGCAGCAGCGCCGCCGTGACGCCGACCGAGACCGCTCCGGCCAGGAGTGCCACCAGGGATGGCCCGATCCCGCGGAGGTAGAGGTTCTGGAGGCCGTCCACGTCGCCCACCATCCGTGAGAGCAGATCCCCGTTGCGATAGCAAGCGAGCCCGGCGGGGGCCAGCGGCTCGAGCCGGGAGTAGAAGCGGACGCGGACCTGCCCCAGCACCCGGAGCGCCAGGTCGTGCGAGGTGAGGCGCTCGCCATAGCGCAGGACGGGCCGCCCCAGCCCGAAGCAGCGGACGACGACGATCGTGACCATCAGCGAGAGCACGGCGGGGCGCTCGGCGGCCCGGGAGATCAGGTAGCCCGCGCTGGCCATCAGCCCGACGCCGAACAGGACCGTGCCCGCTCCCAGGGCGGTGGCGAGGGCCAGGCGCGAACGCGGCGCTCGAGCGAGGGCGAGCAGGGCGGGAAGCGTCCTCATGCCGCTCGCCGCTGGCCTTCGGGGACGGCCCGTCCGTGGGCGAGCCGGACCATCCGGTCGGCGAATTGCACGAGCTCGGGTCGGTGGGCGATCAGGAGCAGGCTCCGCCCCTGGCCGAGTCGCCGCACGGCCTGCGAGATGACCGCCACGCTGCTCGGGTCGAGGTCGGCGGTGGGCTCGTCGAGGATCACCAGGGGAGCCCGGCGCAGAAACGCGCGCGCCAGACCGATTCGCCGGCGCTCACCCGGAGACAGGGCGCGCTGCCCCTCCCCAGTCGGCGTGGCGTAGCCGTCGGGCAGCCTCCGGATGAACTCGTCGGCCCCCGCGTCGGCGGCGGCCTTGATCACGCGCAGATCGGAAGCGGTCGGGTCACCCAGGCGGATGTTCTCGGCGACGCTGGCCCGCAGCAGCGTCGGATGCTGCGGCACCCAGGCGAGGTGTCGCCGCCACGCCTCGATGTCGCAGGAGCCGAGCTCGACGTCGCCGACCAGGATGCGCCCCCCGCTCGGGGCCAGCAACCCGAGCAACAGGGCGGCGACCGTGCTCTTACCGGCGCCGCTTTCCCCCACGAGGGCGACGGTCTCTCCGGGGAACAGCTCGAGGTCGAAGCCGTCGAGCACCGCCGCCCGGGCCGGATAGGAGAACGAGACCCGCTCTAAGCGCACCCGGCTCCGCACCGGGTCGGGGGCGAGGCACGCGCCGCGTGTGGGTAGCGCAGCCGGGGCGTCGAGCAACGCGAACAAACGCTCGGCGACGGCAAGTCCATCGGCGCTGGCGTGGTACTCGGCGCCCAACCTCCGGAACGGGAGGTACAGCTCGGGGGCGAGGATCAGCACGGTCAGCCCCGACTGGAGGCCCAGGCTGCCGTCGACCAGGCGCAGTCCGGTGGCCACCGCCACGAGCGCCACCCCCAGGGTGGCGGCCAGCTCCAGCACCGAGCCCGACAGGAAGCTGACCCGCAGCGTCTCCATCGTGCTCGTGCGGTACCGATCGCTGACCACGGCCAGGCTCGACAGCTCGTCCTCCGATCGCCCAAAGGCGCGGAGCGTCGGCAATCCGCGGACGACGTCGAGGAAGTGGGTGGCCAGGCGCCGGAGCGCGCTCCACCGCTCCCGCGTGCGCTGCTCGGTGTAGCGGCCGATCAACCACATGAACAGCGGCACCAGCGGCAGCGTCAGGAGCATGATCAGCGCCGCCTCGAGGTCGATCATCGCCACCCAGACGACGACCAGGATGGGGACGACCGAAGCGAGGATGACCTGGGGCAGATAGCGCGCGAAGTAGCTCTCGAGCGCGTCCACGCCCTGGACGGCCACCGCCGCAACCTCCGCGCCGGAGGCATCGTCGAGCGCCGCCGGCTGGTCACGAAGCCGGCGCCGCGCCAGCTCCAGGCGCAGCTCGGAAAGGACGTCGGCGGCGGCACGGCGCCCAGCGACCTCCATCCCCCAGGCGCAGACTCCGCGGGCCACGAAGGCGAGGAGGAGGAAGACCAGGTCGGCGCGGACCGTGGCAAATCCGAAGCCCGCGAAGGCATGGGCGACGATCCGCGCCAGCAGAGACGCCTGGGCCAGAACGGCGATCGCCGTCGCCACCCCCAGGACCGTGTCGAGGACCAGCAGCGGGCGAACGGACCTGGTACGGCGAAGCAGGCGCGGGTCCAGGGCACGCATCAGCGCTCAGGTGGCGGACAGGCCGGTGCCGCCTGTCTCAGCTGGAGCCTGGGTCTGGGTCGGCGCCGCCGTCGCCTTCCCGGGCTCGGTCAGACGGCCGTGAAAGACGCGAAACGACCACCCCTGGTAGAGCAGCACGAGCGGCATGAAGAGCAGGGCCACGACCGTCATCACGACCAGGGCGTAGTGGCCCGAGGCGGCGTTGTTGACGGTCAGGTTGTAGGCGGGATTCGTGCTCGAGAGCATCACATTGGGATAGAGCGAGATGAACAGCTGGCCGATCACCGCGGCGATCCCGAAGCTCGAGGCCGCGAACACCCACCCGCTGTAGCGGGTGATGACCAGCGAGGCAGCAAAGATGACCGCGATCACCCCGAAGATCTGGGTCGGCTCGGGCAACGTCCCACCCCCGATCACGACCAGCGTCCACACGACCCAGGCCAGATTGACGACGACGGCGAGCAGTCCGATCACGCGCCCGGCCGAACACGCGCGATCCCGGATCACGCCCTCTGTGCGCAGTGACAGGAAGGTCGTCCCCTGAAGCAGGCACAGCACCAGCAGCGTCACGCCGGTCATCAGCCCGTAGCCCGTGAGCAGGTCGAAGAAGTTCCCCGTGTAGTCGTGGTGCTGGTTGATCGGAAGGCCGTGCAGGAGGTCGCCCAGGGCAACGCCGATCAGTAACGGGATCAGCGCGCTGGCGATGGTGAGCGCCCAGGACCACGCGCCGCGCCAGCGCACATCGTCGCGCTTGCCGCGATATTCGAACGAGACGCCGCGGAACATCAGGGCCGCCAGCACCAGCACCAGAGCCAGATAGCCCGCGGAGAACAGGGTCGCGTACCAGACCGGGAAGGCGGCGAACATTGCGGCCCCAGCCACGACCAGCCAGACCTCGTTCCCGTCCCACCAGGGTCCGATCGTGTTGATGGCCAGGCGGCGCTCGGGGTCAGAGCGCCCGACCACCATGTGCAGCATCCCGACCCCGAAGTCGAACCCCTCGAGCACGAAGAACCCGATCCAGAAGACGGCGACGATGATGAACCAGATGGTGTGAAGCTGCATGGGCGTCAGTAGGTCAGCGCCGTGGCCGGCGTGGCGGCGCCAGCCGGCGAGGTGGGTTCGGCGGCCTCGGCGTCAGCCTGGGCCAGGCCACGGCGGGAGTAGCGGAGCATCAGGACCAGATCGATCACGCCGAGGAGGATGTAGATGAGCACGAACACGCTCAGGCTGATCCAGATATCGGTGGCGGTGACGGCGGGGGAGTTGGCGTTGACGGTCTTCTGCAGGCCCTGGACGATCCACGGCTGACGGCCGCTCTCGGTCAAGAGCCAACCCGCCGTGTTCATCAGGAATGGGGTGATCACCAACCACACCCCGAGCCACAGGAACACCCGCGAGGTCCTGAGCTTGCCCCGGTAGAGAATCCATGCTCCCCAGAGTCCATAGAGCAGGACGAGCGTGGCGAGATAGGCCATCGTCCGCATCGACCAGTACTGGATGGCCACGTTCGGGATGTAGTTCCCGGGGCCGTACTTCTTCTGGTACTGAGCCTGGAGCTGGTTGAGCCCGGTCACTCCTCCTCCCCATGTCCCCGTGGCAAGGATCGAGAGGAGGTGCGGAATCGGGATGATCTTGTTGGCGCTCTGGTGCGTCGGGCCAAAGCCGCCGGTCTGCAAGGCCGAGAACGAGCACGGCTTGCAGCTGTCCCACTGCGCCTCGGCGGCGGCGATCTTCATCGGCTGGTAGTGGGCCTCGATTACCCCGAGCTGGTTGCCCACCGAGAGCTGGATCACGATCGTCGGGATGAGCACGATCAGGGCCACCTTCGCGGTCCGGTGGAAGGGCTCGACATGCTCCTGTTTGCGCAGATACCAGGCCGAGACCGCGAGCACGACCAGGCAGCCCGTGATCAGCGAGGCCAGGATCACGTGCGCGTAGCCCCACACGAAGGTCGGGTTGACGAACAGCGCCCAGATGTTCTTGAGCACCGGCTGACCCTGCTGGTTCATCCGGTAGCCGACCGGATGCTGCATCCAGGAGTTGGCGATGAGGATGAACAGCGCCGAGAGCATCGCCCCGATCGCCACCGCCCAGATCGTGGCCAGATGCACCCGCTTGGGCAGGCGATTCCAGCCGAACAGCCACAGTCCCAGAAAGGTGGACTCGAGGAAGAAGGCCGCCAGCCCCTCCATGGCCAGCGGAGCACCAAACACCCCGCCGACAAACTTCGAATAGGTCGACCAGTTCATCCCGAACTCGAACTCCTGCACGAGACCCGTAACCACGCCGACGGCCACGTTGATCAGCAGCAGCGTCCCGAAGAATCGGGTCATCCGCTTGTACTCGGGGTCGTCGGTGCGGACCCAGACGGTTTCGAGGACCGCGACCAGGAAGGCCAGCCCGATCGTCACCGGCACGAAGAAGAAGTGGTAGACGCTCGTGGTGGCGAACTGCCAGCGGGCTAGGTCGTTGGCCATCTCATGTGACCGCCGGGCTGTGCGTCTCCTCCATCTTCGCCTGGCTCGCCGTCGGGGGCGCCAACCGCTTGAGCTCGCAGTCCATCACGCGACTGTGCCGCGAGCCGAAGAGCGAACTGATCGCGTCGATGCCCGCCGTGATCCGTCTGCCCCCGACGCCGCCCAGGTAGAACAGGTGGACGCCGATGTACATGACGAAGGCGGGCAACCCGGACAGACGTCGGCCCCGCACCTCACACACGGCCCTGCCGCGCCCGACCACGGCCAGGGCACCCTTGTCGAAGTACTTGAACGGCTTCCTCGCCCCCGGCTCGCCCGCCGAGATCCCCTCGGCCACGTGACGTGCTTGCTGGATCGCCACCGTGGCCAGCCCGGGCAGCGGCTGGCCATCGGCGCCGGCGAGCTTGGCCGCGTCGCCGATGACCGAGATCTCAGGATGACCCGGCAACCCCAGGCTGGGCTCGACCTCGACATGCCCGGCCCGGTCGATGCCGGCCCCCGCGGCGCGTGCCACCACCTCGGCGATACCTGCGGTACGCACACCGGCCGCCCACACCACGGTCCGCGTGGCGATCCGCTCCGTCTCCTCGCCGATCTTGACCGTCACCCCGCGGGCGTCGATGTCGGTGACCATCGCGTGCTCGCGGACCGTGACGCCGAGGTCGGCGAGCTCCTTCGCCGCCTTGGCCGACGTGGGCTTGCTGAACGCCGAGACGACGCGCTCCCCGGCGTCCAGCAGGATCACCCGGGCGGTGCTCGGGTCGATCCGCCGGAAGTTGCGCTTCATCGTGTGGCGGGCCAGGATCGCCAGCTGGCCTGAGATCTCGACGCCGGTCGGACCACCGCCGACGACGACGAAGGTGAGCCACTCCTCGCGCTCGGCAGGATCACTGGCGCGCTCGGCCTCCTCAAAGGCGCCGAAGATCCGGTCGCGGAGAGTCTGGGCGTCGGCGAGCGTCTTCAGTCCGCAGGTGACCTCTCGCCATTCGTCGTGACCGAAGTAGGAGGTCTCGCCGCCGCAGGCCAGGATCAGGCTGTCGTAGTCCAGGCGCTCGCCCCGTTCGAGTACGACCTGGCGGTTCTCCACGTCGACATCGGTCACCGTCGCCATCAACACGGTGGCGTTCGGCTGGCGTTTCAGCATGTGCCGGAGCGGCGCCGCCACCTCGCCGCTCGACAGGGCTCCGGCCGCGACCTGGTAGATCAGCGGCTGAAACAGGAGGTGGTCGTGGCGGTCAACTACGGTCACCTCCACGTCGGCCTGCTTCAGCTTCTTGGCCGCCTCCATCCCGCCGAAGCCGCCGCCGATGATGACGACCTTCCGGCGTGGGGCTCGTTTGCCGTCAGCTGACATGGGCCGCCTCGGGCTGGGGCTGTGGCGCGTCCATGCGTTCGAGCAGGTGGTCGCCGACCCGGATCGCGTTCGCCATCGCCGTCAGCGCCGGGTTGACAGCGCCAATGCTGGGGAAAAAGCTCGTGTCGACCACGTAGAGGTTGTCGAGCTCGTGGGCGCGGCAATCCGTGTTCAGCACCGATGTGCCGGGATCTGAGCCGAACCGACAGGTGCCCGCCTGATGCGCACAGCCGGCGACGGGAATCTCATTCTTGAGGTAGGCGTGATGCGGCAGCAGATGCCCGTGATGCATCCCCAGGTCGCCAAGCATCTCCTTGAGCCGGTGGTAGAGGCGGTCCTTTGCCTCCTGGTTGCCCGCCGTGTAACTGATTTGGATGCTGCCGTCCTCCGTGAGGGTGACGCGGTTCTCCGGCACAGGGAGGTCCTCGGTCGAGAGCCAGAAGTCGACCGCGTGCCTGGCGATGTCCCGCAGCGTCCACTGGGGCGCGAAGCGGGTCTCGCCCGGCTTCTCGCCGCGGAACATCGGCGCCTGCGACTTGCCGACCATCTGGATGTTCCCGAGCGGGAACTCGAAGTCCTTCCCGCCGGTGAAGTAGAAGTCGTTGACCCCGAGCGTCTTCTGGAAGATGGTTTGGTTCTCTTCCTTTGACAGCGCGAGGACCGCCTGGCTGTTGTGGAAGATGAAGTTGCGCCCGACCTGATCGGAGGCATTGGCCAGCCCGCGCGGGTGCTTGTCCGTGTACGAGGCGAGCAGGAGCTTGGCGCTGTTCGCGGCCCCGCAGGAGACGACGACAACGTCTCCGCTGAACACCTCCCGGTGGCCGTCCAGCTTGACCTCGACGCCAGTCACCTCGGTCCCCGCTTCGCTGGTCCGCAGCCGCACTGCCTCTGCGCCGGTTAGAAGCGTCACATTCGGGTGCTCGATCGCCGGCCTGACCGCGATCACCTCGGCGTCCGACTTGGCGTGCACCAGGCACGGGAAGCCGTCGCAGTTGTCGCACCGGACACACCGGCTGTAGGGCATGTTGGACTCGTCGAGCATGACCCCGCACGGAGCGTGGAATGGATGCAATCCCACCTTGGCCAGGTCGTCTGACAGTTGTTGGATTCGCGGCTCGTGGCTGACGGGCGGAAACGGATACGGCGCGCTGGCGGGCGGCTCGGTGGGATCCTCCCCGCGCGCGCCGTGCACCTGGTAGAGCTGCTCGGCCGCTGTGTAGTAGGGCTCCATCTCCTCGTAGGCGATAGGCCACGCCGGGGAGATGCCGCCGTGGTGACGCAGCTCGCCGAAGTCCTCCTTGCGCAGCCGGTACAGGGCGGCGCCGTAGCGCTTGGTCGCCCCCCCGACCCAGTAGTGCACCTCGGGCCCAAACGACGAGCCATCCGGGTAGTACCAAGTGTCAGGCGAGACGTACCGGTTCTCCACGAAGACGTTTTCCGCCAGCCAGTTCTGGGGCTCCCGGGGCAGCCATCCGCCCCGCTCCAACAACAGGATCCGCTTGCCCGAAGGCGCCAGCCGGTGCACCAGCGTGCCACCGCCGGCGCCGCTCCCGATCACGATCACGTCGTAGGACGAGCTCATATGCCCACCTCCGCGAGCCGGTCGGCGAGGACGATGCCCGAGGCTGCCTCCACCGCCGCCAGGTGCGAGAAAGCCTGGGGGAAGTTCCCCAGATGCCTCCCCGTCGCGACGTCGAATTCCTCGGCGTAGAGCCCGAGCGGCGAGGCCACCTTCACCAGCTTCTCCATCAAATCCCGGGCCCGCTGCATCTCACCGATGATCGATAGGGCCGAGACGAGCCAGAACGAGCAGATGACGAACGTCCCCTCCTTGCCCGATAGGCCGTCGTCGGTCTCGTCGGTCCGGTAGCGCAGAACGAATCCGTTCTCGGTCAGCTCCTCGGCGATGGCGAGGACGCTGGCCCGCAGGACGGTGTCGCCGCCGGGGAGAAAGCCGAAGATGGCGGCGAGCAGGGTCGAGGCGTCGAGTGAGTCCGTGGCGTAGTGCTGGCGCAGCACGCCTCGCTTGTCGACGCCGTGCTTGAGAATGTCGGCCTTGATCTCGGCCGCGGTCTCTCCCCAGCTGGCGGCCAGACGACGTTCACCGCGGATGTCGGCGAGCTTCGACGCCCGGTCCATCGCCACCCAGCACATCAGCTTGGAGGAGACGTAGTGCTGCGGCTTCCCACGCGCCTCCCAGATCCCCTGGTCCGGCTTGCGCCACACGGCCTTCGCGCACTCGGCTTGCTGCTGGATCAGCGGCCACAGCCGCCGGGGCAGGCGCTGGCTGCGACGCGTGTGCAGAAGCAGAGAATCGAGCGCGGCTCCAAAGACATCGTTCTGGCGCTGGTCGAAGGCGCCGTTGCCAACCCGCACGGGGTGGGCACCGGCATAGCCGGACAGCTCCTCCACCAGGACTTCGGTGAGGTCACGCCGGCCGTCGATCCCGTACATGATCTGGAGTCCACCGTCGTCGTTGCGCTCGAGGTCGGCGATGAACTGCATGAAGTCGTTCGCCTCCCAGTCGAGCTCGAGGAAGTGCAGCGCCTGGAGGGTGAAGGTCGAGTCGCGGATCCAGGTGTAGCGGTAGTCCCAGTTGCGCTCGCCGCCCGGTGTCTCCGGGAGCGACGTGGTCAGCGCCGCCACCGTCGCGCCGGTCGGCATGTAGGTCAGCCCCTTGATGGCTAGCGCCGAGCGCTGGATCAGCGGCCGCAGCTCGTGGTCGGGGATCCGGGCTCGGGCCAACCAATGGCGCCAGAACTTGGTCGTGCGGTTCAGCTGGAGGTTGGCGGCCTCGACATCAGCCGGGAGCGGGACCTCGCCGTCCCAGGCGAGCACGCAGTAGAGCTCTTGGCCCTCCTGCAGCACGTGCCGGGCCCGGGCGTGGTTGGCCTCAATCCCCAGCAGCATGTCCGTCTGGAGCGTCATCGTCTGACCCGCCCCGGTGGCCTCGGCGCGGTGGCGATCTTCCGAAAGGGTCCACTCGCCGAGCACCCGCCCGTAGTCGAAGCCCGGCTCGCAGACGAGCTCGACCTCCACGCTGCCCTCGATGCAGGCGATCGTGCGCACCAGCATGTGATCGGCGTCGTCGTCCGCCGGGGGCCGGGTATGCGGGGTGACCGTGTCTTCGCCGCGCCGCGGTCCCATCGTCAATGCCTCACGTGTGGTCGCCCATCCGGTCGGCGTCTTCCACGAGGTGATGAGCGTGTTCGTCCCGGGTTCGTAGACCCGTCCGCTCGGCACGTTGATCCCGAACGGCCCGAGCCGGAAGGAACCCGCGCCACGGTCCAGGAGCGCTCCGAACACGCTCGGCGAGTCGAAGCGAGGCACGCACAGCCAGTCGATGTTCCCATCGGGCGCCACCAGCGCGCCCGTGTGGCAATCGGACAGGAAGGCGTAGTCCGCGATCGGGGTGAACGGTGAGGGCGCGGCGGCGCTTTGCGGCATGGCTGCGGCGGCCGCCTTGGGAGCCGAGGCTGGCCGGCGTCCATCCGTCGGCTTGCGTGTAGGGCGTCGGCTGGTTGTGGCGCTCATGACGCCACCCACGGCTGATGCCACGGGCCGTGACCGTCAAGCACGTGTTCGGCACTCTGCGGCCCCCACGATCCCTTCTTGTACGGATGCACAGGGGGTGGGTGCTCAAGCAGCGGCGCCATCACCCGCCAGCACTCCTCGATGCCGTCCTGCCGGGTGAACCGCGTGCTGTTGCCGATCAGTGCCGCCTGGAGCAGCACCTCGTACGGAGTCGGACCTTCGCCGCCCTCCGCGGCGAACTCCATGTCGAGGTGGATCTGCTCCGGGTCGAAGTTCACCCCGCGCTGGGCTTCGAGAAGGAGTTGTATGCCTGTCGTCGGATCGAGCCTGACGATCAGCTGGTCGGGTTCGGGGGCGTGCTTCAGCCCGAATCCCAACCGCGGTGGCAACCCTTGGAAGATCAATCGCACCTCGGTCTGCGTCGCCTTGAGGCACTTGCCCGTGCGGATGAAGAATGGGACCCCGGACCAGCGCCAGTTATCGATATCGAGCCGTAGCGCCGCGTAGGTCTCGGTCGTCGAGTCCGGCGCGACGCCGTTCACCGCTCGGTAGCCCTCGTACTGCCCTCGCACGTACTGGGCCGGATCCGCCGGTCCGATGGTGCGGTACAGCGAGGCCATTCCATCCTTCAGGGTCCGCGGATCCCGCGAGGTTGGGAGCTCCATCGCCGTCACGGCCACCACCTGCATCAGGTGGTTGACAACGACGTCACGAAGCGCCCCCACCGGGTCGTAAAAATGGCCGCGATCCTCGACGCCGAAGCTCTCGGCCATGGTGATCTCAACCGCCGAGACGTAATGGCGGCTCCAGAGCGGCTCAAACACCGGGTTGGCGGCCCGGAGGTAGAGGACCTCGGCGGTCCCCATCTTCCCGAGGAAATGGTCGATCCGGTAGAGCTGCGATTCGTCGATGTACTCGTGGATTTCCTCGGCCAGCTCGCGAGCCGACTTAAGGTCGTGGCCGAAGGGCTTCTCGACGACGACGCGCCCGGTCTTGGTGAGGCCGGCGTCCGTTAGGCCCTTGATCACCCGCCCGAACAGGAAGGGCGGGATCTCGAGGTAGAAGACGGGGGTCTGCGCGTCGCCGAGAGCGTTGGCGACATCCCGGTACGTCTCGCTGTCGTCGAAGTCACCGCTCACGTACGAAAACCGCGCCGCAAGCCGGTCGAAGACCGCATCGTCTATGTGCTCTCCGCAGTCCTCGATGGCGGTCCGCGCGTGGTCGCGCAGCTCGTCGACCGACCAGTCGTTGACCGCGACGCCGATGATTGGCGTGGTCAGCAACCCGCGCTGCTCGAGGCGGTAGAGCGAGTGAAACGTCATCACCTTGGCGAGATCGCCGGTGATCCCGAAGATGACGAATGCGTCGGCCAGCTGCTGCCCGCCATCTACACCCGCGCTCGCATCCCCGCGCGGTCGCGTTCCGGCTGCGGTCATCTTGTCCGTCCTTTTTCTCTGGAGGTCTGCTGTTCAGAGGATCCTGTTCGGGGGGTTGAACGAGCATCACCCGAAACGGGTGATCGACGCCCGCGTCACCCGCCTTGGGCGATACCGAAGCCGGCTTGATGCGGAAAGCTGCATCCCGTGAGCACGGTGATCCTCCTCTCGCTGACCGCGTCGCTGAACCCGACGCTGGTCGGCGCGACCACCGTGATGCTGCTCCTCCCGAGCCCGAAGAAGTTGATGCTCGGCTACCTGGCTGGCGCGCTGATCACGAGCATCACGCTAGGGCTCGTGATCGTCTTCTCCCTCCCCACCTCGAGTGCCACCTCGACCACCCAGCACACGCTGAGCCCAGCGGTCGACATCGCCCTCGGGGCGATCTTGGTGGCGATCGCGTTCGTCATAGGCACCGGCCGGGTGGGGCGGTTCAGAGAGCGCCGGCAGGAGAAAAAGGCGGCCAAGCCCGACAAGGGTCCGCCCCGATGGCAGCGGGAACTCAGCAAGGGATCGGCGCGGACCACCTTCGTGGTTGGGGCGCTGCTCACGCTTCCCGGGGCGTCCTACCTAGCTGGGTTACATGAGATCCACGAGCTGCACTATTCGACCACCAGCACGGTGCTGCTGGTGGTCGGCTTCAACCTCGTGATGATGTGGCTGCTCGAGGTGCCGCTCCTCATGTTCTCCGTCGCGCCTGATTGGACCCCGAAGGCGGTGCAGCGCGCGAAGCTCTACGTGTCTCGTCACGCGCACACGGTTGCGGTCAGGGGCTTCACGATCCTCGGCGTGCTCCTCGTAATCAAGGGGATCGTCGGCCTCATCCACTGAGCGCGCGCGTCAGGTACGCAGGCGCCCCGTCCCAGTCGAGTCCGCGCAACTCCTGGGCCGCCTCACCCGCGCAGGTTTCGAGCTTCACCGCCAGCTCGTCCTCGGTGGCTGGCCGGCCGGGAGCGCCGGGCGGCAGAGCGAGGCTCGTCCGGAGCGGCTCACCCCCGGAGCGGCGGATCTCGATCTCCACCTCGCCGTCGAGCAGCCCGTCGCCCCCTGGCTGCGCTGCCACCGTGACCCGCTCCATCAGCCGCCGCGCGGCGGGACGCGAAACCGCCTCATCGCCGAAGCTCCCGAGACCCGGAGGGTGATCGAGGATCGCGGCCGCGATCCCATACTCAAGCGAAAACTTGCCCTCGAGGCCGGTCCGCGGAGCGTGGTGGATCAGCGGCTGCAGCGCGCCCTCCGGCGTCCGCACGATCACCTGATCGATCTGCTCCGGGTCGGTCTCAGGCAGCTTCGCGACGGCGCTCATCGGCCGCTGCAGCGCGTAGCAGCAGGGGTAGAGCTTGACCGCCAGCCCGTCGGGGATCGCCGGCCCGTCGAGGCTTACGGCCGCCGGGTCGCCGCCCACGAGCGCCAGCCAGTCCTCCAGCGCGCTCGGGTCGGCCGTGGCCCCCGCCTGAGCGAGCCGAGCCGCCCGGAGGCCGGCCTCGGCGGCGAAGCCGACCTGGAGCGCCTTGGCCGAGGTCCCGAAGGCGCGCTGCACCCCGCCCGCCGCGGGCACCGCCAACGCCATGGCGACGCCGATTCGCTCAGCATCCAAGCCCAGCGCCACCGCGGCGGCGACGGCCGCCGCCGGGGCGCCGGCCGTGCAGGTGGCGTGCCACCCGGCCCGGTAGTGGCGCCAGCCCAGGGCGGTGCCCAGCCGCGCCATGACTCCGGCCCCGGCCAGGTAGGCACGGGCCCCGCCGCCGGCGGCGAGCGCCGCGGGTACGCAGACGGCGCTGATGTGCGTCGTCGAGGGCATGTGGAGGTCGTCGAAGTCGAGGACATGCGCTCGCGCCGCCCACCTCCCCGCGGGGCTGAGCTCGTCGAACACGGGCGCCAGCGGATGGGCTCCACCGGCCAGCGTCACCGCCAGGGTGTCGAGCAGCGCGCTGCGGGCCAGCGCCAGATCATCCTGGGTCGGCTCCGGTCCGGCCGCCCACTCGGCGAGCGATCTCACCGCGCCCGGGGCGGATCCCCGGGGCATCACCCGCCGGCCACGTCCCGACGCAGGAAGACGATGTAGGCGGCGCCGAAGGCGGGGATCGCATACAGCGCACATACCCAGACGGCGCGGACGATCGGGGCCCAATCGGTGGGGGTGCGCAGGAACCCCTGCCAGGCGTTGAACTGCGTGCTCAGCAGGTACGGCACCGTCCCGCCCAACCCGGGCAGGATCCCGATGAGCTGGAACAGGAGCGAGATCATCAGCGTGCCCACCACCGCGGCCGCGCTGTTGCGGGTGATCACCGAGAGCATCAGCCCGATGGCCACGATGGTCAGGATCGGGATCAGGTAGATGAGCAGGCTGACGTACACGAGCTCAAGCGCCTTGGGAGCCGAGACGATCGTGCCGGACAGGCTCTGCAGCGAGTGAAAGCCTGAGACGACGATCCCCGCGCCGACCGCGATCGTGCCGTCGAGGAGGATCGCGGCGACGGCGTAGGTGGCGGCGGTCAAGGCCTTGCCGAGGAAGATCTGGTGGCGTTCCAGCGAGCGGGTGAGAACGGTCTTGAGCGTCCCGTTGTGATCTTCGGAGGCGACGATGTCTCCGGCCACGAGCGCCGTGATCAGCGGGAACAGCCAGATCGCGCCGAAGAGCAGGATGACCAGCGGCACCGCGAGCCCGCTGCGATCCAGATAGGACGAGAAGGCGAAGTCCCCGCCGTGACGGTGATGCTGAAAGTGAATCGCCAGGACGAACAGGATGGGCACGATCGCCGCCGCGCCGAGCCCGAGGTAGGTCCGTTTCTGGTAGCGGAGCTTGGTCAGCTCCCACCGGTAGACCGTCCAGACGTTGGGGCGCCCGCGGGCGGCCGGGCGCACGCCGCCGAGTGACGGGGCGGCCGAGGTTGCGCTCACCGTCCCGCCTCCACGGGTTCAGCGTCCAGCGCCGGAGCCTCGCCGGCGCCCTCCTCGGTGAGGGAGAAGAAGAGCTCCTCGAGCGTGGCTCGTTGGGGCGCGAGCGCCGTGATCAGCGCACCGGCCTCGACCAGCGCCTGCGACAGCTCGGCCACCGCGCGCTCCTCGGCCACGAGCGAGATCTCCCCGCCCCGCTCACGCACGTCACTCACACCTGGCTGAGCCCGGCACACGGCGAGCGCCCGCTCGTGGTTGGTCGTGGCCAGGCGGTAGGTCATGCCGGCAGCCCGCTTGAGATCGGCGATCTCCCCCTCGTAGACGATCCGGCCCTTGCGGACGATGGCCACGCGGTTGCAGACCTCCTCGACCTCGGCCAAAAGATGGCTGGACAGGACGATGGTGATCCCCTGCGCGGCCAGGCGCTGGATCAGCACCCGCATGTCACGCATGCCCCCGGGATCGAGGCCGGTCGTCGGCTCATCCAGGAGCAGCAGCCGGGGATCGCGAAGCAGCGCGGCGGCGATGCCCAGACGCTGACGCATGCCGTGCGAGTAGCCGCCGACCCGGTCCCCGGCCCGCTCCGCGAGCTCGACCGCGTCGAGGGCCTCACCGATCCGCGACGCCGCGTCCCCCCCGTCGAAGGCGGCCAGCAGCTCGAGGTTGCGGCGCCCGGTGAGGTAGGGATAGAAGGTTGGTGCCTCGACGAATCCGGCCACCCCCTTAAGTGCCCGCACCGTCTCTTGCGGATCGGAGCCGAACACCCGCACGGTCCCCTCGGTGGGCCGGATCAGGCCCAGCATCATGCGCAGCGAGGTGGTCTTGCCGGCGCCATTGGGGCCGAGGTAGCCGTAGACATCGCCCGCGTTGACGGTCACGTCGACGCCGCCGACCGCGACCAGCTCGCCATAGCGCTTGACGAGTCCCCGAACCTCGAGGGGCGGGGCCTCCGTGGTTGCCCCGCCGGCCTCGACCGTGGGAGCGCTCGTCACAGCCCTCGGGCGGCGGCGCGCGCGGTACCCGAGGGCACCGAGCCGATCAGGGTGTAGGTGACTCCTCCGGAGCTGAAACGGACGAACGTCCCCAGTGCCGTGTCGAGCTCCTGGGCGGTGGTGCCGTCGACCGAGAAGGTGGGCAGGCTGATGCCGTCCTGGTGGTCGCCACCGCCCTGGCTGAGCTGGAGCTGGCGCGCGCTTGCGGCCGTCGCCGGCTGTTCGATGACGGCAATCCCGCCCAGCCCCTGGCCGTAGGTGATGAGCGCGCCATGACCCATCAGCGAGACTGACTGCCGCTGCCTCCCAGCCAGGATGGCCGGCGCCGCCAGCTTGAAGGAGAGCTTCTTGGCCACGGCGCCGACGCCGAGGACCTCTGCCCGCCGGCTGTGCTTCTTGGCCTCCGGTGCGGTCGAGCGAGCCGGGGCGGCGACGTTCACGACGTGATAACCGGCGGGTGGTGTGATCGCAAACACGCTCTGATCAACCACCCCATAGCTGATGTTGCTCGCCGCCACCTCCAGAGCCGGCTTGGAGTTTCCGCGCGCGTAGATCGCGAAGCGCAGCGGCACGCCACGGATGGCGTCCCAGGCCAGCTGAAGCTTGCCGACCAGCCCGCCCGCCTGCTTGGGCGAGACGGTGACCGTGTAGGTGGGTTGACCGCCGACATCGGTGGGCGCGGCGCCACTGAGGTGCAGATGCTGGGCCAGGCGGTTGATGTCGGCCTGGATCTGGGCCACCGTCGGGGTCCCCGAGACCTTGCTCGTCTTCTTGCCCCCCCGCTGGGGTGGCAGGGTCCCCTCGTACACGGTCTGAAGCGTCGGATCGGAGATCCACCACGAGGTGCCGTTGACGACGAGCTCCGGATCACCGTTGTCGCCGTAGAGCTCGAGCCGGAACTCCCGACCCCGGCTTGAGGCCCAGATGTGGCCACTACCGCCCTGGAGCAGCGGATCCGAGCCCTGGAGCTCGGAGGTATCGATGAGCCCGTTGGTGAAGCTGATGTCGGCGCTGATTCCGGGGACCTGGGGCGCCGTCACGGCGTCGCGGACCGCGACCGCCAGCCGCCTCGGCTTGGGCACCGGGCCGGTCCCCTGAGCGGCGAGCGCGATGGCGGTTCCGCCGGCGATGACCACCACGAAGGCGGCGATCGTGCCGAGCAATGTCCGTGTCGGGGCGGTGCGCAGGAATCGGTTGAGCATCTCAAGCGGCCTTTCGGTACCTGCCACCCAGGGTAGACCCATCGGATAGTTTCGCCGCTCATGTCACGTTGTCTGCATATGAGAAAGCGCCCATGTGCCGCCTGTTTGGGATGAGCGGCGGGCGCGAGCCCGTGCGCGCCACCTTCTGGTTGCTCGAGGCCCCGGACTCGCTCGCCCAGCAGAGTCGTCGAAATCCTGACGGGACGGGGATCGGGTATTTCGACGAGTCCGACGAGCCGGTGGTCGTCAAGCAGCCGCTCGCCGCCTACGAGGACCAGCAGTTCGCCCAGGAGGCACGGGAGGTGAGCTCGCGCACCATCGTGGCTCACGTGCGCTACGCGTCGGGGACGCCGGTCACGCTGCGCAACACCCATCCGTTCGTTCAGGCGGGGCGGCTGTTCGCCCACAACGGCGTGGTCGGAGACCTGCCCCAGCTCGAACACCACCTGGGCGACGGGATGTCGATGGTCGGCGGCGAGACCGATTCCGAGCGCTTTTTCGCCCTCATCACCCAGGAGATCGAGCGCACGGGAGACGTCGGTGAGGGAATCGTCTCCGCCGTGACCTGGATCGCCGAGAACCTGCCCGTGTTCGCGCTGAACTGCGTGCTCATCACGGCGACCGATCTATGGGCACTGCGCTACCCCGACGTTCACGAGCTCCACGTGCTGGAACGAGCGGCGGGCGGCCCCCGGGGCAACCGCCACCTGGACCACGCGAGCGCCCGCGGCTCGATCCGCGTCCGCTCCGGCGATCTCGCCCACCGACCCGCCGTGATCGTGGCCAGTGAGGAGATGGACGAGGACCCCGGGTGGCGCGCGCTTCAGTCCGGCGAGCTCGTGCACGTCGACTCAGACCTCCACACCACGGTCCACCGCGTGATCGAGCGCCCGCCCGCTCACCAGCTCACGCTGGCCCAGCTCGAGCCCAAGGCCGCGGCTTCCCAGGCCCGTTAGGGACAGCTGGGGCGATGAGGCCGCGGGGCCGCGGGCAGCGGCTTCTTCGCTAATTCTTGCCTGCCGTTAGGGAAACACCTGACGCGGTGTGCTGGATTGGAAGGCATGGCATCGGTGTCTGCGATCGATACAGCTGTGCCGCACACCCAGCGAGGCGGCCGCCGGTCGAGCCGGTCGCGCCCGGAGCCGCAGCGACTCGGCCATCGACCGGTCCTCGACGGTCTCCGCGGCCTGGCCGTGCTCCTGGTCATCGCGCTTCACGTCGGCGTGCTCGGTAGCGGCTACATCGGTGTGGACATGTTCTTTGCCCTGTCCGGATTCCTGATCACAACCCTGCTCCTGGAGGAGTGGGAGGGCACCGGAGCCATCCGGCTGGGGCGCTTTTACGCGCGCCGGATCCGCCGGCTGGCGCCCGCGCTACTGGTCGTGATCGGTGCCGTCGCGCTGGCCGTGGTGACGCTCGATCCATTCGGGAGCACCTGGCCGTTGAGGCGGTTGGTCGCCTCCACCCTGCTGTTTGTCAACAACTGGGTGACCGCGCTGGTGCCCGCTCACGGACAGGTGCTGGGACCGCTCGTCCCCACCTGGAGCCTGGCCGAGGAGGTGCAGTTCTATCTCCTCTGGCCGCTGTTGTTATGGGTGCTGCTCCGGCGGCGCGCCCGCCCTACCACTGTCCTGGGCGTCCTGTTGGCTTCGATCGTCGGGCTGCTCGCGGTGGCGGCGGTGATGCGCCACGTCGACCCCGCCTACAACGCCTACACGAGCCCGTTCGACCGGGCGGCGGAACTGTTGCTCGGCGCATCGGCCGCGATTCTGTGGCGGGAACGCCTCACTCCAGCGCTGTTGCGCCGCCCGATCATCGGCTGGCTGGCGATGGCCGGCCTCGCCCTCGTGCTCGTCGTCGGGACCACCTCGGGACGCTGGTGGTATCTGTCGGCGGCGCTGCTCTCAGCGCTGCTCATCGTCAACCTCCTGAGCTTCGGCACCAGCCGCCAGATCCAGCCACTTTCGCACCGGCTTCTGAGCCGCGTCATCGGCGCTCCACCCCTGCGCTACGTCGGGCGGATCAGTTACGGCGTCTACCTCTACCACCTGCCGATCTACTACCTCTTCTGGACGCTTGTCCCAGGCCGGTCTCCCTACTTCTACCTGCCCATCGTCGCCGGGCTCAGCTTGACCGCAGCCACCCTGTCCTGGAGGCTGATCGAAGCCCCGGCCCTGCGGCGACGGCCTCGTGGCACTCCGCGGCGCCTGGTGCGGCCAGCGCGGTGGGCGTTCAGCCTCAACAGATTCACGGCCGGGCTGCCCCAGCGGACGGCCCCTGACCACGGAGGCTGAGGCGACGGCAACGGTCTAACCCAACCGCAAAGGCCGGCGTCCCAGATGGGAGGTAGGCTGGTCTTGCTTGGGGGGTTTGTTCGTTCCGGATCACGTCCGTCGGTGGACATGGCTGCTCGCCGTGTCCGCGGCGCTGCTGCTCGCGCTGGCGCTTCGCCTCGCGCTCGCGTCGGCGGCCGCACCGCCCCACCACGTGGACGCGGGACTGCGCAAGACCCCCGCCCGGTGGGTCGCCACGTGGGCGGCGAGCCCGCAGGCCCCCGCGGCCTGGTCGCCGGCCTGGCGCGGGCTCCGCAACCGGACCGTCCGTGAGGTCATGCTCTCGAGCGTCGGGGGGAGCTGGGTACGGGTGCGGGTGAGCAACGCCTACGGGTCACACCCGCTGCGGATCGGGCAAGCCGCGATCGGCCTTCAGTCCGGTGGCGCCGGCGTCCTGCCGGGGACAAGCCGGACGCTCCTATTCGGCGGCCGCGAGTCGGCTGTGATCCCGCCCGGTGGCCAAATCCTCAGCGACCCGGTGAAGCTGATGGTGCCCGCCCTGCGAACCCTTGCGGTCAGCCTTTTCCTTCCCGGCCCCACCGGGCCGCTGACCGAGCACACCGACGCGGAGCAGGTCAACTACATCGCGGCCGGCGATCGCGTAGGGCAGCCGGCGAGGCGTGCCTTCCGCGAACAAACGACCACTGCCTGGTACCTGCTGAGCGGCGTGGAGGTCGCGGCCACTCCCCGGACGCTCGGGAGTGTGGTCGCCCTCGGGGACTCGATCACCGATGGCGTCGGGTCGCGGCCGGGAGCCAATGCGCGCTGGCCCAACGATCTCGCCCGACGGCTTCACGCGCTGCCCGGCAGAGCCCTGGGAGTCGTGGACGCTGGCATCGGTGGCAACCGTGTCCTCCAAAGCTCGGCGATCTATGGCGTAGACGCCCTGGCTCGCTTCAAGCGCGATGTCCTCGACCAGGCTGGGGTCCGGGCCGTGATCATCCTCGAGGGGCTGAACGACATCGGTTTCAGCCGTTCCCTCTCGCCCTTGACCTTTCCGCATGCCACCGCTTCGGCCACCCAGCTGATTGCCGCCTATCGGCAGCTCATTGCCGAGGCGCACGCTGCCGGGGTCAAGGTTTTCGGCGGCACCCTGACCCCGTTTCAGGGCGCCAAATACTGGAGCCCAGCGGGCGAGGCCGAGCGCGAGACCATAAATCGCTGGATCCGGCAGAGCCACGCGTTCGATGGCGTGATCGACTTCGCTCGTGCCGTGGCGGATCGGAGCAACCCGCGCGCCCTCAACCCGGCTTATGACAGCGGCGACCACCTGCACCTCAACGATGCGGGTTACCGGGCAATGGCGGGCGCCATTGACCTTCGCCTGCTTATCCTCGGGTTGAGCCGATGACCGCCAATGCCCTCCCACCCGGCCCGCGCCTGCCCCGCCTCATCCAGACCGCCGGTTTCATCCTCGGCGGGACCCGCTTTCTCGAGGCCTGTCGCCGCCGCTACGGCAACGTGGTCACCCTGGGGACGCTGTTCGACTCCGGCTTCGTGATGGTGTTCGATCCCGCCCTGATCAAGGAGGTCTTCCAGGGCTCTAACGACCAGCTGCACGCCGGCGAGGCCAACGCCCTGCTCGGGCCGGTGCTCGGCGAGCGCTCGGTCCTCCTGCTCGATGGCGCCGAGCACCTGCGCCACCGCCGGCTCATGCTCCCGACCTTCCACGGCGAGCAGATGCGCGTCTGGACAGACGCCATGGCCAAGGCGGCCGATGTGGAGATCGATGCCTGGCCGGTCGGCGAGCCCTTCTCGATGCTCCGCACCATGCAGGCCGCGACGCTGCGCGTGATCATCCGCGTCGTCTTCGGCTATGAGCCCGGCCCCGAAGCCGACGAGCTCCAGCGCCGGCTCCGGGAGATGATCGACCCGGTGGCCCGGCCGCGGGGGCTGCTGCTCCTCCAGCTCCTGGACCGCTTCGGCGCCCGCAACCGCGCCGTATCCCGCTTCGAGGCCCAGCGCCGGGCGGTCGACGAGCTCGTCTATGCGGAGATCGCGCGCCGGCGAGCCGAACCCGACCTGGCCGAGCGAACCGACATCTTCTCAGCCCTCCTGCTGGCCGAGGACGAGAACGGTGAGCGTCTGACCGACAACGAGGTCCGTGACGAGCTGATGACCCTGCTGCTGGCCGGCCACGAGACGACCGCCGTCGGGCTGGCCTGGATCTTTGATCTGCTCCTGCACACGCCCGATGTCCACCGGCGGGCCGCCGAGGGCGATGACGAGTACCTCGACGCAGTGGTCAAGGAGGCGCTCCGCCTGCGACCGGTGATCCCCGCCGTAGGGCGCGTCGTCCGCGGTCGCCCGTTCACGCTCGGGGGCTATGAGATCCCCGTGGGCATGGAGATCAACCCCTCGATCCGGATCATCCACCGCCGGGCCGACCTGTATCCCGAGCCCCAGCGCTTCCGCCCTGAGCGGTTCCTCGGCCCTGACGCGCCTGACACATACACGTGGATTCCCTTTGGCGGCGGCACCCGCCGCTGTCTCGGCGCGAGCTTCGCACTCACCGAGATGCGGATCGTCCTTGGCCGGGTACTCGAGCGCTGCGCCCTGCGCCCCGCCAGCCCGGAGCTCGAGGAGGTCATGTTCCGGGGGATCACACTCGCCCCCAAGGCCGGCGTGCAAGTCGTCCTCGACCGGCCGCCGGCGCCGGCGCCCGAGCCCGCCGCGGAGCTCCAGAGCGCCGCCTGAGACCCTTGACGCTCCGGGACTCCTGGTGTCATCCTTGACCGTATGCCGCTTGGCAATGGCCACGTTCTGAGCGTTTCCGAGATCGAGGAGATCAGGGCGCAGAACCTCGAGCTGAGACGACTGCTGGAGAAGCACCAGTGGACCAACGTGACGCCGGTCAACTCCTACGGCGCCTGCCCGGAGTGTGGGGGCTCCGAGGCGCCGTTTGCCAGCGGCCACAATTCGGGCTGCGCCATCGCCGCGGCGCTCGACCAGCCCGCCCTCTGAGTCCGTGAGGCGCCGGCCTTACCCCGAGGGCTCGCTGCCCCGCTTGGGTCCGCCGAAGCCGACCACCCGCTTGAACGCGCTGCCCACGAAGGCGCGCGGCTCGGCCTTCTCGAGCAGCCGCTGAAGCTCGCGCCGCTCGCGCTCGCTCAGGTTCTTGGGACGCCCGTGCCCGCGGCGCATCAGTTCGACGATCCGGCGCCGCTCCGGCGGCTCGAGCTTGAGGAAGTGCTCCCGGGCCAGCAGCAGCAGCTCGCCGAGCACGATCAGGCGGGCGGCGGGAATCTTGCGTAGGCCAGTGCCAAGTTTTGGCATGCCGGCCAGGATAGCCTCCAGCCAACATGGCCAAGCTCGCCTTCCAGGAGCGCGCCGCGGCGGGTCAGCCGGAGGGCCTGCTCGTGCTCCACCACGGGCGAGGCACCAGCGAGGAGGACCTGCTGCCGCTGGCCGACGTGCTCGATCCTCAGCGGCGTCTGCACGTCGCTGCGCCGCGCGGACCGCTCCAGCTGCCCGGCGCGCCCGGCTACCACTGGTACTCCGTGCCGCGGGTGGGTCACCCCGACCCGGCCACGTTTGCCGCCGCCTACCGTGACCTGGCTGAATTCCACGATCAGCTCTGGGAGCGCACCGGACTCACGCCGGAGCAGACCGTCCTCGGCGGCTTCTCGATGGGAACTGTGATGAGCTACGCCCTCGGACTCGGGCCTGACCGTCCCGCGCCGCGCGGCATCCTCGCCTTCAGTGGCTTCATCCCCATCGTCGAGGGCTGGGCAGCTGATCTCACCGGCTACGCCGAGACGCGGGTCTTCATCTCGCACGGACGGTTCGATCCGGTGATCGATGTCTCGTTTGGCCGCACCGCGAGGGACCGGCTGGAAGCTGAGGGTTTCACCGTCGACTACCGCGAATCCGACGCCGACCACAGCATCCCCCCAGACGAGGTTCACCGGGCCATGCTCTGGCTCCAGGGGACGCTATGACACTCGTGACTGAGCTCGAGCTGCCACCGCTCGACCACACCGATCCCGAGCTTCGCGGCGGGCGCTTTCGCCAGGCCATGCAGGCCATCGCGGGCTATGACGGCTGGCTGGCCGCCAACCCGTTCGGCTACACGGTGCTCGACCGCGAGGCGGGGGAGTTCTTCCTGCGCACCCGCCAGGCGGTGTTCCCCGGTCTCACCATCGCCGAGATCTTCCAGATCAACGGCGGCCCGCTCCACGAGGAGATCGTCAAGAACATCATCAACATCAATGGCGCTGACCACAGCCGCCTGCGCAACCTGGTCAACCCGGCGCTGGCCCCGCGGGCCGTCGATCGCTACCGCCCGGCCATGCGCCGCTTCCTTGAGCAGCTGCTGGCCGAGGTCCCAGCGGACGGCCGCATCGACTTCGTCGGCGCCTTCGCCAAGCCCTACCCGTCGCTGGTCATCGCCGAGGTGATGGGGGCGCCGCTCAGCGACGCGCCCCGGCTTCACCACTGGTCCAACTGGATCCAGCGCCAGTTCGACGCCGGCAGCCTAATGACCGAGCTCCCCCAGATCGAGGCCGAGGTGAGGGCCTTCTACGCCTATGAGGACGAGCTCATCGAGGCCCGGCGTGAGCGCCCCGGCGACGATCTCATCTCCGCCCTCATCCAGGCCGAGGACGGCGGCGATCGCCTCAGCCACGACGAGCTGCGCAACCTGGTGCTGAACATCCTCGTCGGGGGCGTCGATACGAGCCAGAGCCAGCTTGCCCACGCCGTTCGGCTCCTGGCCGAGCATCCCGACCAGTGGGAGCGCCTGCGTGAGGACCCGCGCGGGCTGGCCCTGGCGGCGGTCGACGAGGCCGTGCGCTACGAGCCGATCACCCCCTTTACGGCGCGGATCATGGTCGAGGGGCTCGAGTACCGCGGCGTCAGCTTCCCGCCCGGTTCCGTCGTCCTCGTCTCGGCCTGGCACGCCAACCGCGACGGGGTCGACCCGGACAACTTCGATATCACCGCCGAGCGCCCGCGGCAGCGCGCGCTCACCTTCGGCGCCGGGGCGCACTACTGCGTGGGCGCCAACCTGGCTCGGGCCGAGATGGAGGAGGCGCTCGTCTTCCTGGGCGAGCACGTCACCTCGGTCGAACTCGACGGCGACCCGGAATTCGGGACGCCCTCGGGCATCTACGGGCTCGAGTCGCTGCCGCTGAGGCTTCAGCTGACGAACTTTGGCCCCTAGGTTGACGTATCGTCAACCAACGGGACAATGTTCCGCGCCCGCTACCCGCCGAGCCCCTTCTCGCGCAGCTCCCGCCGCGCCGCCTCGGTCTTCTCCAAGCCCTCGAGCCCCATTCCCTGGAGCACCTCGGGCGCCTTGGTGAACTGGATCTCGCGGTAGTCGACGACCTGGATCTGGTTGCCCCACGGGTCGCGGACGTCGAGCGATCCGGCCGCCCGGACCTCGAGGCCGCCCGCCCGCATCGCCGCGCGGACACCCTCCTTGTCGTCGACCACGAGCCCGAAGTGCCGGGACCGATCGGGCTCCACCGACCCCCCGGCGGACAGCGCGATGAACTGATCGCCCATGTCGAGGAAGGCCATCCGGTCACCGATCCGGCCCCGGAGCTCGAACTCGAAGTAGCGCCCGTACCACCTGATCGCCTCGTCGATGTCCCCCACCTCGAGGGCGACGTGGTTGATCCCGATGAGGCGTGCCACCGGGCCTACGTCGCCAGAGTCCAGAGCGCGTCGTCGCCGAGCGGCTGACGAACCGCCCGCCCCGCGGCAACGAGCTTAAGCAGGGCCATCTCGGCCCCAGCACGATCCGGGGTGTCGTTGCCCTCCGTAAGGAGCGCGGCCACCTCCTGGGTGGTCAGCCCGTCGGGAAAGCGCTTGAGCAGCGGCCCAGGATCTTCGGGCGGCGGCTGCCGGGTCAGCGTCGGGTCGATGTTGGCGATCAGGATGTCGTAGGCCTCGACGGGCTGAAAGCCGCCCGCGACGAGGCGGGTCCCGTTCTGCTGGAAGGTCACCGAGGGGGCGGTGAAGCGCACGGGCCCGTCGGTGACCCGCGTCTTGCCCTGAAGCTCGGCCGCCGATCCGGCGGCGGCGCGCGTCTCTAGCTTGTCGGCCTCGTAGGCCTCGCACACGTCAGGATCATCGATCCGAGCCACGAGCGCGGGGCCGTCGATTCCGGGCACCCGGTCGAGCGTCTCGGCCAGCTGAGCGTCGTCGTCGAGGACGAGCGGGGTCGTGAAGTTGGCCAGCTGGAGGGCGCGGAACACCCGCCACTCGCTTCCGGGGTCATCGATCCGGGCCGCCACCACGACCCGGCAGGCGCGTGAGGTGGCGCTGAGCCGCGCCTTTGGCGCGGGCGCGAAGGGCATCCCGTAGCGACGGCGGAAGCTGGCCTGGCCAACGGCTCCGCGCAACGGGGTGTACCCGCGGCTTTCGTACTGCGAGGCATCCTCGGTCAGTCCGATGAGGACCAGGCGCCAGTCCAGCTGATCGCCGTAGCGCCACTCGATCACCCGCAGTGCCGGGCTTTCTGAGTAGGCCCAGGGGCAGGCGGGATCGCTGTAGATAGTTGTCTGAATCATGTCCATGCTTCGAGGATATGAGCCAGCCGGCTGGCGCGGTCCGAGGAGGGATCTCCGGCCAGCTCGGCGGCCAGCTTGACCCTCGCCCCGGTGAACCCGGAATCCCGGAGCGCGTCGACGACCTCGCCCGGCGAGTCGAAGTGGAGGTGCACCCGGCCTCGGACGAAGACCGAGAGGAGGACCCGGAAGGCGCGCACGGTCGCGTCCTGGACCGCCCCGATGTGGATGTCGGAGATGTAGCGGCCGGCCGAGAAGCCCGCGAGCACCCCGGCAAAACGTCCCCAGATGTCGAGCACGGCGTCGGTGGGCAGATAGCCCAGCAGGCCCTCGGTGATGATGGCCAGCCCCTTGTCCGGGTCGAGCTCGGCCGCCACCGCGTCCAGGCTGGCGGGGCCTGAGTCGCTCAGGGCGTCGAGCTCGCGCACGAGATGGCACTCGTTGGGCGAGCCAATTCGCTCCAGCGCCTCACGCTTGCGCTTGGCCATCCCGGGCAGATCGGCCTCGATATAGGTGAGCTCAGCGCCATAGCGCTGCGCAAACCGCCAGCCCCGGGGGGACAGCCCGGCGGCGACCTCGATCACCTGCCGGACCCCGTGCTCCTCGATGGCTCCCTTGAGCAAGGCGTCGATGGCCCGGTGGCGAGCCAGGAGATACGCCTCCAGGGTGCCGCGCCCCAGGAGCGCGTTGACCGTCATCGCGGGGCGGAGCGTCTCGAACAGCACACGGCCCTCGACCGTCTCGAGCTCGGGGTGCGAGAGGCCGTTGCGGGCCCACACATAGCCCGTGTAATGGGCCGTGGGACTGATCGTCTCTGAGGGGCTCATGGTGAAACGGCGGCGGCCAGCCGCGTCAGCAGCTCCGCCTGGGCCGGATTGATCTTCTTTCCCGCTTCGTCCAGGCTGAACCATCCCGCCCGGTCGACCTCGGGTACATCGATCGTCCGGCCCGACCGCGGCGGCCACTCGAGGGCGAACGTGTTGCTCTGAATCTGCTCCACGTCGAAGTCGCCGCTCAGCGCGAACGCCCGCACCACCTTGCCGCCCTTCTGGCGAACCTCGCCCAGGTCCTCGGCCGGCCCGGCCGGCGGTGCGCTTCCCAGCTCCTCCTCGAACTCGCGCCGGGCCGCGGCCAGCGGCTCCTCATCGGGCGCGTATTCACCCTTGGGAATCGACCAGGCGCCCTCGTCGCGCCGGGCCCAGAACGGGCCACCGGGGTGGACCAACAGGACTTCCAAGCGCTGCTCACGGCGACGGTGAAGGAGGATCCCGGCGCTGCGGCTTTTTGAGGGGGCCGGCACGACCCCGCGCATCTTCGCTCTTCGGGAGCTCTTAGGCACCGTTGACATCGTTCTCGCAAACGGCTGGTTAGCTCGCACCATGTCCACTCAGACCGCAATCCCCACCCCAGCAGGACCATTCGGGCTGGAGAGTTCCACCGCCAGCACCGACCCCCTCAAGCCGGTCGGCGCCGAGCTTCAGCTGGATGCTCTCCCGCTGCTCGATCACCGTCAGCGTCAGCACACGATCCCGCCCGCCCACGCCATCCGCGGTGAGTATCTGGCCCTCCATGAGGGCGAGGAGACGCGCCTGCTCCGCGTCGAGAACGACATCACCCACCTGGGCCGCGGGTCGTTTGCCGAGGTCCGCTTCGAGGACCACCGCGTCTCCCGTGACCACGCGATCCTCGTCCGTCACGGACGCCACTTCCGCATCCTCGACAACCGCAGCGCCAACGGCACGTTCGTCAACGGGCGCCAGATCGTGGCCACCAACCTGACCCCCGGCGACATGATCGAGCTCGGACCGATTCGGTTCGAATTCGTGGAGATCGCCTAGCCGCTAGCCCACCGGCTCCTCGGCTACGTCCCGCGCCACGAGCGCCGCGTAGAGCCCACCGCGCTCGAGCAACTCCTCATGCCGCCCACGCTCGACGATCTGCCCATGGTCGAGGACGACGATCTGATCGGCATCGCGGACCGTGGACAGGCGGTGGGCGATCGTGATCGTCGTCCTTCCCTCCGACAGGCGCTCGAGCTCGGCTTGGACCGCGGCCTCGGTCTGGGTGTCCAATGAACTCGTGGCCTCGTCGAACACGAGCACGGGCGGGTTGCGCAGGATGGTTCGGGCGATCGCCATTCGCTGCTTCTCACCGCCGGAGAAGCGGTATCCCCGCTCGCCCACGATCGTGTCGTAGCCGTCCGGCAGCGATTCGATCAGTGAATGGATGCGAGCCGTCCGGGCGGCGGTCTCAATCTCCTCGTCGGAGGCGTCCGGCTTAGCGAAGCGGAGGTTCTCCCGCACGCTGGCGTGGAACAGATACGTCTCCTGGGAGACAACGCCGACCGTGGCCGAGAGCGAGGTCAGCGACGCGTCACGGACGTCGACGCCGTCGATCGTCACCCGCCCGCGCTGGGGCTCATACAGCCTGGCCACCAGATAGCCGAGCGTGGTCTTGCCGGCACCCGTCTCACCCACGACCGCGGTGCGGGTGCCGGGCGGTACCACGAGGTTGATGTCCTTCAGCGTCCACGCCTCGGAGCCATCGCCGCCGTAGCCGAACCACACGTCCTCGAAGCGGACCTCGCCGAGCACCTCCTCCGGGCGCATCTCGACCGGATGCGGCGCCTCGACGATGTCGATCGGCAGGTCCAGATACTCGAAGATGCGGTCGAACAGGGCCAGCGAGGCCTGCATATCCGCCTGGACTCCGAGCAGCGACTGGATCGGGAAGAGCAGCCGGGTCTGGAGGGTGGTGAAGGCGACCACGGTGCCGATCGTGATCGAGTGTCCGACGAAGCTCTGGCCGGCCAGCCAGTAGATCACCGCCGGCTGGGCGGCGAAGGTGAACTGGATCGTGGCCATCAGCCAGCGTCCGGCCATCCGGGAGCGGACCTCGAGGTCGGCGATCTGCTGCGACTCGCCGGTGAACCGCTCGGCCAGGTCGCCGCCGCGTCCCATCGTCTTGCCGAGCAGGATCCCGGACACCGAGAGCGACTCGGCGACGAGCGCGCTCATGTCGGCCAGTCGTCGCTGCTGTTCAGTGGTGATCCGGCGTCGCACCTGGCCCACCCGGCGGGTCAGGTAGACCGACGGCGGGACGAACACGAGCGAGATCAGGGCCAGCCGCCAGTCGAGGATGAGCATGGCCACGAGCGCCGCCACCACCGTCGTCGTGTTCTGGGCGATCGTCGTGGCCGTGGTCGTGACCACGTTGTCCAGGCCACCAATGTCGTTGGCGATCCGTGACTGCACCTCGCCCGTGCGGGTCCGGGTGAAGAAGGCCAGCGACATCTGCTGCAGGCGCCGGTAGACGGCGGCGCGAAGGTCGTGCATGACCCGTTGACCGACCTGGTTTGAGATGTAGGTCTGCCAGACGCTGGTCGCGTTGGCGAAGATCGCCACCCCGATCATCGCCAGGACGAGCATCGTGAGCAGGGAGTCGTTGTTCTTGAGCAGCCCGTCGTCCAGCGCGTCCCGGATGAGGAACGGGTTGAGCATGCTCACCCCGGCCGAGATCACGATCAGGAAGAGGACGGCGGCGAGGCGCCCCCGATAGGGCCGGAACAGGGCGAGGATTCGGTGGGTGTCCCGCTCCCGGGTTGGATCCATCAGGGGCGGCGGCTTCTTGTCCGGGCCGCGCATCGAGCGCATCGCACCGGTTCCCCCGGGCGATCCGTGGGCGGCTCCAAATCCGCGTCCGACAAAGCTCATGGCATCCATGATGACGCGTCGGGCGCTCGTTCCCGCAAGCCTGCGGGATCCGCGCTCGCCGTCATCACGTAGACGGGAGGGATTGGGTCGGCTAGTCGCGGCGTGGCGGTAGGAGCAGCGACCACATGCGACTCTGATCCACGGCGCGCAGCGGTGGATGCCGGGCGGCTGTCCTGACCCGCCGTGCTCCGCTGCGGCGGGAGGGGCGGGCAACCCGCGCGTAGCGGAATGACTTGATCCTCACGCGCCATGAGTTCCGCGCCGGAGCGCGGAGTCCTCCCCGCCTCGAAGGCGCTCACTGAGGCTCCCTCAGCCAGCGTGCTGGAGACGCTCCGCCGCCGGGTGGGGAGTCGAGCCGTTGCCGCTCGCCGGTGAACGCTCGAGGTGCAGGCGCTGGCCGGACAGCATGCGGCGCAGGCTGATGAAGCCCCAGGTCCCGCCGAGCGTGGGGACCCACAGCGCGATCGCGTGATAGAGGATCACGGCCGCGGCCGTGGGAGCCACGGGCAGCTTGTAGAGGACGAGTCCGGCCAACAGACCACCGTCGAGGACGCCGATGCCGCCGGGCACCGGCACCAGGTTGGCCAGGTAACCAATCTGGTAGCCGACGATGAGCGCCATCACCGGGGCGCTCACTCCGACCGCCTTCAGGCACACCCACAGCACCGCGATGTCGCAGAGCAGGTAGGCCGGGGCGCCGATCAGGCGCCAGTCGCCGCTGAAGGTGACCCGCTCGGTGTCCCGGACCCACTCGCCGACTCCGTGCAGCGACGAGCGGACGCGGTAGCGCAGATCGTGCCGCCGCTCCTCGGGCGGGGCCTTGACCAGGGGGAGGAGCATGAACACGCCCAGCGCCGCCAGCGCCAGGCCGCCAGGAAGAAGGCCGTAGGTCAGGCCCGAGCGGTCGCTGCCGATCCCCAGCCAAACCGCGATCCCCGCCACCCCGAGGACGAGGGCGTTCAGGGCGCTGGTGAGCAGGAAGATCACCGCCGAGCGGTTGACGACCCGCGACCACGTCGCCCCGCGGGCCCGCATGGCCCAGGCGCCGACGGCCAGACCGCCCGCGCCCCCCACCGGTACAACGGCCCCGAAGGCCATCTCCGCCCAGGCCAGGCGGCGAACCAGCGGCGCCGGCCCGCGGCGCAGGACGAGCCGCACGACGCCGACATAACCGAGGCAGGACGCGAGCTCGAGCCCGACGCCGATCGCCAGCCAGCCCCACGACGCGTCGGCGGCTCGGTCGAGCACGCTGCGCAGGTTCGGGATGGCCAGCCCGATGCCGAGCAGCAGCACCGCCAGGACGACGGCCCAGATGACACCGTTGCGCAGCCGGTGAGCGTCGCGCTCCGGCGTCCCCTCAGCTGGGAGGTCGGCCGGCTCGTCAGGCGTGAAGCCCGACCTCTCGGTGGCGGAGAGCTCGGACGCCTCCACCGCCGGGAGCTCAGAAGTCCCCACCGCCCGGAGCTCGTGCAGCTCCGGCCTGGCTTCAGCCTGAGTGTCGGAAAAGTTCTTGATAGCGCAACATTTTACATCACAAATGGTGCGCGAAGCAAACGATTTCTCGAAGTCTGGTCAGCAACCTGACGGACTTTGCTGAATTGCCTTCCCATAGACCAACCAATTCAGCATCGTCCTCCCTCACCAGCGGCCGCTACGAGGCCAGCCGCACGGGCAGGGTCTTCAGCTGGTTGATGAAGGCTGACTCCGCGTACACCGGCTTGCCCGCGAGCTCGATGCGGGGATAGCGGGCGAGCGTCTCCTCGAACAGGACTTGTAGCTCCAGCCGGGCCAGCGCCGTGCCCAGGCAGAAGTGCCGCCCCCCGGCCCCGAAGGCCTGATGCTCAGGGTTACGGGTCACGTCGAAGCGATCCACGTCCTCGTAGCGGGTCTCGTCGCGGTTGGAGGAGGCGTACCACATGACCACCTTCTCGCCCTTGCGGATCACCTGACCTCCCAACTCGGTGTCGCACGTCGCGGTCCGGCGGAAGTGGGCGAAGGCGGGGAACATCCGCAGCGATTCCTCGACCGCGCTCCCGATCAGCGAGGGATCCTCAACCAAGCGCTCGCGCTCGGCTGGGTGCTCCATGAGCGCCCGCATCCCGCTGCAGTACGTCGCCTTGGTGCTGTCGTTGCCCGCCGCGACGAGGAGGAAGAAGCCCATCACGATCTCGTGCTCCTCCAGGCGCTGACCGTCGATCTCGGCATGGACGAGCACCGAGGTGAGGTCGTCGGTCGGATGCTGGCGGCGGGCCTCGATCATCTTCCCCACCCGGGCGAACATCTCCGGGATCTCCTCCTCGGCGATCACGTCGATCCCGCCCGGGTTGAGATCCGGATCCCCGGCGCCGAGGGCCGAGTTCATGAGCGCCGCCCAGCGCGCGTCGTCCTCGGGCGGGATGCCCATGAAGCTCCCGATCACCCGTGAGACGACCGGCTGCGCCACGTCAGAGACCAGGTCGCAGGTCTCGCGGCCCTCCAACCGATCGAGGACATCGTTGACGATCTGCCGGATCGCCGGCTCGTGGGCGGCGATCCGCTTCGGGGTGAAGCCGGCCTGGAAGAGCATCTTCAGGCGATCGTGCTTGGGCGGATCCATCCCGATGAACATCGCCTGCACGAGCTCGAGCGGCATGGCCACGTTGGCTGCCGTGACGCCGCCGATCTCCGACGAGTAGGTCTTCCAGTCCCGGCTCACGGTGTGGATGTCGTCGGCCCGTGTCACCGACCAGAAGCCCGCCTCCTCCGGATACTCACTCAGGTGTGAGGTCCAATGGACCGGACACTCCGCCCGCAGCCGTTTGAACACCTCGTGCGGTGGCCCATCGAGCCAGAGCTCGCGTTCGCCGACCTCCAGATCCTCCAGGTCGACCTGGTTGATATCGCTGCTCGTAGACGTCATCTCGCCCTCCTCTGTCTCGCGCCCGGCCGGGGACGGCCGCCCCACCCCCGCCGGGATCCTACTGGGCCGCCAAGCGCCCCGGAATCCCCCGGAGGCGTGATGTTCATCCGCCCGCACGACACCGAGCCCCGGTTTCTCACAACATTGGACGGTGATGCGTTCAAGTCAGGTGAGCGACTGGTTCGGATGGCGAGTCCAGTTCGTGCTCCTGGCCGCGATCTGGGGCTCGAGCTTCCTCTTCATCAAGGTGCTCGACCGTCACTGGTCGGCGCTCTGGGTGTGCTTCACGCGTGTCGCGCTGGGGGCCGCGGCGCTCTCCCTGCTCACGCTGGTGCGCCGAGAGCGGTTCCCGCGTGATCGTCGCGTCTGGTTTCACTGCGCCGTGGCGGCTCTGTGCTTCAACACGATCTCCTGGACGCTGTTCGCCTATGGCGAGAAGCACATCACCTCGATCATGGCCGGACTCTGGAACGCGACGACCCCGCTCTGGGTGCTGATCTTTTCGGTCGCCGTCTTCCGTGACCAGCGCCCCACCGGCGGGCGCGTCGTCGGGCTCCTGGTCGGCTTCGTCGGAGTCGCCGTGCTGCTCGGGCCCTGGCGCGGGCTCGGTGGGGGGCAGCTGATCGGCTACCTGGCCTGCGCCGGCGCGGCCGCCTTATACGGCATCGGCTTTCCCTACACCCGGCGCCACCTCTCGAGCCGGCCGGAGAGTGGAATCGCCCTCTCGGCCTGCCAGCTCGTGTGCGCAATGGTCATGCTCGCTCCGTTTCTGGCCTTCGCCCACGCCCCTTCGACCCACATCGGATGGGACGGCCTGGGCAGCATCCTCGGGCTGGGCGTGCTGGGCAGCGGGTTTGCCTTCGCTCTGAACTACATGCTCGTCCGCTCCCGCGGGGCCACCGCCGCCTCGACGGTCACCTATCTCATCCCCGTGTTCTCGACCCTGCTCGGGGCGAGCGTCCTCGGGGAGGCGCTGCACTGGAATCAGCCCGTGGGGACGGTGATCCTGCTCCTCGGCGTCGCGCTCTCGCAGGGGCGCGTCCCCGTCGTCAGCCTTTCCGCTCGAGCCCACCCTGAGCGGGCGGGGAGCTGAACGCGGGATCCGCTAGATGTAGTTCCTGACGACGTTGGTCAGGCGTGAGGCCGGGGGTTGGTGGCTGAGTGAGCCGTGTGGTCGGTGGTAGTTGTAGCGCTCGAGGAATTGTGGGAGGGCGCGGGAGCGTTCGTTTGAGCTGCC
>Ga0335074_10000649_pt1 | contig 48589 bp, 45 predicted proteins | sample Lox_Sample_23_FD_206715 | JGI IMG/M metagenome (GOLD analysis project Ga0335074, IMG submission 206715) | Soil microbial communities from Loxahatchee National Wildlife Refuge, Florida, United States - Lox_Sample_2.3 | ecosystem: Environmental > Terrestrial > Soil > Wetlands | place: USA...
TTTGCCCGAGACGGCGCTGGGCCGGGCAGGGTGCGACGCATGCGTCGCACGGGTGGCCATGGATGGACACCCCGGGCTTGCGCGCAGCAGGGACTGCGCAGCGCAATGCCCGGATCCAGCGCTTCATCCTAGTCCTGTGCGGCCCCGCCCGGGGGCGCCTTCTCAGCCGCCAGGTGGGGGATGCCGGGGCCCGAAAGTGCCGTCGATCCCGCGCGCAGCGCGACGAACCGGGCCGGATTCACCTCGTGGCCGTCCTTCAGCACCTCGAAATGCACGTGCGGCCCCGTGGACCGCCCGGTATTCCCGACCAGGCCGATCACATCACCGCGCTGAACGGTCTCGCCCACGTGCACCAGCACCTTGTAGGCGTGGCCGTACCGAGTCGCGTAGCCGTTGCCATGGTCGATCTGCACCATGTTGCCGAAGCCGCCGCGGGGGCCCGCCCAGGTCACGATACCGGCGGCCACCGCGTGGATCGGCGTGCCCTGCGGCGCCGCGAAGTCGATGCCCTCGTGAAACTCCTCCCCACCGGTGAAAGGGTCGACCCGCTCACCGAAGCCCGAAGAGATATATCCCGTGCTGACGGGACGTCCCTCCGGGTGGATCTCCTGTCCGAGCTGGCGCGATAGCAGAACATTCTCGAGCGCCGAGAGCTGCGAGCCGCTCAGATCGATCTGACTCTGCAGGCTCTTCAACATGGTCGCGATATCGGCGATCTGCGGCCGGGCGCCCGGAATATCCATCTCCGGTCCACCCTGAGGGGGATCCTGGCCGAAGTTGAATTCCGTGCTCTTGATGCCCGCCATGGCCGTCAGACGCTGGCCCAGGGCATCGAGGCGGATGACGTGCGCCTTCATGTCGCCGATCTGAATGGCGATCGCCCCGGCGCGCACCTGCATCTGGCGCTTGAGGTCGGAAATCTCGTCGCGTTGCTTCGCGAGGACCTGAGACCAGTGAGCTGCCTGCCCCACCGCGAGGCCGCCGGCGCTGTCGCCATGGTTGAGGCTCCAACCGGCCCCAAAGGCACCGCCCACGATGGCGAGCACGGCAACGCTCACGCAGAGGAGCGCGAGCGGCGGCAAGCTCAGCTGACGGGGGTGCCCGTCACGCTTGGAAAAGATTATGACATTCATACCGTCGTGCGCTCCGGGCGTCTACCCCTTCATATCGGCAGGCAACGCAGCAAGTCGAGCGCACGAGCCAGCCAATTGGGTCCCCGGGCGTAGCACCCGCATTCGCGGGCGCCAAGGCCTGTGGAAACCCTTCTTCGAAAACACTTGCGCTTTGCCGGCAACCCCGCTGTCATGGCGCTTCGCTTTAGACCGGTGGCTTTGCGTCCCCGTCTTTCGACGGGTTTGCCCTTTAGCAACGCTTGAGAATATGCCCAATAAGAGCCGCGTGCACAAGCGCAGCAACCTCAAACTCACCGCGCGCTCACCACGATCGGTGTCGAGGCGGGGTATTTCGGGCTCCGGGTCACACTCTCCACATTCTGTCAAAGACCTGCTGGCACGCTCGGCTCCCGTCCTGTCGCAAGCCGCAGACCGAAGCGCCGCCCAAGCCTTCTGGCGCCCCTGGCTCGAGACCCATCTCCCTGCCGAGCTCCCTCCCCGGATCACCGGCGTCACCGAGCGCGACGGCACTCTGGTGGTCTTCGCCGACTCCCCCGCCTGGTCCGCGCGCCTGCGCTACGCCCTGCAGGAGATACGAGGTCAGATCCGCCAGGCCCAGCCGGACGTCAGGGAAGTCACGGTGCGGGTAATGCCGCGAACGAAGCAGTGAGGCAGGAACGGCTCAGGCCCCGCCCGATCCGGGCAAGGCGGGCGCCTCGATGTAAGAGATAGGCGCATCGGCATAAGACTCGAACGCCACCTTCTCCCAGGCGCTGACATCCGCCAGCAGCGCCCGCAACAGTCGGTTGTTGAGCGCGTGCCCCGACTTGTGGCCGCTGAACTCCCCGATCAGGCTGTGACCGAGAAGGTACAGGTCTCCGATCGCATCCAGGATCTTGTGCTTGACGAACTCATCCTCGTACCGCAGGCCATCCTCGTTGAGCACCCGGAAGTCATCCAGCACGACCGCATTGTCGAGATTGCCGCCGAGGGCGAGGTTGCGCTCCCGCAGCCATTCCAGGTCCCGCATGAACCCGAAAGTGCGCGCCCGGCTCACCTCCTTGAGGAACGAGGTCGTCGAGAAATCCATCGACGCCTTCTGTGCCCGGCGCTTGAAGATCGGGTGATTGAACTCGATCTCGAAGTTGACCTTGAAGCCGTCGAACGAGCTGAACTCCGCCCATTTGTCGCCATCCTCCACCCGCAGACGCTTCTTGATGCGGATGAAGTGCTTCGGCTCGCGCTGCTCCTCGATGCCCGCCGATTGCAGCAGGAAAACGAAGGGCCCGGCGCTGCCGTCCATGATCGGCACCTCCGGCGCTGACAGCTCCACGATGGCGTTGTCGATCCCGAGGCCCGCAAACGCCGACAGCAGATGCTCCACGGTGGAGACCCGTGTCTTGCCGCGGCAAAGCGTCGTGCCGAGCGTCGTATCGCCTACGTTCTCCGCATGCGCCACCACGTCCACCGCCTGCGGCAGATCGGTCCGCCGGAACACGATGCCGGTGTCGGGAGGGGCTGGACGGAGCGTCATCAGGACCTTCTTGCCCGTATGAAGCCCAACGCCTGTGGCGCGGATCGAGTTCTTGAGCGTCCGCTGGCCGACCATGTTTATAGCTACGTGTATCCTTCTTTTCTCAACGATCCGAGCAGCCCGCGGATGACCTGAACCGCGGCGCGCCGCTCTACCGCCCGCCCTTTGTCGCCATCCCAGGGGCCATGGCGCCCGCCATGGCCCTGAGATCGGCGCGGGCTGCCGCGATCGCAGGGATCCGCGGCGCGAAACGGCGCGCTACCGTATCACAAGCTGGCCAGTTGCGCTCAATCAGCTTGGCGGCGCAGGAATGCCGGAATGTCAAGCAGGTCTTCCGGTTGCACGTCCTGCCGCAGGCCATCGCCCACCGCCCGCTGCCGCTGAACCGTCGGCTTGTCGAGCTGCGCGTAATCGCTGCTGGAGAGAGGGCTGCGCCGCACCACACGCATGGACGGCTCACGCGTCTCGCGCTCACGCACCGGCTCCCCCCGGGACGCCGCGGCCTCGCTCGGGCGGAACGTGCCGAGCGGCTGCCGGGCCGCGGCAGCGGGACGGCCGAGCCCGGTGGCCACGACCGTCACCCGCACCTGGTTGCTGAGCTCCGGGTCGATCACCGTGCCGACCACCACCGTGGCGTCCTCGGACGCGAACTGCTTGACGATCTGTCCGACCTCCTGGAATTCGCCGATCGACAGGTCCATGCCGGCGGTGACGTTCACGAGAATGCCGTGGGCACCCGCGAGGTTGATCTCCTCGAGGAGCGGAGACGATACGGCCGCCTCCGCCGCTGCCCGCGCCCGCCCTTCCCCGCTCGCGGCTCCCGATCCCATCATCGCCATGCCGGTCTCGGCCATGACGGTGCGCACGTCGGCGAAGTCGACGTTGATCAGTCCCGGCCGCGTGATGAGCTCCGCGATGCCCTGCACCGCCCCCTGCAGCACCTGGTTCGCCGACTTGAACGCATCGAGCAGCGTGGTCGTCGCCCCGAGCACCGTGAGCAGCTTCTGGTTGGGAATGGTGATGAGCGAATCGCAGTACTTGGCGAGCTCCGCGATGCCGTGATCGGCGACGTAGGAGCGCTTGTTGCCCTCCATCTCGAAGGGCTTGGTGACCACCGCCACCGTCAGGATGCCCATCTCCTTGGCGACCTGCGCCACCACGGGCGCGCCGCCCGTGCCGGTGCCGCCGCCCATGCCCGCGGTGATGAACAGCATGTCGCAGCCCTCGACCAGCTCGACGATGCGGTCGCGGTCCTCCATCGCCGCCTGGCGGCCGACCTCCGGGTCGGCGCCGGCGCCGAGCCCCTTGGTCATGTTGGTGCCGATCTGCAGCGTGGTCTTCACCTTCGCGTGCTTGAGAGCCTGCGCGTCGGTGTTGATGCACATGAACTCCACCCCCTCGATGCCGGAGGTGACCATGTGGGCAACGGCGTTGCCGCCGCCGCCGCCCACGCCGATGACCTTGATGACAGCGCTTTGGCTGTAGGCGTCCATTAATTCGAACATTGCGCGTGCTCCTCGAGAATGAATCTGTTGGTTGGATTGGTTGGTTTGGTTTTTGCGGGATCGTTCAGTCTGTCAGCGTCAAAAGTTTCCCTGAAACCAGGCGCGCATGCGGTCGAGCGCCGTCTTCGCGTTGCCCAGGGACCGCCCGCGACGCGCGGGCAGGAAGTTGTCGCGGGCGTAGAGCAGGAGCCCCACGCCCGTGGAGAAAACGGGATTGCGCACCACGTCGGTGAGTCCGTGCACCTGCTGCGGCAGGCCGAGCCGCACCGGCACGTGGAAGACCTCCTCCGCGAGCTCGATCGCGCCCTCCATCTTGGCGCTGCCGCCGGTCAGCACCACGCCCGCGGCGATCACCTCCTCGAAGCCGCTGCGGCGCAGCTCCTCGCGCACCAGGCCGAAGAGCTCCTCGTAGCGCGGCTCGACGATCTCGGCGAGCGTCTGGCGCGCGAGGCGCCGCGCGGGCCGGTCGCCGACGCTCGGCACCTCGATGCTCTCGTCGGGATTGGCGAGCTGCGAGAGCGCGCAGGCGTAGCGGATCTTGATGTCCTCGGCGTGCTGGGTCGGCGTGCGCATGGAGACCGCGATGTCGTTGGTCACCTGGTCGCCCGCGATCGGTATGACCGCGGTGTGGCGGATGGCCCCGTGCGCGAACACCGCGAGATCGGTCGTGCCGCCGCCGATGTCGACCAGGCATACGCCCAGCTCCTTCTCGTCGTCGGTCAGCACCGAGAAGCTGGAAGCGAGCTGCTCGAGCACGACATCGTCGACCTCGAGCCCGCAGCGCTTGATGCACTTCTCGATGTTCTGCGCCGCGCTCTCCGCGCCGGTGACGATGTGCACCTTGGCCTCGAGGCGCACTCCCGACATGCCGATGGGATCGCGGATACCCTCCTGGCCGTCGACGATGAACTCCTGCGGCAGCACGTGCAGGATCTTCTGATCGGCGGGGATGGCGACCGCCTTGGCCGCATCGATCACGTGCTCGACGTCGCCGTGGGTGACCTCGCGGTCACGGATCGCCACCACACCGTGGGAGTTGAGGCTGCGCACGTGACTGCCGGCGATGCCGGCGAACACCGAGTGGATCTCGCAGCCGGCCATGAGCTCGGCTTCCTCGACGGCACGCTGGATCGACTGCACCGTCGATTCGATGTTGACGACCACACCCTTCTTCAGGCCCCGCGAGGGCTGGGACCCGAGGCCCAGCACTTCGATGGTGCCGTCGACACCCACTTCGCCGACCAGCGCGACCACCTTGGACGTGCCGATGTCGAGCCCCACGATGAGATTTCTATCGGATCGCTTAAGCATGAGTTGCACCTGACCGCCAGCCGATCGCAAAACCGTTTGTGTAGCGCATATCCACGTAGGAAATATCCGGCGCGCGATGCTCGACGATGCCGAGCGCCGCGCTCATGAATTTCTCGAACCGCTCGTCGACCTGCGACCTCCCGAGCCGCACCGTGATGCCGTTCGCAAGGTCGAGCTGCCAGGCGCCGCGCGCATCCAGCCGCAGCGCCGCAATGTCGAGACCGGCCGCCGCCAGACGGCGCTGCATGGCGAGGTAGCGCCGCGTGACCTCGGCCTCCGATCCGTCGGGCCCTGACAGGCGAGCCAGTCCCGCCGGGAAGCGGCTGAGGCCGGTCGCGAAACACACTCCGTCCGCATTGACGAGGCCGTCAGGCCCCCAGCGGGCGGCGGCGACCTGCTCCACCACCAGTACCGACAACCCGTTCGGCCAGTCGCGCTCGACGCTCACCGCATCGATCCATGGGAGCGTATGGATCGCGCGGCTCACCGCCGCGAGGTCGACCGTCAGCAGGCCCTGGTGGCGCACTTCCCGCGCCACCAGCCGCTCGACCTCTCCCGGCCCGACGTGTTGGAACCGCCCCGTCACCTCCACGGTGCGGATCGGCTGGTCGAGCGCCCAGAACACGACGCACAGCGTTGCGAGGAGCGCGCCGCCGGTGGCGAGCACCCGGCCGATGACCTGCAACGGCACGAGCCGCCGCGGCGCGGCGGCGGCGCGGGCTTTGATCCGGTTGCGGGTGCGCTTGAGCATCAGCGCGCCTCCCTGTGCCCCGCAGCCCGCAAGGGCGCAGGGGCGCGTACGAAGCTCGTCTCGAGCACCCGCCACACCAGCTCGTCGAAGTCGATGTCGGCCGCCCGGGCCGCCATGGGCACCAGGCTGTGGCTGGTCATTCCGGGAACGGTGTTGACTTCGAGCAGCAGCGCCCGCCCGGCGACGTCCATCATGAAATCCGCCCGCCCCCAACCTTCGCCGCCGGTCGCGGCAAAGGCCGCGAGCGCGAGGCTCTGCAGGTGTCGCTCCGCCGGCTGCGACAGACCCGAGGGACACAGATAGCGCGTGTCGTCGCGGAAGTACTTCGCCTCGTAGTCGTAGAAGCCCCGCGGCGTCTCGATGCGGATCGAAGGCAGTGCCTCGCCCTGCAGCAACGCCACCGTGTATTCCGCCCCGCTGATCCACGACTCCGCAAAGACGCTCCCGTCGACCGCGGCCGCCGTTGCGTAAGCGGACGCCAGCGCCTCGGCGCTCTCGACCTTGGTCATCCCGACGCTCGAGCCCTGCGTGGCGGGTTTCACGATGAGCGGTAGCCGCAGCCGCTCGAGCGCCAGCTCGAAGTCGTGCGGCCCACGCAGCTCCAGCGCATCGGGCGATGCCACGCCGATCGCCTGCGCGAGACGCTTCGTGCGCAGCTTGTCCATCCCGATCGCAGAGCCCGCGACGCCGCTGCCGGTGTAGGGAATGCCGAGGTACTCGAGCGCGCCCTGCACGGTGCCGTCCTCGCCGCCCGGGCCGTGGAGCGCGATCCACACCCGATCGAAGCGCTGCTCGACGAGATCCAACAGTGAGTGCTCGCGCGGGTCGAAAGCCGTGGCCGCGACACCGCGGCGGCCGAGCGCCGCCAGTACCGCGCTGCCGGAAAGCAGTGAGATCTCCCGCTCGCTCGAGTCACCGCCGAGCAACACGGCCACGCGCCCGAACTCCCCGGGGTCGGAGGCGCGCCGGGCGAGCGACGCATCGTAGGCGAGCCGCATCAGCGTCCATCTCCCATGGTTTGACCCGCTCTCTGGCCCGCGGTCTGGCCCATGATGCGCACTTCCGGATTCAGCCGCACGCCATGCGCGCGCTGCACCTCGTCCTGCACGCGCGCGATCAGACTCTCGACATCGGCCGCCGTGGCCGCGCCATGGTTGATGATGAAATTGGCGTGCTTCACCGACACCGACGCGTCGCCGATCCGCAGCCCCTTCAGGCCCGTCGCCTCGATCAGGCGCGCGGCGTGATCGCCCGGCGGATTGGTGAACACCGAGCCGCAGCTCCACTCGCCGATCGGTTGCGTCGCCTTGCGCCGCTCGAGCAACACCTCCACCTCGCGGCGGTGCTCAGGAGGCCGCGCCTCGAAGCGCAGTCGCGCGGCGAGGAACCATTCCTCCGCCACCGGCGCCTCCACGTGTCGGTAGCTCACCCGATACTGGTCCGCCGTGCGGCGATGCTCGCGGCCGCCTCGATCGATGGTCTCGACCTCGACGACATGCCGCCAGGTCTCGCCGCCGAAGGCGCCGGCGTTCATCGCCAGGGCCCCGCCCACAGTGCCCGGAATGCCCGCGAAGAACTCCGCCGGGCCGAGGCCCCATTTGATGCACTGCCTGGCGATGCGCGCGCACGCGACGCCTGCCTCGCCGTACACCATGTCATGACTGGTGCGTTCCAGCCGGTCGAGCGTGCCGCGTGTGCTGATGACGACGCCCGTGATACCTCCATCGCGCACCAGAAGGTTGCTGCCGAGCCCGACCCAGCACACCGGCATGTCCGCCGGTACGTTGCGCAGGAAGGCCGCGAGATCCGCGCGGTCCCGTGGCGTGAAGTAGAACTCCGCGGGCCCGCCTACGTGCCAGGACGTATGGCGACTCATCGGCTCGTTGCGCCGGATACGCGGCATGAACTCCTGCGAGTTGGCCAGCATCAGCCGGACCTCCGCGGCGGCAGCAGCGCGGCAAAGCGCTCCTCCAGCCTGTGCGCCACCGCGCTGATGTTGCCCGCGCCCATGGTCACTATCACATCGCCGTCGCGGATGACGTCCTTCAGCGACTCCGCCAGCTCTTCGACGCGCTCGACGAATAGTGGCTCGACCTGTCCGCGGCCGCGTACCGCGCGGCAGATCGCGCGCCCGTCCGCGCCGGCGATCGGGGCCTCGCCCGCGGCGTAGACCTCGGTGACGAGGAGCACATCCGCTGTCGCCAACACCTTGCCGAAGTCATCGATCAGATCGTGAGTTCGCGTGTAACGGTGAGGCTGGAAGGCGAGCACGATGCGCTGACCGGGATAGCCCTGGCGGAGCGCTTCCAGCGTCGCGGCCACCTCGGTCGGATGATGACCGTAGTCGTCGATCACCGTGACGGCTCCCGCAGCGGTGTCGATGTCAGCGACGTGCTGCATCCTGCGGTCGATGCCCTGAAAGCCGGCGAGCGCGCGACCGATGGCCGCATCGTCGACGCCGAGCTCCGTCGCCACCGCAATGGCGGCAAGCGAGTTCAACACGTTGTGCGCGCCCGGCAGGTTGACGGTCACCTCGAGAGGAGCGCCGCCGGAGCGCACGACCCGGATCTGCGTCCTCAGGCCCAATCGATTGACCTCGACCGCTCGGACCCCGGCTGCCTGGTCGAGCCCATATGTCAGGACCGGCCTGCCGACGCGATCCAGGATGCCGCGCACGTGCTCGTCATCCAGGCACAGCACCGCGAGTCCGTAGAACGGCAGGTTGTGCAGGAAGCCGACGAAGCTCTCCTTCAGACGCTCGAAATCCCCCCCGTGGGTCGCCAGGTGGTCGTTGTCGATGTTGGTGACGACCGCCACGAGCGGCTGCAGATGCGTGAACGAGGCGTCGCTCTCGTCGGCCTCGGCGACGAGATAACGCCCGGTGCCGAGCCGGGCATGACTGCCCGCGCTCTTCAGCCGGCCACCGATCACGAATGTCGGATCCTCGCCGCCCTCCGCCAGGATGCTGGCGATGAGACTGGTGGTGGTGGTCTTGCCGTGCGTTCCCGCCACCGCGATGGAGTAGCGGAATCGCATGAGCTCGCCCAGCATCTCGGCGCGCGAGACCACGGGCACGCGCCGCGCGAGCGCGGCCTCGACCTCCGGGTTGCCCCGCGCGATGGCGCTCGAGACCACGACCACGTCGGCCCCGGCGACGTTCTCCGCCGCATGCCCGAGCCGCACCCGCGCGCCGAGCCGGGTGAGCCACTCGGTCACCGGACCCGCCTTGAGGTCAGAGCCCTGCACCGCGTAGCCGAGATTGAGCAGCACTTCCGCGATGCCGCTCATGCCGCTGCCGCCGATGCCGACGAAGTGAATGGTGTTGATGCGGCGCATGCGATCATCGCGCCGGTCGGTGCTGCGGCGCCGCTCCACGCGGGGACGCGCCAGCAGGGTGCGCCGCTCCTCGATGCGAGGCTCCGTCCCTGCGCCCTCTGAGCCCCGCGTTCGCGAGTCGCCGCTCACCGGGAAACCCCTTCGGGCCGGCTATCGCCGTCCAAAATCGTTCCAGACGATTTTGTCATGCGGCCCTCCTCGCGAGCTGCAGACAGGAGGCTGCCAGCTGCTCGGTGGCATCGGGCCTGGCGAGCCGCCGCGCACGCTCGGCCATGGCGAGCAGCTTGTCGCGGCTGGCGCAAAGCCGCTCGAGCTCCGCGGCGAGGCGCTCGACCGTCAGCTCACGGTCGGCGATGAGCACCGCCGCGCCTGCACGCACCAGGAATCGCGCGTTGTGCGTCTGGTGGTCGTCGACGGCGGCGGGGAACGGCACCAGCACGGCGCCTACGCCCGCCGCGGCCAGCTCCGACACGGTGAGAGCACCGGAACGACAGATCACGAGATCCGCCCATCCGTAGGCCTCCGCCATGTCCTCGATGAAGGGACGCACGTCAGCGCGCACGCCGGCGTCGGCATAGCTCTGCCGTCCAGCCTCGATCCAACGCTCGCCCGCCTGATGACGGACATCGAAGCGGATCACGCCGGCGAGCCGCGCCAGTGCGTAGGGGACCACGGTGTTGAGGCGCACCGCACCCTGGCTGCCGCCGACCACGAGGATGCGGACGGCCCCCTCACGCCCGCAGAAGCGCTCCGCCGGTGGTCTCAATGCGCCGATATCGCGGCGGACGGGGTTGCCGACGGTGCGCGCTTTCACATCCGCCGCAAAGCTGTCCGGAAAAGCCTCCAACACCTCGCGCGCGATGTGCGCCAGGCAGCGGTTGGTGAAACCGGCGATCGCGTTCTGCTCGTGGATGACGAGCGGCCGTCGCGTCAGCCAGGCGGCGATGCCGCCGGGGCCGGTGACGAACCCGCCGAGGCCGACCACGATGGCGGGTTGGCGCCGCCGCATCACGCGCAGCGCCTGCGCCAGCGCCACGGCGAGCCGCCAGGGCGCCGCGAGCAGCGTGCGCCATCCTTTCCCGCGCAAGCCACCCACCGACAGCCATTCGATCGCGATGCCCTCGGCCGGAATGACCCGGGCCTCGAGCCCGCGGCGCGTGCCGAGCCAGATGACCTCGACCGCCTGCTCGCGCAGGCGGCGGGCGAGCGCCAAGGCGGGAAATACGTGGCCGCCGGTACCTCCGGCCATGATGAGGATGGTGACAGGGGCCGTGCCACCGACCGTCCCTGCAGGCGGGGCCCCCGGCCCGCGCGTGGTGCGCGGGCCCTCGCCGGAGCGAGGACGCATTGAGTGTCCTCGCTGAAAGGCACCGGCTCGCCCGCTCACGCGCCGCTCCGCATGACGGTAGCCGCGCCGCGCCGCTCCAGCATCGTCTCGTGATAGACCCGCAGCAGCATTCCCACCCACACCAGCGTCACGACGAGGCTCGAGCGCCCGTAGCTCATCAGGGGCAGCGTCAGTCCCTTGGTCGGCAGCGAGCCCATGTTGACGCCGATGTTGATGAAAGCCTGAACCCCGACCCAGAGCGCGAAGCCGGCGGCGAGGTAGCTCTGGAAGTCGAGGCCCGCCTGCGAGGCGAGCCGCGCGATGTAGAACGCGCGCCAGATGAGACCCACGAAGAGCCCGAGCGTGAGCAGCACGCCGAGCAGCCCCAGCTCCTCCGCAAGCACCGCGAAGAGGAAGTCGGTATGTGCTTCCGGCAGGTAGAAAAGCTTCTGCACACTGTTGCCGAGCCCGACGCCGAGCCATTTGCCGCGCCCGATGGCGATCAGCGACTGGGTGAGCTGGAAGCCGCTGCCGTAGGCGTTGGCCCAGGGGTCGAGAAATCCCGTCAGACGCCGCAGCCGGTAGGCGGAAGTGACGGCGAGCAAGGCGAAGAGAGCGGCGGCCACCGCAGTCACCACGATGACGTAGCGCAGCCGCGCACCCGCGATGAAGAGCATGCCGAAACCGGTGGCGAAGAGCACCGTGGCGGCACCGAAGTCGGGTTCCCCGAGAAGCAGCACCGCCACCAGCCCGAGCAGCAGCAGCGGCTTGATGAGGCCGGTGAAGGTCTCGCGCAGCTCATCCTGACGCCGCGCCGCGTAGCTTGCGACGTAGATCAACACCAGCACGCGGGCGAGCTCCGAGACCTGGAAGCTGACGCCCCCGAGGCGCAGCCAGCGCCGGCCGCCGTTGACCACTTCGCCGAGGCCGGGCACGAGCACCGCGAGCAGCATGAGGAGCGCCGCGCCGAGGAGCACGGGGGAGAGGCGCTCCCAGCGCTCCATCCTGAAGCAGAACACGAGCCCCGCCCCGGCGGTGCCGACGAGCGCGGTCAGTACCTGCCGCTCGACGAAGTAGAAAGGATTGCCCGTGTCGCGGCTCGCTATGGAGATGGAAGCGGAGGTCACCATCACGAGCCCGAAGAGGAGCAGCGCCAGCACCAGGGCAAGCGTCGCACCGTCGAGGTGAACGGCGGCGCGCCCGCGAGTCGTGTGGCCGAGCGGGACGCGCGGGTTGTCTTCCATCATGCCGCTCATGCGGCCAGCTCCTTCACCGCTTGCGCGAATACGGCGCCGCGATGGGTGTAGTCGCGGAACATGTCGAGGCTCGCGCAGGCGGGGGAAAGCAACACGGTGTCGCCGGGGCGGGCCGCCGCGGCCGCCGCGCGCACCGCTTCCTCGAGCGAAGCGCAGTACTCCATCGTGCAGACGCCGCGCAGCGCCGCGCCGACGAGGCGGCCATCGCGGCCGATGAGGACCGCGTGACGCACCTTGCCGCGAAAGGCCGCGGTCAGGGGCGCGAAGTCCTGGTTCTTGCCGTCACCCCCCGCGATGATGACCAGCGGCCCCTCCATGCCGGCCACGGCAGCGATCGTTGCGCCGACGTTGGTGCCCTTGGAATCGTCGATGTAGGTGACGCCGCCGACTTCCGCGACCCACTGCGTGCGGTGCGGCAGACCGGTGAACGCCTCGAGCTCCGCGAGCATTGCCGGCAAGGGCAGCCCCAACGCTTCCCCGAGCGCGAGCGCCGCAAGAGCATTGGCTGCGTTATGGAGCCCGCGGATGCGCATCGCCGATATCGCAAGCAGCGGCTCGCTATCATTTATTGGCCCGAAGTCGCCTGGCGGCGCTTCGGGCGAGCGCGGCCGTATGACTCCGTCGGCCCCGCGGCCCAGGGAGCGGCCCTGGGCCGCTTTCTCAATCGCTTTCGGGCGCCGAGTCAGCCATGCGCCGTCGCCGCGGAAGCTCACGGCGTAGTCGGCACCAATTGTCGCGCGCAGAGAGAAGGTCAGCGTCCGCTGACCCGGCTTCGGCATGGCCACGACCAGCGGATCGTCCAGATTGATCACGGCCGTGTCGCAACGCGCGAAGATGCGCGCCTTCGCGTCCGCGTAGGCCGCCACTGAGGCATAGCGGTCCAGATGATCCGGGCTGACGTTGAGAACGGCCGCCGCGGCGAGATCGAGCGAATGAGTCGCCTCGAGTTGGTAGCTCGAGAGCTCGAGCACGTAGAGCCCGACGGCCTCGCCGGCGCGATGCGCCGCCCCCAGAAGGTCGAGCGCCGGCTCGCCGAGATTACCGCCCACCCGCACCTTCACCCCGGCCCGTGCCGCCATGCGGCCGAGCAGCGTCGTCACCGTGCTCTTGCCGTTGGTGCCGGTGATGCCGGCAACCGGCGCGTCCACGGCGCGCGCGAAGAGCTCGATGTCGCCCACGATCTCCAGGCCGCGGCGGCGCGCCTCGGCGAAGAAGGGCTCCTCCAGCGACACGCCCGGAGAGACCACGACACAGAGCGCATCGTCGAGCAGCCCCGCATCGAGGCCCCCGAGCCGTACCGGAATCTGCGGGTCGAGCTCGCGCAGCGCGGCGAGCTGCGGCGGCTCCGGCCGCGTGTCGGTGACCGCCAGCCGCCAGCCGCGCTCGCGCAGATAGCGGGCGCAGGAGAGCCCGGTGCGCCCGAGGCCCACGATGACCGCCGAAGTAGCCTTGGGTGTCGGGATGCTCATCGCAGCTTGAGAGTGGCCAGTCCCGCCAGCACGAGCAGGAGGGAGATGATCCAGAACCGCACGATCACCTTCGGCTCCGCCCAGCCCTTGAGCTCGAAGTGGTGATGGAGCGGTGCCATCCGGAAGATGCGCCGGCCGGTGAGCTTGAAGGATGCGACCTGCAGAATGACCGAGGCCGTCTCGAGCACGAAGATGCCGCCCATGACGAGCGCGACCAGCTCCTGGCGCACCATCACGGCGATGACGCCGATCGCGGCGCCGATCGCCAGCGCGCCGACATCGCCCATGAACACCTGCGCCGGATAAGCGTTGAACCAGAGAAAGCCGAGGCCCGCCCCGCTGAGCGCCGAGCAGAAGATCAACAGCTCTCCGGCACCGGCTATCTCCGGGATGCCCAGGTAGTGCGCGAACACGTGGTTGCCGCTCGCATAGGCGAAGATGCCGAGCGCTGCGGAGACCAGGGCGGCCGGCATGATGGCGAGACCGTCGAGGCCATCCGTCAGATTCACCGCGTTGCTCATGCCGACGATCATGAAGTAAGCGATAGCGATGAAGGCAGCGGCCGACAGCGGGGCGGCAAATGTCTTGACGAACGGCAGGAAGAGCGTCCGCTCCGACGCCTGCGTCGCGGTGTAATAGAGTGTCGCGGCTGTGGCCACGCCCGCCACGGACTGCCACAGGTACTTCCAACGCGCCGCGAGCCCGCGGGGATTGCGCACGACGAGCTTCAGATAGTCGTCGTAGAAGCCGATGAGCCCGTAGGCGAATGTCACCCCGAGCACCGTCCAGACCAGCCGGTTGGATGGATCGGCCCAGAGCAGCGTGCTCACGAGCGTCGTCACCAGGATCAGCGTGCCACCCATGGTCGGCGTGCCGGCTTTCAGGAGATGCGTCTGGGGGCCGTCGTCGCGCACGACCTGACCGATCTGATAGCGTGACAGCCGGTCTATCATCCCTGGCCCGACGATCAGCGAGATCGCGAGCGAGGAGACCGTCGCCAGAATGGCGCGGAAAGTCAGGTACGAGAAAACATTGAAGCCGGTATGCCAGCCGGTCGTTCGTTGCGCGAGCCAGTGTGCGAGCCAGTACAGCACTCAGTGTCCGTCCGGGTTGCCGTTGGTGTTGCCGACGAGCACCGCCACCACGCGCTCCAGTCTGTTGACTCGCGAGCCCTTGACGAGAACGCTCGTGCCACTGGAGAGCACCCGCAGCAGCTCGCGCCCCAGCGCCTCCGTATCCGGGAACCACTGGCCGCCGGCGCCGAAGCGCTCGACCGCGAGGGCCGCAAGCGGGCCGGTCGCAAGCAGGCGCTCGATGCCGCGCTCGCGGGCGAAAGTGCCTATCCGGCAATGCTCGTCCGCCGCGAACTCACCGAGCTCCGCCATGTCTCCGAGCACGAGCCAGCGCCGGCCCTCGATCGAGGCGAGCACCTCGATGCCGGCGCGGACCGAGCTCGGATTGGCGTTGTAGGAATCGTCGATGACCCAGGCACCGCAGGCGGCCTGTTTGAGCTGCAGGCGTCCCGGCACGGCTCGCATGGCGCCAAGGCCCCTGACGATCTGCTCGAGTGTCGCGCCGGCCGCGGCGGCCGCGGCGGCGGCGCCAAGGGCGTTCGCGACGTTGTGTCGGCCGCCGAGGTGAAGCTCGACGTCCGTCCGCCCAAGCGGGCTCGAAAGGCGGAATCGAGTGAGGAAGCCGCCGGAGCCCAGGCTCGTACGCAAGTCCGAGGCGCGGAAGTCCGCCGCGCTCGCGATGCCGAAGGTCACGACCCGCGCTGCTGTCATACCGCGCCAAAGGCTCGCGAACTCATCGTCCGCATTGATCACCGCCGTGGCGTCGGTCGCGAGACCCGCGACCATCTCGCCCTCCGCGCGGGCCACTCCCTCGAGGCTGCCGAATCCTTCGAGATGCTCGGCGCCGGCGTTGGTGATGAGGCCCACCGTCGGCCGCGCCGCCTTGACCAGCTCCGCGACCTCACCCGCCCGGTTGGCGCCCATCTCGATGACCGCAAATCGGTGTCCGGGTTCCAGCCGCAGCAACGTCAGGGGCACGCCGATGTGATTGTTGAGATTGCCGCGCGTCGCCAGGGTGCTGCCGGCCTCGGAGAGGATCGCCGCCGTCATTTCCTTGGCCGTGGTCTTGCCGTTGCTGCCGGCCACGCCGATGACAGGAATGTCGAGCGCCTCGCGCCAGGCGTGTCCGGCGCGCGAGAGCGCCGCCTGTGTGTCGGCGACGATGATCTGCGCCAGGCCGGCGGGCTGCGGCGCATCGACGAGCGCCCCGGCGGCACCGGCCGCGATCGCGGCGCCGACGAATTCGTTGCCGTTGAAGCGCGGACCGCGCAATGCCACGAAGAGATCGCCCGCCGACAGCGTGCGGCTGTCGCTCGACACGCCGCCGAAAGCGCGATCGGTGCCCTCGAGCCGTCCGCCGCAGGCCCGCGCAAAATTTTGCAGCGTCCGCTCGACTGTCGCATTACCGCTCACGGCCGCATCGCCTCGAGCGCCGCACGCGCCACGCTCTGATCGCTGAACGGGCGGCGCTCGCTGCCGTAGATCTGATACTCCTCATGACCCTTGCCGGCAATCAACACCACGTCCTCCGGGCCCGATCGCCCGAGCGAGGTCCGGATGGCCAGCGCGCGGTCGTGCTCGACCCGGGCCGCGGCGCCGCCGGGAATGCCTGTCAGGATGTCGGCCACGATCCGCTCGGGCGGCTCGCCGCGCGGGTTGTCGTCGGTCAGGACCAGCTCGTCCGCGAGCTCGGCCGCGATCCTGCCCATCATCGGCCTCTTGCCGGGATCACGATCGCCGCCGCAGCCGAAGATCACCCGCAGTCGCCCGCGGCAGTGCCGCCGCGCGGCGCGCAGCGCCTTCGCCAGCGCATCCGGCGTGTGGGCGTAGTCCACTATGGCCAACGGCGCCGCATCACGGCCGCCGAATGCCTCCATCCGGCCGGGCGCCGCCCGGCATGACTGCAGCGCCGCGGCGGCCCTGGCCAGCGGGATATCCCAGGCGAGCAGCACGGCAAGCACCGTGAGTGCGTTGTCGGCATTGAATTCGCCGATCAGCGGCACATCGAGCCGCGCGGCGCCCCAGCTGGACTCGACATCGATGATGAGTCCGGAGATGGCGGCCGCGACGCGCAGCGCGCTCACTACTCTCGCGCCGCACGGTTGGTGCCTTTCGCCGGTGCGCGTGGTGATGACCAGCGGCGCCGGGGAGAGTTGCACGGCAAGCTGTGCGCCGAACTCGTCATCGACGTTGATCACGCGCAGAGCGAGCCCGGGCCACGCAAAGAGACGCGCCTTTGCGTCGGCGTAGGCCGTCATGGTGCCGTGATAGTCGAGATGATCGCGTGTGAGATTGGTGAACGCCGCGGTATGGAAGCGCACACCACCAACGCGATGCTGATCCAGCGCATGCGAAGACACTTCCATGCTCACCACCTCCGCGCCGAGCTCCCTCATCGCTGCGAGGCGGCGGTGTACGGTCACGGCATCGCCGGTGGTGTGCTCCGTCGCGGCGAGCACGCCCGGGAAGCCGAACCCGATGGTCCCCATGTAGGCGGCGGGTCGGTCGCACTGGCCGAGCGCCTGCGCCAGGAGCCACGCGCAGGTCGTCTTGCCGTTCGTGCCGGTGATTCCGGCGACCGTCACGGCCTGCGAGGGCTCGCCGAAGAATCGGTCGGCGATGATCCCGGCGTGCCGGGAGAGCTGCGGCACGGGAGCGACGAACACGTCGCCGCCGCCGCCGCTGCGATCACAGGCAAGTCCCGTGAGGGCCGTCTCCACGAGCTCGAGCGCCCCGGGAGACGGCTCGTAGAGCACCGCGCGCGCGCCGCGCGCCAGCGCCTCACCGACGAACTCCGCCCCATGATGCCCATGTCCGGGGCATGCGAGGAACAGCGCGCCGGGGCTGGCGGTGCGCGAGTCGAGCGTCACGTCGCTGACCTCGAGCGCGGCGGGCGCGGCGATGAGGCCGGCAGTCAGCTTCGTGAGCCGCGCGCCGTGTATTGGAGCTGCTGCGGTGCCCGGACTCATCGCAGCGAGGCCGTTCGCAAGTCCGCCGGCTGCTCCACCGGCTCATCGGGCGCGACGGCCATCAGGCGCAGCGCCGGGCCAATCACCTTCGCAAACACGGGCGCGGAGACATCGCCACCGAGATGGATGCCGTTCTCGGGGTTGTTGATGAAGACGGCCGCGGCCAGGCGGGGCGCGCTGGCGGGCGCCACGCCGGCAAACACCGAGACGTAGTTGTTCTCTTCGTACGAGCCGCCGTCGGCCTTCCAGGCCGTGCCGGTTTTCCCGGAGACCGTATAGCCCGGGATGGCGGCAAGCGGCGCGGTGCCTTCCATCGAGATGACCGAGCGCATCATCGCTATCAGCTCGCGACAGAGCTGCGCACTCATCACCCGCGTGCCCGCGGGCGGGGCGTCGACTCTCAGGAAGGAAACCGGCCGCGCGATGCCGAGCGCGCCGATGGTCGCGTAGGCGTGCGCGAGCTGCAGAGTCGTCACCGAGATGCCGTAGCCGTGCGACATGGTGGCGATGTCGATGGGGCGCCAGGCGTGCAGCGGCGCCAACAGTCCGGCCGATTCTCCCGGATAGCCGCTGGTGGCGAGCTGTCCGAAGCCGTAGCCCCGCAGCGTCGTCCAGATGAGTTTCGGCGGCAGCGACAGCGCCAGGTGCGCCATGCCGACGTTCGAGCTCTTGGCGAGAATCATGGCGATGTCGACCGGGCCCAGGTCATGCTCGTCCGTGAAAACGTGGGCGCCGACCTTGATGAAGCCGGGCGAGGTGTCGATGATCGAGCGATCGTCATAGCGGCCGGAGATCAGGCCCGCGGCGACGAAGAAGGGCTTCATCGATGAGCCGGGCTCGAAGACGTCGGTGACGGCGCGATTGCGATATCGGCTCTGCACCATCTGGTCGCGGTCGTTGGGATTGAATGCCGGCTGGTCGACCATCGCCAGCACCTCGCCCGTGGCGATGTCGATCACCACGATGGCGCCGGAGCTCGCCTTCTGCTCCGCCACCTGCTCCTTCAGCGCGCGATAGGCGAGATACTGGATGCGCAGGTCGATCGACAGGACGAGATCCCGTCCCGGGCGAGCGGCACGGATGCTCTCGATGTCCTGCACGATCCGCCCGTAGCGATCCTGGATCACACGCTTCTCGCCGTCGATCCCGGTCAGCCACTGGTCATTGGCGAGCTCGAGCCCCGCCTGACCCTGGTCGTCGACATTGGTGAAGCCTATGAGCTGACCGGTGACTTCCCCCGCGGGGTAATAGCGACGGTATTCACGTGACAGATACACACCGGGAATGCCGAGCGCCTTGATCCGCGCGGCTTCGGCCGGCTGACACTGGCGCGCGACGTAGACGAAGTCGCGGTCGAGATTGCTGGTCACGCGCCGCAGCAGCTCCTGGGTGTTGAGGCCGAGCGCTTGTGCGAGCCGGGCGATCTGATCGCGCGAGCTCGCGATCTGCTTCGGGTTTACCCAGATGGAGTCGACCGGCGTGCTCACCGCGAGCGGCTCGCCGTAGCGGTCGGTGATCGTGCCGCGATGCGCCGCAATCTCGACGGTGCGCGTGAAACGCGCATCGCCCTGCTTCGACAGGAAGGAGTGCTCGAGGAGCTGCAGCTCGACCGCGCGGCAGAGGAGCGCCACCGCGGCGAGCCCGAGCAGTCCCACCAGCAGGTGCGCCCGCCAGCGGAACGACCGCGGCGCGGAATGACGTGCGTTGCGGGTCCTCATTGGCTTGCCGCTCGACTGTACAAAAACACAGCAGCAGAATTTCGAACGTCGGTCTTATCGGCGGTTACGCCACCGACAACTCTGAGACAGTTTCCTGAGCGGCCCGCGGATAGCGGGTGCGACGGCGCGGCGGCAACTGCTGCGAGCGCGCGTCGGGTAAGGACACAGGGAGCGTGTTCCAGTCGGAACGTCAACTGCCTGATTCTGGGTGTCTCTGTTCTCATGAGCGGAGAAGACGTTAAGGCTGGACGATCACGATGTCCTTGGGTGCCGGCATCGTCATATGCAACTTGTTGCCTGCGACGCTTTCGACGAGGGCGTGCGTGGACCAGGCGCTCTGCTCGAGTTGCAACTGGCCCCACTGGATGTCCAGGTTGTCGCGCTGCGTGCTCAGCCCCTCGAGCTGGATGAAGAGCTGGCGCGCGCGGAACTTGCAGTACACCGCGCTCGCGGCCGACAGCAGCACCGCGATCCAAAGCGCCGCGGTTGCAATTGCCAATGTCGTGGCCGCAGGTCTCATGCCACCTTCTCGGCGACGCGCAGCAACGCGCTGCGCGCTCGGGGATTGCGTGTAACCTCCTCCTTGCTCGCGCGGAGCTTGCGGCCAACCCGCTTCAGGCGCGGCCGCAGCTGCGGCGGCAGGATGGGGAGCGAGGCAGCGGCGGGATCGGGTTGCGATTCGCGCTGCATGAAGCGCTTGACGACGCGATCCTCGAGCGAGTGAAAGCTGATGACCGCGAGGCGTCCACCGAAAGCGAGCACGTTGACCGCACCGGAAAGCGCTCTCTCCAGCTGTCCGAGCTCGTCGTTGGCGTGCATCCGCAACGCCTGGAACGTGCGCGTTGCAGGGTGCTTTCCCGGCTCTCGCGTTCTCACGGCGCGCGCGACCAGCTCAGCGAGCTCGCGGGTGCGCTCGATCGGCCGCTCGCGCCTCGCCGCCACGATGGCCTGTGCCACGCGGCGTGCGAAGCGCTCTTCGCCGAGAGTGGCGATCACCTCGCGAATCTCGTCGACGCTCGCACGAGCGAGCCACGCGGAGACCGGCTCACCGCGTGTCGGGTCCATGCGCATATCGAGCGGACCGTCGGCCCGGAAGCTGAAGCCGCGCGTCGGATCGTCGAGTTGCGGCGAGGAGACGCCGAGGTCGAGCAGAACACCCCGGCAAGCGCGGCCGCCCGAGTGAGCCGGCACGAGCGTGCCGATGTCGGCAAACGACGCATGCACGAGCGCAAGCCGCATTTCGCCGGCGAAGCGCCGGCCGCCGGCCGCGACGGCCGCAGGGTCCTGGTCGATCGCGAGCACGCGCCCCTCGCGACCCAGGGCCTGGAGGAGAAGTGCCGTATGACCACCGCGCCCGAACGTCGCATCAACATAGTAACCGTCCGGCTCTGGGGCCAACGCCCCGAGCACCTCATCTGCGAGCACCGGGATGTGCTCGACCACACCCCTGCCTCTTACAACGACAGCGAGTCGAACTCCGACGGCAGGCCCGTCGTCGCCTTCCCGCTCTGCAACATTTCTTCCAGCCGCTCGGCCCAAGTCGACTCGCTCCACAGCTCGAATTTGCCGCCTTGGCCGATCAACATGCCGTGGCGCTCGAGACTCGCGAAGTCGCGCAGCTCCGGGGGGAGTAGAATCCGGCCATGCCCATCGAGCTCGAGATCCACCGCATGACCGACCATGAGACGCTGCAGCCGCCGCGCCTCCTCATTCAGGGTCGGCAGGCTCATCAGCTTGGTCTCGATCAGCTCCCATTCCGGCAGCGGGTAGATGAGAAGGCACCGGTCCCGGCTGTCCACGGTGACCACGACTCTCCCCTGGGCGCGCTCGACGAGCTGCTCCCGATACCGGGTGGGCATGACCATCCGGCCTTTCTCATCCAGGGTGACTTTGGTTGCGCCGCGAAACATGAACCTGTGCGAGGGATCTACCCATCTCCTCCCACTTTGCCCCACTTGCTGCCACTATAGGAATCGCGGCTGCGCTATGTCAATTGAAATAGTGAGAAATCAGTCGCAGTAAAATCAGCGTTAGGTAGAACGAAAAAGCGCTTCAAACAGTGCTTTTCCAGCATTCGTCTTAGCAATCAGCAAGTTGCTCGAATAACCTTATCCAGTAGGTCATCTGAGCCTCGGCGGTGGGATTTCAGGCCGAGAACGCGTGTTTGATCCACTCTATGCGCGGGGCGTCGCTGCACGGATCGCAGACGACGATGACATCGAATCGGGCGCGCAGCCGCGCCAGATCCCTTCTTTGCTGCAGCAGCAGGCTCGCTGCTCTCACCAGCCGCTGTCGCTTGCCGGCGTCGATGCTCGCCGCGGCTCCGCCATACGCATTCGATGAGCGGGTGCGAACCTCCACGATCGCGAGCTCGCCACCGCGGAGCCTGGCGACGATGTCGAGCTCGCCGCAGCGGCAGCGGTAATTTCTCAAGAGGATTTCCGCGCCCTGTGCCTGCAGATACTCGGCGGCCGCGTTCTCGGCACGCAGCCCCACTCTCTGCCTCCATGTGGGCTCGCCGCCCTCCATGCGATTTCCCTCGGGCGGCTCAGCTCCCCGGAGGACTGGGAAGCTGAGTGATCTCGCCGCCGCGAAGCTGCGCCCAAATGAGCTGGCGGTGAATGCGGCCGTCGGGATCGAGCGTCAGTTGCCCCGTGAGGCCGCTCAGATCCAGCGACGACGGGGCCCGGCTCTCGCGCAGCGCCTCTGCAATGCGATAGGCATCGAATCCGAATGCGAACAGCACGCCCAACTTGGGGCCACCGACGGGCCACGCCTGGCTGGCAGCGGACCGGACGGCTTCGGCCAGCGGGCTGTCGAGCATCCACGGCATTTCCGGGAACATCAGCCCATCGAGATCCTGGTTGGCGCGCGGATCGGGCTCGAAGGCGTCGGAGGTCGCATAGGTGGGAATGCCGCCGGCGTAGAAGAATCGCAGCTGCGGCTGCAGCAGGCGCTCGACGCCCGCCGACGCCGGAGAAAAGATGAAGTCGATGTCCTCGCGGCGCCGCGGCACGAACTCGAGATGCGTGCCCAGCAGCGATTCCAGCCTGTCGAGTCGGTCACTGCTCTGATCGATGCCCAGCACCTGCTTGAGCGGGTCGGAATAGTCCGCCTGGGAGGTGTCGATCATGGTGCTGGCGAGTACGGTGCCGCCGCCGCCCTGCAGCTGCTCGGTGAAGGCCGCGAGCACCCGCGAGCCCCAATCTCCCGCCGGCACGATGGCGATCCCCAAATGATGCCCGTCGCTCAGCACCCGGCGGGCGACCAGCTTCGCCTCTTCCACGGGTGACAGGGCGAACTGAAAAAAGAGCGGCGGCGCCTGCTCACCGTCCGGCAGGAAGTTGAGCGCCAGGAGCGGCGGGCGCTGTATCCGATCCACCGCCGCTGCCGTAACCGCCTGCCGCGTCAGGGGTCCGACGATGATGTCCGCGCCCGTCTGAGTCGCCTCGGCAATGGCATCGGCAACGGACTGCTCCCCGCCGGTGTCGTAGATGCGTACCACTGGGCGCTGCTGCGCAGGCGTTTGATAGTACGCGGTCAGGAAGCCGTCACGCACAGTGGCCGCGAGCGGACCCGCAGGGCCAGTGATGGGCAGCAGCAAGGCAATGTGCGCCTGCGCCGCGAGCGGCTGCGGCTGCTCGCCCAGGAGCTCACTGCGCACGACCTCGACGGCCGGGTGGCCCGGGTGATCGGCCAGCCAGGCCGTGAGGTCGGCCGTCGCGGTCGTCGGGTTGTGTGCGGCCTCCGCTGCCAGAGGCGCCAGCTCCAGCCAGCCACGGACGACAGCGTTGCTCTCGGCCCCCGGCTGAATCGTGACGCCACGCTCCGCGGCGTCACGGAGCTCGCCGAGGAGCGCTACGCGGCTCTGCTGGATCGCCCCGGCGTTGAGCAGCCAGTGCTCGAGCTGCACTTCTGCCTCGACGCCTGCGGCGGCGTGCCCCGAGGCGAAAGCGGCTTGCTGCCGCAAGCGCAGGTACCGCGTTGCGGGCTCCGCTTGCTGCGGCAAGGCGATCGCGCCGATGAGCTGCCAGGCCTGGGCCGCACGGCCGCGCTGTAGCGCCACCTGGACCTGGATCAGCGAGCGATCAAATGTGTCGTCAGCCGAAAGGGGCGGCGACAGAAGGTCGAGGGTGCGAGCGGCATCGTCCGGACGCCGCGCCGCGAGATAGGATTCGGCCGCCTGCAGCGCAAAGCCGTTGCGTTGGGCGCCGCTGCTCTGATTGGCCAGCGTCTCGTACATCTGCGCGGCACCGGCCTCGTTCCCCTGGCGGGCAAGCGCCGCGGCCTGCTCGGCGGACGGCGCGGGGCCCTGAGGAACGGTGACACAGCCCGCGAGGACTAAAATGACTGCCGCAAGCGGAGCCAGGCTGACGGTGTTGTGCCGCTTGATGATTCGGGGGGACATTACGGGGAGCATCTTCGCATTGCGGCAGAGGTGGGGATTATAGTGGGCAAGCCACGAGGCCGGTTGCAAGTCGTAGCGACGCCGATCGGCAACATGGGTGATGTCAGCGCGCGAGCGCGTCAGGCGCTCGAGGGCGCTGCCGCCATCGCGGCGGAGGACACGCGCCACACCGGCGCGCTGCTGCAGGCGCTCGGTATCGCCCGGCCCCTGCTGTCGCTGCACACACACAACGAAACACAGCGCGTGCCGGAGATCCTGGCGCGACTCGCCGCAGGCGAGACGATCGCACTCGTCAGCGACGCCGGCACCCCGCTGCTTTCCGATCCCGGCTACGAGCTCGTGCGGGCCGCTGCCGAGGCGGGCATCGATGTTGAAGCAATTCCCGGGCCGTCAGCCATCACGACGGCATTGGCCGTGGCCGGACTGCCGGTGAGCCGCTTCTGCTTCGAGGGTTTTTTGCCGGCTCGCGAGCGCGAGCGCCGGACGCATCTCGCGCAGCTCGCAGGCGAGACGCGCACGCTGGTCTTCTTCGAGGCACCTCACCGAATCGCCGCTACCCTCGCCGACCTTGCCGCGGAGCTCGGCGACGACCGTCGCGCGGTAGTGGCGCGCGAGCTCACGAAGGCCCATGAGACCATCTACCGCGGCACGCTGGCGGAGCTGGCGCAAAGGTCTGTAACTGAGGACAACTTTCAGCGGGGGGAGATCACCATTGTGGTGGCAGGAGCCCCGGCTGCGTCCATGGGGGTGGATACGGAGCTGCTGCGCCGGGCGGTCGACCTTTTGTCGAAGGAGCTCTCGCCAAGCAGGGCGGCTGCTATCGCGGCGCAGCTGACGGGGGCGACTCGGAGCGAGGCCTATGCAGTGGCTATGCGGCACTCTGAGAAGAGGCATCCTTGAGAAGACTTGATCTCCGGGGCCTCGGCTGTAAATGCCTCCTCCGCGGGTACGCCGTGAATCCGGTTGCGCGGGCTACCGCCCGCTCACTGATCCCTGGAGGCTCGCTTCCGTCATCCCTGACTCCAGACGCGCCCGCGGAGGAGGCATTTACAGCCGAGGCCCCTCTCTTACATCAGGGGCGCTTCTTGGGCGGCTTTCGGCGATAATTGAGGTGGGAGTCGGCCGGGCAATCGCTGCTTCGACATCGTTCGGAGGGGAGGAAAGTCCGGGCTCCGGCGGATCTGGGTGCCAGGTAACGCCTGGGGGGCGCGAGCCCACGGAAAGTGCAACAGAAAATAAACCGCCCAAGCTCTAGCGGCTAAAACCGCGAGGGACGGCAAGGGTGAAACGGTGCGGTAAGAGCGCACCGCGGCCCTGGTAACAGGGCTGGCATGGCAAACCCCACCCGGAGTAAGGCCAAATAGGGAAGCAGCAGGCTCTGGCAACAGAGCAGGCAGCGCCTGATCCGCGCGCGCTTCCGGGTAGGCCGCTAAAGGTTCACGGCGACGTGAGCCGTAGAGGAATGATTGCTCTCGACAGAACCCGGCTTACAGGCCGGCTCCCTCGTTTATTGGCGCAAATCGCTCCCGGCGATTTGCTCGGCCCATCCTGGGCCTCGCCCCCCTCGGGACCGGCTACTGGCCTTCACACTCGTGCGTTATGTCAAAGCGGGCCTCGTGTGCAAATGGCTTCGCCGCGGGCGCGTCTGGAGTCAGGGATGACGGCGTGCGAAAGCAAGTCATTGAGCGGCCCAAAGCCGCCTTTGGGCCGCGGGATCGAGAGCAGCCACACGGCTGGCCGCCCGAAGCGCGGCAGGCGACTTCGGGCCAATGAACCTACGGAGGCCGCGCAACCGGATTCACGGCGTACCCGCGGCGAAGCCATTTGCACGCGAGGCCCGGAGCTCGAAACGGCCGCTCCGCCGCTACTTAACCACCCGCAGCTGAGGCCTCTTAGGCGCCCCCCCGCCCTCCTCAGCAGGCGCAGGCCCCGCTGGGGGCGGTGTCTCAGGCCCCGTATCCTGCTCGGCAAACATCATCCCCTCCCCCGTCTCCCGCGCATAAATTCCCATCACCGAGCTCACAGGGAACCGCACGTGGTGCACGACACCCGCAAAGCGGGCGTCGAACTCGACGACGTCGTTGTCGATCTTCAGTCGCTGCGTTGCGCTGTAGCTGAGGTTGAGGACGATCTTTCCCTCCTGCACGTAAGCACGCGGCACCTCGCTCCCCGAGCGCTCCGCGTCCACGATCACATGCGGCGTGTGGCCGCTGTCCGTGATCCACTGATGCATGGCTCGCAGCAGGTAGGGACGCTTGGGAGGAGCTTTCAGCATCGCTCGCCTCAGAGCCGCATCTCGCGCTCCCGCTCCGAGAGCGACTCGCGAAACGCCGCACGGGAGAAGATCTGGCTCGCGTACTTGAGGATGGGCTGAGCCTTCGGCGGCAGCTCGACCTCGTAGTGCGGCAGGCGCCAGAGAATCGGCGCGATGGTCGCATCGACCAGCGAGAACTCGTCGGATATGAAGAACGGCTTCACCTTGAAGAGCTCCACACCCTGAACGATGGTGTCGGCCAGCACCTTGCGCAGCTTCGGCAGATGCTTCTTGTCGTCCTCGACCTCGATTTGCTGCAGCAGGGTGTACCAGTCGCGCTCGATACGGTACAGCGCGAGCCGGAACTGCGCCCGCGTCACCGGGTCGACGGGCATCAGCGGGGGATGGGGAAAGCGCTCGTCCAGGTACTCGATGATCACCCGCGAGTCGTACAGCACCAGGTCGCGATCCACCAGGGTGGGCACCGTGTGATACGGGTTGAGGTCCAGCAGATCCTCAGGGTACTTGCCAGGCTCGACATCGACGACGTCGATGGCGATGCTCTTCTCTGCAAGCACTATGCGGGTGCGGTGGCTCCAGGGATCGCCCGGCGCGGAAAACAGCGTCATGATGGAACGTCTGCTCGACACGATTCCGCTCCCGCGGCCTACCCCACCACCCGAGCTTTTCCGCTTACTTTACCGGGTCTGCGGCCCTCCTACTTGACGTCCTTCCAGAATTCGCGCTTCAGGAGCCAGGCCAGCCAGGTGAAAACCAGGAGGAAAAGCACGACCCAGATCCCCATGGCGCGCCGCATCGCCTGTTCCGGGTCGCCGACATAATCCAGGAAGTTCGCGATATCGTGGCAAAACTGATCGAACTGCTGCGGAGTCATGCTCCCGGGCGCTATCGCCTTGAAGTGGTCGAAGACCTGCTCCTTGACCACCTGTCCATTGGCACCCCGCGTCTCAACGGTCTTGTAAACCGCGATCTTCAGGCCCTCGAGCGGCGAGACGACGTCCGGCATGGCACTTTGGGGATACGCCATATTGTTGGCGCCCGTGGGCCGGTCCGAATCCACGTAAAAGGTCTTCAGGTACTGGTAGATGTAGTCCTGATCACGGGCGCGCGCCATGAGGGACAGGTCGGGCGGCGCCTTGCCGAACCATTTCTCGGCGTCCGACTCGATCATGGGGGAAGTGATGTAGTCGGTCGGCGCCTCCCCGGGCGGTACCAGGTCCTTGACGAGCAGCCCCTCGGGAATCTTGAGATCGTCCCCCAGGCGCGACCAGCGCTCATACTTCAGCGAGTGGCAGCCGAGGCAGTACGCCACGAAATCGCGGGCCCCGCGCTGCAGCGAGGCCATATCGGTATCGTTGACGTTCGCCTTCCAGCTCTGCCAGTCCGAGTCGGAGGCCGCCTCGTCCGCGGCAACCGCGTGGGTGGCGAAAGCGACCCCTGCGGCGAGCGCCACCGCCGCCAGCAGGGCTGGCACGATCCTGAAACGAGCTCTAATGGGCATGATAGACCACTCTCTCCGGCACCGGCTTCACTCGGTCGATCCGCGAGTAGAACGGCATCAGCCAGAAGAAGGCGAAGTAGCCGATCCCGAAGATGCGCGCGAGGATGACATAAAGGCCTTCCGCGGGTTGCAGGCCGAGATACCCCAGGCCGACGAAGGAGACCACGAAGATCGCGAGCATGACGCGGGAAATCCAGCCCTTGTACCGGATGGATTTGACCGGCGAGCGATCCAGCCACGGCAGCACGAGCAGAGACACCAATGCCAGCAGCAGCAGCAGCGCCCCAATCCCTTTGTTCGGCACGGCGCGCAGGATTGCGTAGTAAGGCGTGAAGTACCAGACCGGGTGGATCTCCGCCGGCGTCGACAGCGCATTGGCCGGCTCGAAGTTCGGCTGTTCGAGGAAGAGCCCATGGACCGTTGGGGCGTAGAAGACGATCAGCGAGAAGACGATCAGAAACACGCCGACGCCGACGATGTCCTTGACTGTGTAGTAGGGGTGGAACGGAATGCCGTCGATGGGATGACCGTTCGGGCCCTTGTGCTCCTTGATCTCGATCCCGTCCGGGTTGTTCGAGCCACTATTGCGCAGCGCGACGAGGTGCAGGCCTACGAGCAGCAGCAGAACGAGCGGCACGGCGGCGACGTGCAGTGCGAAGAAGCGGTTCAGGGTCGCATCCGCTATGCCGTAGTCGCCGCGGATCCACTGCACCAGTGCGGGCCCGATGGCCGGCACGGTGCCGAAGATGTTGACGATCACCTGCGCTCCCCAGAAGGACATGTTGCCCCACGGCAGCACATAGCCCATGAACGCCTCGGCCATCAGCGCGAGGTACACGAGCATGCCGATCAGCCACAGGAGTTCCCGCGGCGCCCGGTAAGAGCCGTACATCAGTCCGCGGAACATGTGCAGGTAAACGACGATGAAGAACGCGGACGCGCCGGTCGAGTGCATGTAGCGGATCAGCCAGCCCCAGTCGATCTCGCGCATGATGTACTGCACGGAGTCGAACGCGTGGGCGGCGCTCGGCTTGTAGTACATCGCGAGGAAGATGCCGGTAACGAGCTGCAGCACCAGAACGACGAGCGCCAGCGAGCCGAAGAAGTACCAGATATTGAAATTCTTCGGGGCGTAGTAGCCGGTGAGCTGGCTGTCGATGAAATCATCGACCGGCAGGCGCTTGTTGAACCAGGCCCGGAAGCCTCGTTTCTCCGGCGTCGCGCCCGGCGGCAACGGCGCGCCCGGCCCGCGCAGCTCGGAGCCGCGCTCGGTCGTAGCCATCAGGTACCTCCCTTCGCAAGGACCGGCAAGTTGGCAGGCATCACGGATTGGATCATTCGGCAGGCTCCCCAATGCGCGCGGTAGCGCGGCATTATACACAGCGAGAGGTGGACACATGCTGGAGCGACTGAGCCGAGGATTGACGTTCATTGCCGGGTCGGTGGTCGGTGGCCTGGCGCTCGCGTTCGTGATCGTCGCGATGCGGCCGGATCTCATCCGCGGGAACGCCAGCCCGCAGGTGGCACCGGCGTCGGTACCGGAACCCGCTGCGAGCGCGCCTACCGCGGTCGGGCCGGCACGCGTCACGTATGCAGCGGCAGTGCAGCGCGCAGCCCCCGCCGTAGTCAACATATATACCGCCCGCGTGGTCGAGGAGCGCGTCTTTCCGTCGCCGTTCGAACTCTTCGGCAACGTCCTGCCGCAAACCCAGAAGCGCATCGAGCGCAGCCTCGGATCCGGCGTCATCGTCGATGACAGCGGCCACATCGTCACGAACTACCATGTGATTGCGAACGCCGGCGCCATCCGCGTCCAGCTCGCGGACGGTCGCATCGCGACGCCGCAGGTCGTCGGCGTGGACCCGGACACCGATCTGGCCGTGCTCAAGATCGATCTGTCGAATCTGCCGGTGATCACCTTCGGGCGCTCCGATCAGCTTCAGGTCGGCGACGTCGTTCTCGCCATCGGCGATCCTCTCGGGCTCTCGCAGACCGTGACGCACGGCATCGTCAGCGCCACCGCCCGTGGACAGCTCGGAATTACCACGTTCGAGGATTTCATCCAGACGGACGCACCGATCAATTTCGGCAACTCCGGCGGCGCGCTGGTCGATACCAGCGGCGCGCTGATCGGTATCAACACTGCCATCGTCGCCAAGAGCCTGGGGGTCGAAGGCATCGGTTTTGCGATTCCGGTCGACATGGTCCGCGGTGTGCTACACGACATCATCGAGTATGGACGCGTCATCCGCGGCTGGATCGGAATCGTTCTCGAGGACGTTCCGGACTCTGAGGCACAGCAGCTCGGCCTCGCCCACGGCGGCGTCGTCGTCGTCAATCTCTATCTGCGCAGCCCCGGGCTGGAGGCCGGGCTCAAGCCGGGCGATCTGCTGCTCGCCATCGACGGGACACCCGTGACCTCTGCCGAGGAGGCCAACGCCCGCATTGCAACCCGCAAGCCCGGCACGACGCTCACCCTGAGTGATCAGCGGGGCAGCAGCCAGTTCGACGTCAAGGTGCGGGTCGTCGAGCGCCCACGCACGACCGAGTAGGAGGCGGTCCGACTCGCCACGCTTGACGATGACCCAACACAGCCGGCAAAAGTCGCGCTTTTTGCCGGCGGAATCGGAGCCGATGTCCGAAAAAGCGCCGCAGGCGACTTTTCCAATCGACTATAGGAGGTACCATGCCCAAGATCGATGTTCGCCGTTTCGCCACCCGCTCCGAGCTCGACACCGCGCTCGCCGATCGCCTCGAGGAGGCGATTCGCGCCACCGCCAAGCAAGCGGGCGGCGGCCCTCCCGTGATCATGCTCTCCGGCGGGCACACCCCCATCCCGGCGTATCGCGAGGTTGCCCGGCGGCGCCCGCCGCGAGGCGATGCGCTGACGATCATCTATTCCGACGATCGCTACGTCCCCGCCGACTCCGACTCCAGCAACTACCACGCGACCCGCCCGCTGCTCGACGCCCTGGCGCTCTCCGAGACTCAGGTGCTGCGCGTCAGAACCGAGCTCCCCGTGGAGGAAGCCGCCCGCGACTACGAGAGCAGCCTGCGCACTCTGTTGCAAGCCGGCGCGAGCATCGGCCTGGCACTGTTGGGTTTAGGCCCCGACGGCCACACCGCCTCGCTCTTCCGGCCCGAGAACCTCCAGCAAGCCCACGGCCGCCTCGCGATCGCCGTCCAACGGCCGGATGGGATGCAGGGGATCAGCGTCACACCCGAGTTCCTGGCGAGCGTAGCCGAGCCCGTGTTCGTAGTGGCGGGCAGCGGCAAACACGATGCCATAGCCGCATTCATCGGCCAGGACCCGAATCTGGTCGCGCTGCGTGCCGTCGCGAGCTGCCCGCGCGTCGAGCTGTGGTTCGAGCGCGCCTCGGAGCTCGCAGCCCCCGAGGGCCAATCATGAAATACACGGTCGAGCGCTCGCTCCTGGACGAGCAGCCGATCGCGGTGCTCGAGGACGATGGCGGCAGGCGCGCGCGCATCGCCTGCCACGGTGCCGCGCTCATCGGCTTCGAGGTCGCGCGTGGCGGTCGATCGTTCGACATCGCCGCAGGCTACCGTGACGCTGCCGAAATCATCACGCGCCCGGGCTCGCGCTTCGGCGTCATGGTGCCCTTCGCCGGCCGCATTGCCGATGCACGCTACCGTTTCGACGGCGGCGACCACGATCTGGCGCCGGGAGCAGCCCCAGGGAAGCGCGAGTCTCGCCACGGTTTCGTGCGCGATGCGGACTTTGCCGTGACGCAGCTTGCTGCGGACGCCGGTTCCGCCCGGGTGACACTGAGCACGTCCGCCGGCAGAGTGCCCGGCTATCCCTTTGCCATCGATGTCTCTGTCAGCTTCACCCTCGATGCCGGTGGACTCGCCCTGGCGGTGCGCATGCGCAACACCGGTGGGGAGCCCGCGCCCTGCTTCTTCGGGTGGCATCCGTACTTCCGTGTCGGCGATGGCTTCGCCGACGAGTGGACGCTGGAGATACCCGCGCAAACTCTCATCCGCACCGGCGCCGATCTGATCGCGCTGGCCGGCGACGCCGCCTACGTGCCGTTGGACGACGTATCGGAGCTCGATTTCCGCCGCTCACGCCCGGTCGCTGGCAGCGTCCTCGATCACGAATACACCGATCTGGTCGCGGGCGCGGACGGCCGCATCCGTACGCGTCTGACGGATCCCAGGAGCGGATTCGGAATAACGGTCTGGCAGGAGCGCGGCGTGATGCACGCCTTCACCGGCGACACGCTCAAGCGCGACGCGCGGCGCTCGATCGCGCTGGAGCCGATGGAATGCATGGCCAACGCTTTCAACCGCCCGGAATGGGCGGATGCGGTTCGCCTCGACCCGGGTAGCGAGCGGGTCTACCGCTGCGGCGTCGAGCCTTGCGTAGTATGAAGCGCTGGATCCGGGCTCCTGCCCGGCCCAGCGCCGCAGCGGGCAACGCCGAAGCGGCTAAGCGTGGTTTTTGCCCGCTGCCTCCGCCACCTGCGGCGGCGGGGCACGTCCGTGTGCCTGGACGCAAAGTTCTGCCGCTTCATGACATCGGGGTCGACACGAGTCGATGGGCAACTAGCCGATATTACGGCGCGAATTTACCCATCGGCAGGTGCGCCGGCGCGCACGAGCGCGTCCAGCCCTGTGGCTCCTTGCCGGGGTTGTGCCAGCTGCAGGCTCCGGTCAACAGCCGCTCGGACTCCTTCGGCCCCCAGGTGCCGCAGGTGTAGACATAGGGCGCGTCCGTCCTTCCCAACACCGGGTCGACGATCGCCCACGCGGCCTCCACTTCGTCCTCGCGCGCAAAGTGCGCCGTATCGCCGATGATCGCCGCGCTGATCAGAACTTCGTACGCATCCATCGCATCCGCATCGTGCTGCGCGACGAAGAGCTCGACCTCCCTACCCTGCATCGCCGCACCCGCCTTCTTGGCATGGGCGCCCAATGCGATCGCCACATCCGGCCCAACCCGAAACCGCACGTAGTTGGGATAGTCCGGGCCCGCCTCGCCAAACACGTACGCCGGCGGCGGCTTCAGATCGACTACGACTTCCGTCGCCGTCACCGGCAGGCACTTGCCGGCACGCAGATAGAACGGGACCCCGCTCCAGCGCCAGGAATCGATGTCGAGCCGCATCGCCGCATACGTCTCCACCTTGGAATCGGGTGACACGCCCTTCTCCTGCCGGTACGTGGCGAACTGTCCGCGCACCACGCCATCCGGCCTCACGGCCCGCACCGCCTTCAGTACCTTCACCTTCTCGTCGCGCAGCGACTCGCCCTCGGTGTTGACCGGCGGCTCGAGGGTGAGCAGCGCCAGGATCTGCAGCAGGTGGTTCTGCATCACATCGCGGATGGCTCCGGTCTCCTCGTAGAATTTGCCGCGCCCCTCGACCCCGAGCGTCTCCGCCATCGTGATCTGCACGCTGGCGACGAAGTTGCGGTTCCAGATCGGCTCGAGGAAGGAGTTGGCGAAGCGGAAATAGAGGATGTTCTGCACCGCCTCCTTGCCGAGGTAGTGATCGATGCGGAAGATGGAGCTCTCCGGAAACTGCTTGTGCAGTTCCCGATTCAGCGCCTCCGCGGACGCGAGATCGCGCCCGAACGGCTTCTCCACCACCACGCGCGCCCCTTGGGCGGCGCCGGAGGTGCCGAGGTGATCGATCACGACCGGAAACATGCTGGGGGGGATCGCGAGGTAGTAGAGCGGGCGCTGCGAGTCCCCGAGCGCCTGGCGAAGCGCGACGAAAGTCTCGCGGTCCTGGTAATCACCGTCGTGATAGCGCAGCAACGCGACCAGGCGGCCGAGGACGGCCTCATCCGGTGAGGGAACGAATTTCCTGACGCTGTCGCGCACCCTGTCGGCAAGCTGATCGAGGTTCCAGCCCGCGCGTGCCACGCCGATCACCGGCACGTGCAGCAGGCCGCGGCGCACCAGGTTGTAGAGAGATGGAAATATCTTCCGATAGCAGAGGTCCCCGGTGGCCCCGAAGAGCACCAGTGTGTCGCTGTCTCGCCGCTCCATCATCGCCTCCCTTTTTGAAGCGCTGGATCCGGGCTCCTGCCCGGCCCAGCGCTGCTTTTGGCAACGCCGAAGCGGCTAAGCGTGGTTTTTGCCAAAAGCTCCGCCACCTGCGGCGGCGGGGCACATCCATGTGCCTGGGTCATGCGATCGTTCTGTTTCATGAGCTCGCTTCCTACGATTTTTTCTCGAGATGGCCGCCGAAGCCGAGCCGCATGGCCGAGAGCAGCTTGTCGGCGAATTCCGCGCGCCCACGGGACTCGAAACGCGAGAAAAGCGAAGCGGAGAGTACGTACGCGGGAACGCCTATCTCCACCGCAGCCTGAACCGTCCAGCGTCCCTCGCCTGAATCTGACACCCGGCCACCGAACTGCTCGAGCGCGGCGTCCGCCTCGAGCGCCTCGGCTGTCAGATCGAGAAGGCGCGACGAAATGATGCTGCCGTGCCGCCAGACTTCGGCGACCGCGGCGATGTCGAGCTGGTATTGGAAGAGGCGCGGGTTGGAAAGCGGCGACGTCTCGGCGTCCGCCTCCTCCTGCTTCAGCCCGGCGTCGGCGTGTTTGAGCAGGTTCAGGCCCTCTGCATACGCGGCCATGACGCCGTACTCGATGCCGTTGTGCACCATCTTGACGAAGTGTCCGGCGCCGTTCGGGCCGCAGTGCAGATACCCCATCTCGGCCATGGCTTGGGCTGAGCTCTTGCCGCCCGAGCCCTCTGGCCGGCGACCGCCGGGGGACAGGGTCGCGAAGATCGGCTCGAGCACGCTGAACACGCTCGGCTCGGCACCGATCATCAAACAGTAGCCCTGCTCGAGCCCGAGCACGCCGCCGCTCGTGCCCGCATCGACGTAGTGCAGGCCTGCCGGACGGAGCTCATCGGCGCGACGAATGTCGTCCTGGTAGTGGGAGTTGCCGCCATCGATGAGGATGTCGCCGGAGGCGAGCATCGGCCGCAGCTGCGCAATGACGGTGTCGACGAGGGCCGCGGGCACCATGATCCACACGGCGCGCGGCGGCTTGAGGGCAGCGACCAGCTTCGCGAGCGAGTCGGCGGCGATCGCCCCGTCCGCCGCGACCGCGCGCACAGCCTCAGGTGACCTGTCGTAGGCGACGCACTCATGGCCGCCCCGAATCAGCCGGCGCACCATGTTGGCGCCCATGCGCCCGAGTCCCACCATGCCGATTCGCATATGAACCTCCACGGTCTATATTGAAGCCACGTCATCTGCGTGGAGGGCCATCTTACCGCGTTTCATCCCGCCGCCCAGGGAACGGCCCCCGGGGGCGGTCAATTATTTGCTTTCGACCGCGAAGCTAACGCTACACGACGCGCTTGATCTGCGCGCCGAGCTGCGCCAGTTTTTCCTCGATCGCCTCGTAGCCGCGGTCGATGTGATAGATCCGCTCGACCTCCGTGCGACCCTCCGCGACCAGCCCGGCGAGCACCAGGCTCGCCGAGGCCCTGAGGTCCGTCGCCATCACCGGCGCGGCGGTGAGACGGTCGACGCCGCGGATGATCGCGGTGTTACCCTCGAGACGGATCTCCGCGCCGAGGCGGCGCATCTCGAGCATGTGCATGAAGCGATTCTCGAAGATCGTCTCGATGATGGTGCCGACACCATCCGCCACGGTGTTCAGTGCGGCGAACTGCGCCTGCATGTCGGTCGGGAAGGCGGGATACGGCGCGGTGCGCACATCGATGGCGCGGGGCCGGCGGCCGCGCATGTCGACCTCCACCCAGTTGTCGCCGGTGCCAACCTTGGCGCCCGCTTCCTCGAGCTTCACCAGCACCGCGTCCAGGTGATCCGGGCGCGTGTTCTTGATGCGCACGTTGCCACGGGTAATCGCACCTGCGACCAGGTAGGTGCCGCTCTCGATGCGATCCGGCAGGACTTCGTACGAGGTGCCTCGCAGCCGCTCGACGCCCTTGACGACGATCTTGTCGGTGCCGGCGCCCTGGATTTTCGCTCCCATCGAAATCAGGAACTGCGCCAGATCGACGACCTCCGGCTCGCGCGCGGCGTTCTCGATGATGGTCTCGCCCTCGGCGAGCGTCGCCGCCATCATCAGGTTCTCCGTGCCGGTGACCGTCACGGTATCGAGCACGAGACGCGCGCCCCGCAGCCGGCCGGCACGCGCCCGAATGTAGCCGCCGTCGATCGTGATGTCGGCCCCGAGGGCTTGCAGGCCCGCAACGTGGATATTCACGGGCCGCGCACCGATCGCGCAGCCACCCGGCAGCGACACGTCAGCCCTCCCGTGGCGGGCCACGAGCGGTCCCAGCACCAGGATCGACGCCCGCATGGTCTTGACCAGCTCATAGGGCGCGAAGCAGTCGCGCACCGTGGTCGCGTCGACCTCGATGCGCATACGCTCGTCTACGGTGACCGTCGCGCCCATGCCCCCCAGGAGCTCCACGGTGGTGGTGACATCCTTGAGGTGGGGGACATTGCCGACCACTACCGGCCCGTCGGCCAGCAGCGCGCCGGCGAGGATGGGCAGCGTCGCGTTCTTGGCGCCGGAGATGCGTACTTCGCCCTGGAGAGGCGTGCCTCCCTGGATCTGCAGCCTATCCATCTCACTCCCGCCCGGATTCGGCCGGCGTCAGCGCCTCGATCGAGAGCGCGTGGATCTCACGGCCCATGCGCTCGCCGAGGGTCTGGTAGACCAGCTGATGACGGGCGACGCCGCGCTTGCCGGCGAACTGCTCGGCAACGATCCGCGCCTGGAAATGGGTGTCGTCGTCCGACTGTACCCGAACTTCGGCTCCGGGCAGGCCGGCGCGGATCAGCCGCGCAATCTCCTCTGGGCTCATTCGTCAGATATTATCACCCCTCATGAGTCGCTCCGCCCCCGTCCCCGCCGATCACAGCAACCTCCTGGCCACCGCCCGCCGCGCCCTCGCCATCGAAGCGAGGGCCGTCGAGGCCTTGCTCGCACGGCTGGATGCCTGCTTTGCCGCCGCCTGCCAGGTATGCCTGGACTGCCAGGGCCGGGTGGTGGTCACCGGCATGGGCAAGTCGGGCCACATCGCGCGCAAGATCGCGGCGACGCTCGCCAGCACGGGCACGCCGGCATTCTTCCTGCATCCCGCCGAAGCCAGCCACGGTGATCTCGGCATGATCACCCGCGGCGATGCGGTGCTGGCACTCTCGAACTCAGGCGAGACGCCCGAGCTGCTCCTGCTGCTGCCCCATCTGGCGCGTCTTGCGGTGCCCCTGATCGTGATGGCCGGCAAGACGGACTCGACTCTGGGCCGGGCAGCCACCGTGGCGCTCGATGTCAGCGTGCCGGAAGAGGCCTGTCCCCTCAACCTGGCACCGACGGCGAGCACGACGGCAACACTCGCGATGGGCGACGCGCTGGCGGTCGCCGTGCTAGAAGCGCGCGGCTTCACGAAGCAAGACTTCGCACGCTCGCACCCCGGCGGCACGCTCGGACGACAGCTCCTCATGCATGTCGAGCAGCTCATGCGCACCGGCGACGCGCTGCCGCGCGTCGGCCCGCAAACACGCCTCGGCGAGGGGCTGCTCGAAATGTCCCGCAAGGGCCTCGGCATGACTGTCGTCGTGGACGATGGCAACAGGATTCTCGGCGTGTTCACCGATGGCGACCTGCGCCGCGCGCTCGATCGTCACGTCGATGTCCACGGCGTCGCGATGAGCGAGGTGATGACCTCGCCCTGCAAGAGCATCGGGCCGCAGGACCTGGCGGCCGAGGCGGTCCATCTGATGGAGCTGCATCGCATCACCGCATTGCCGGTCGCCGACGAGCAGGGGCGCCTCATCGGCGCGCTCAACGTGCACGACCTTTTTCGCGCCGGCGTCATGTGAGCGCCGCGATCTCGCGCCGCCGGACCGATGCCGCCGCTCGAGTGCGCCTGCTGGTGCTCGATGTCGATGGAGTGTTGACGGATGGGCGCCTCCATTACGGCCCGCGCGGCGAGGCGCTGAAAGTCTTCCACGTGCGCGACGGCTTGGGCCTGAAACTGCTTGCCGCCGCCGGCATCACCCTGGCCGTCATCTCGGGCCGCCGCTCCGCCATGACGGCAAGACGGTGCCGGGAGCTCGGCGTGCGGCATTTGTTACAAGGCGTCGAGGATAAGCTCGCGGCCTTTGACGTTCTGCGCCGCCAGCTCGGTGTATCCCAGAGCGCATGTGCCTGCGTTGGTGATGATGTGCCCGACGTGCCGCTCATGCGTGAGATGGGTCTATCCTTTGCCGTGGCGGATGCCCATCCGCAGGCGCGCCGCGCCGCGCACGTGATCACCCGGCTCCCGGGCGGTGGGGGAGCGGTCCGCGAGGTCTGCGACTATCTCCTGGAGGCGCGCCGGCACGCGGGCGCGAGCAAGTGATTTACCGCATCCTCGCTGTCCTGACCATCATCGCGGTGATCGTCGCCTCGATTTTCCTCTCGCAGCAGCAGGGCGCGACCCCCGCGGCGACGACCGTGCAGGCGAACGGTTGGGACGAAGGATATTCGGCGCTGAATGCGAAACTGGTGGAGACCGGCGCGGATGGACTGCCGCTCTACACGCTCAACGCCGCCACCATTCGGCAGCTGCCGAACGAGGACCAGGTGCAGCTCACGCAGGTGCAAATGAGCTTCCTGGATGCGAATGGCAACCCGTGGACCGGGACCGCCGATAGCGGCGAGCTCGAGCAGGCCGCGGATCGGGTGCGCCTGGCGGGCAATGTGCACATCTCGGGCACGATGGGCGGCACTGCGGGAGACGCACAGATGTTCACCGCCTCGCTGTCGGTCGACCTGCGGACCAATATCGTGAGCACCAAGGATCCGGTGCGGATGCTGTGGGCAGGGAAGCAGCTGAATTCCACCGGACTCGTCGCCAATTTGAAGGACGACCGCGTCGAACTAGAATCCGCCGTACATGGCACTTACTGACAATAGTCTCTGCATCCTCTGCCTGGCGCTCGCGCCGCTGGCCGTGTACGCCGCAACTGCGCCCGCCCCCTCGACCCGCGCGGGCGCAGTCCCTGCCGGCCAGCCTCTGCCCATCAACCCGCAAGAGCAGGTCAACGTCTACTGCAAATCAGGAGGCGTGAACTACAAGACGCAAACGATGGTCTGCAGCAACGTCGTGATCTCCCAGGGGAGCACCCGGGTGACGGCTGATCATGCGCGCGGCACGGGCGGGGTCAATTTCCAGAACAGCCACTGGACATTCACAGGCAACGTGCACATCGAGGCCCCGCCCCGCGGCAGCCTGCGCTCCGACGACGCGACGGTGGAGTTCCGCGACAATCGCATTGCCGAAGCAACGGTCAACGGCAACCCGGCGGAATTCCAGCAGCAGCGCTTGGGCGATCTCGGAATGGAGAAGGGTCATGCGGATCAGATCGTGTACGACGTCAGCCGGGGGACGATCCTGCTCAGCAAGGACGCGTGGATCTCGGACGGTCATAACGAGATGAGCGCGCCATCGATCTCCTACAGCATCCGTGAGCAGAAGGTGCTGGCGACCTCCGGCGGCGCGACCCAGGGCGTGCACATCACCATCGCGCCGCAATCCCTGCCAAAACAAGGCTCGCCGCCACACGGCAAGGGTGCGTCCAAGCCGGCTCACGCCTCGGGCGCGCCGACTCCGCCGGCGCAGACACATTCCTCCGGGGCCGGGAGCAACGCTGCTCCTCCTCCGCAGGGTCCTTCATGACGACCCTGAGCGCCAGCGGGCTCGAGAAGAGCTACAAATCCCGTAAGGTCGTCAGCAGTCTCAGCCTCGAGGTCTCGAACGGCGAGGTGGTGGGGCTCTTGGGGCCCAACGGCGCCGGCAAGACGACGGCGTTCTACATGATCGTCGGACTCGTGCCGTGCGATGCCGGCCGGATTCACCTCGGCGACACGGACCTCACGCTGCTGCCGATGCACCGGCGGGCGCAAATGGGCCTCGGCTACCTGCCGCAGGAGGCTTCCGTCTTCCGCAAGCTGTCAGTGGAGGACAACGTGCTCGCCGTCCTGGAGACGCGGCGCGACCTCGACCGGGCGGCGCGCGAGCAGCGGCTCGAGGAACTGCTCGAGGAGCTGCGCATCGGTCACGTGCGCCGCAGCCTCGGGCTCGCGCTCTCGGGCGGGGAGCGACGGCGGGTGGAGATCGCGCGGGCGCTCGCCGCCGAGCCGCATTTCATGCTGCTCGATGAGCCCTTCGCGGGGGTCGATCCGCTCTCCGTGCTGGACATTCAGCGCATCATCCGCGAGCTGACGAGCCGCGGCATCGGGGTGCTGATCACCGACCATAACGTGCGCGAGACCCTGGGGGTTTGCGGGCGCGCCTACATCGTCAACCAGGGGACGGTGATTGCTCAAGGAACTGCGGAAGAAATCCTTGCCAACCCCCAAGTGCGTGAGGTGTACTTGGGTGAGTCGTTCCGGCTCTAGTGAAAGCGCTGGATCCGGGCATCCTGCCCGGCCCAGCGGGCGGCGTGCAAAAGGCGCGACTTTTGCCCGCCGCTCGCCGCCTGCGGCGGCGGGCACGTCCCTGTGCCTATGCGGATCGTGCAGGAGCGACGTTGAATTAAATATGTAATATCAGTGACTTACCATAGGAAAGCCCTGGCCGCGCCCGTGCCATCATGCTGAAACCCTCCCTGCAGCTCAAGCTGGGTCAGCAACTGACGATGACCCCGCAGCTGCAGCAGGCGATTCGGCTCCTGCAGCTGCCCGCCCTCGAGCTGCAAGCGCATATCCGCGAGCTCCTCGAGACCAACGTCATGCTGGAGCCCATGGACGATGGCCACGAGGAAGGCCTCGACACCACGACGCTGGAGCACGCGGCGGCGCCGGAGCCTGCCGAAGCCCCCGCCGAAGGGCCGCGCGAGAGCGCCGTGGAAGTGCTGGATGAGGGCTGGGGCGAGCACAGCGTCGGTCCGGCCGAGACCCCCTGGAGCGGCGATGACGATGACCGGCAGCAGGAGTTCGCCGACTCGGCCGGTCAGTCGCTGCAGGAATATCTTCTCTGGCAGCTCGAGCTCGTCAAGCTCGCGCCGCGCGAGTTGGCCATTGCGCGCGCCATCGTCGACGCCATCAGCGACGACGGTTATCTGACCGAGCCGCTGGAGGAGATAGCCAACACCCTGCGGCCCGAGATTCACTGCGAGACCGCGGAGGTCGCAACCGCCCTCGCGGACGTCGTTCAGGCGCTCGATCCGCCAGGCATCGGCGCGCGCTCGGTCGGAGAGTGCATCGAGCTGCAACTGCGGCAGCTCGATCCGGCGATCCCCGGGTTCAATGCCGCGATCGAGATCGCCCGGCACCACCTCGAGCGCATTGCCGGCCGCGAGCTCGCAGTAGTGAAGCGGGAGCTGCGGGCCAGCGACGAGGAGCTCGCCAGCGCGCTCGCGCTCGTACGCTCATGCCATCCGCGCCCGGGCGCCACGGTGAGCGCAGGTTCGGCCGAGTACGTGGTACCCGACGTGTTCGTCCGGCGAACCGAGCATGGCTGGGCGGTGGAGATCAACTCCGCCACGATGCCGCGGGTGCGCCTCAACCAGAGCTACGCCAGCCTCATCGGACGCAATTCGACCCATGCCACCATGCGCGCGCAGTTGCAGGAGGCGCGCTGGCTGCTGAAGAGCCTGGAGATCCGCCACGAGACGCTGATCAAGGTCGCGCGCTCGATCGTCGAGCGCCAGACGGCCTTCCTCGAGCACGGCGAGGAGCATATGCGGCCGATGATCCTGAAGGACATCGCCGAGGCGATCGGCATGCACGAGTCGACCATTTCCCGCGTGACCTCCGGCAAGTACATGCACACCCCGCGCGGCGTGTTCGAGCTGCGCTATTTCTTCTCGAGCCACGTCGAGGGCGCCGACGGGTCGGGCACCTCCTCGACCGCCATCCGCGCCAAGATCAGAAAGCTCGTCAAGGACGAGGAAGCGGAATCGCCGCTGAGCGACGGTCGGATCGCCGAGCTCCTCTCGGCGGAGGGCATCCCGGTCGCACGCCGCACCGTCGCGAAATACCGCGAGGCGATGGGCATTCCGCCCTCCAATGAGCGCCGGCGGGCCGGCCTGGGCCAGATGTGAATTGAAAGCGCACTGAGATGAATGTCAGCCACAACACTGAAAAGGAGACGGCTATGCAGCTCAACGTCACCGGCCACCACGTCGAGGTGACCCCCTCTCTGCGAGGCTATGTGGAGAAGAAGCTCGAGCGCATCGGACGACATTTCGAGCAGGTCATCGACGTGCATTGCGTCCTGACGGTGGAGAAACTGCGACAGAAGGCCGAGGCGACCCTGCACGTGAGCGGCAACTCGATCCATGCGGACGCAACCGAGGAGAACATGTACGCCGCCATCGATCTGCTGGCCGACAAGCTCGATCGCTGCATCAAGAAGCACAAGGAGAAGCTGACGGACCATCATGCCGTCGAGGGTCGGGCGCTGCGCGCCTGACGGAGCGCCCGCAAGAGGACCACGGCCAGTGTGGGGTGCGGTGGCGCGATGCGCATCGTAGTCTTGAGCGGTCTCTCCGGCTCCGGCAAGAGCGTGGCCCTGCACATGCTCGAGGACCTGGGCTTCTACTGCATCGATAACATCCCGGCGGCGCTGCTCAAACCCTTCGTTTCCCACGCCGTGCGCGGCCCGGAGCGCACCTATGAGCGCGCCGCGGTCGGGCTCGATGCGCGCAACACCGCGGCGGAGATCGCCACCGTGCCGCAACTCACCGACGAGCTGCGCCGCAGCGGCATCGAGTGTGAAGTCATCTTCCTGACCGCGACCGACGACGAGCTCCTGCGGCGCTTCGCGGAGACGCGGCGCAAGCATCCGCTGAGCCGGCACGATGTCGATCTGCGCGCGGCCATAGCGCTGGAGCGCCAGCTGCTCGAGCCGATCGTCTATGCGGCTGATCTCGTCATCGATACTTCCCGGCTGGGAGTGCACGCACTGCGGGAGCTCATCAAGCAGCGCGTCGGGGAGCCGCATGCCGGGCGGCTGTCGCTGACGTTCGAGTCATTCGGCTTCAAGCACGGCATTCCGGGTGACGCCGATTTCGTGTTCGACGCCCGCTCTCTTCCCAACCCCTACTGGGAGCCGGCGCTGCGCGGCCTCACGGGACGCGACGCCGAGGTCATCCGCTTCCTCGAAGGACAGACCAACGTTGCGGCGCTGGTCGCGGACATCGCGCAGTTCATCCGCGGCCGGATCCCCGAATACGTCGCGAGCAATCGCGGCTATCTCACGGTAGCGGTCGGCTGCACCGGCGGGCAGCACCGCTCCGTCTACATCGTCGACAAGCTGGTGGCGCAGTTCGGCGGCGAGTTCCCGACCGTCATGGCGCGCCACACCGGCCTGGCCCGGTAGTCGTTCCGGCCGCCCGAAAGCGCTCCGGTGAGCGGCCCCGGGCCGTTCCCGGGGCCGCGGGATGAATTCCTGTCACAGGGCGCGCTCGCGCGCACAAAATCGCCGGGAGCGATTTGCGCCAATAAACTCACGTCGCCTGCGCGACACCGGCAGCGGTCATGAGGGGCGGCAGCCGCTCGCCGTTCATGAAGGCGACCAGCGCCGATCTCGCCTCCATGGCATCGCGGTAGCCGAGCTCGATCAGCGCCCGGGTGTAGGCGGCCTCGAACATGAGGTAGCTCGCCAGCTGGTATCCCGACACGTCGCGGCCGCCGATGACTCGCAGCAGCGCGCGCAGGCTGCGAGGCATCTCGCCGGTGAATCGGCCGGCGACTTCGCGCGGATCGATGCTCGGGGCGAGCATCAGAGTGTCCACGTGCCTCAGGCCCCGCGCAGCGAAGGGCGCCTCCTGCACCAGCTGGTTGATGCGCTCGATCTGCTCCAGATCGCCGTAGATCTGGTCGGTGAACAATGTGTCGATCATGTAGCCGAGCACCTCGCCCGGCGTCGGCATCGAGCGGCTGGTGCCGCTGCCGGCGCCCACGCCTGCCGCCCGCCGCGCCTGCACGCCGATGACCAGCAGGCGGTCGGCGCCGAGATGAATGGCAGGACTCAGCGGATTCAGCTGACGCATCGCACCGTCGCCGAAGTACTCCCGGCCGATGCCCATCGGCGGGAACAGCAGCGGGATCGCGGAGCTCGCCATGAGGTGATCCAGGGTCAGCTCCACGCGCCGTCCCATGCGGTGCGCGCGGGTCCACTCGGGGATCGAGTCCCGGCCGTCGAAGAAGGCGACCGAGTGTCCGGTGGCGTAGCTCGTGGCGCAGAGCGCGAAGCCCTGCAGATGTCCGCGTGCGATGCTGCGATGAATGCTCGCGCAGTCCACGTGGGTTCCCAGGAGCTGGCGCAGCGGGCTGTTGTCGAGCAGAGCTTTGGGCGGCGAGAGCACCAGGCCGCCCGAAAGCAGCGCCAGCAGCCAGTGCGTGCCGGCGCGCAGCATGTGCGCGGAACTCACGTGGAAGACCTGGCCGGTGCGGAAGTTGGCCCAGACGCGCTCTAGCCCCGCCACCGCACGCCGCCAGCGGTGCGCCTCCGCCGCCATCACGCTGGCGGCCACCGCGCCCGCGGAAGTGCCCACGATGACCGGGAAGGGATTACGGGCGCGCGGCAGGAGCTCGGTCAGTGCGAGCAGCACGCCCACCTGATACGCCGAGCGCGCACCCCCGCCGGTCAGGACCAGCCCGACGGTGGGCCTCGGCTGTGGCCTTTTCGCGACTTCGATGGGCGCGTCCATACGCGAATAATGCCATGTCGAAAGCGATCCACTAAGCGACCCAGGGCCGTTCCCTGGGCCGCGGCGTGAATCCCGTCACAGGGCTGGCCGCGCAAAGCGGCAGGATGCCGACTTTGCGCCAATCAACTAAGCAACTTGCAGGATTTGCATGGAGTTCGTGCCTCCCTGGACTCCCGACAGCTCACCTTTGGTGAGAATCACCAGATCCTTGCGCTTCACCAGATCGAGCTCGAGGAGGCGCGAGAACAGGGCGCCGTACAGTGCTCCGGTCGACGTGTTGCGGGTCACGTCGAAAATAACGGGATAGACGCCGCGGTAGATCGTGACCCGGCGGCGCGTGGGCTCATGCCGTGTAAAGGCATAGATGGGAATGTCGGAGCGGATACGCGACATCCACAGCGGCGTCGCCCCCGACTCCGTCAGTGCAACGATGGCACGCACCTTCAGATGGTTGGCCGCATACATCACGGCCATGGCGATCGCCTCCTCGGTTCCCTTGAACTGGCCCTCGGTGCGATGGCGGGTACGGCTGTGAGTGAGCTGGTATTTCTCCGCGCCCTGGATGACCTCGGCCATCGCCTCCACGGCCTTCACCGGGTAACGGCCCGTGGCGGTCTCCGCCGACAGCATCACGGCGTCCGTGCCGTCCATCACGGCGTTGGCCACATCGCTGACCTCGGCGCGTGTCGGCACGGGGTTCTGGATCATCGACTCCATCATCTGGGTGGCGGTGATGACCACCCGGTTGCGGCTGCGGGTCTGATGGATGATGGTTTTCTGCAGCCCCGTCAGCTCGGCGTAGCCCATCTCGACACCGAGATCGCCGCGGGCCACCATGACGACGTCCGCAGCGTCGATGATGCCCGGCAGATTCGTGACGGCCTCGTGCCGCTCCACCTTGGCCACAATGCGAGCGTCGCCCCCCGCCTGGCGAACGAGCAGGCGAGCCTGATCGATGTCGGTGGCATCACGCGCAAAGGAGACCGCCAGGTAGTCGACCTGCTCCTCGGCCGCAAAGCGGATGTCCTCGCGATCCTTGTCCGAGATCGCCGGCGCCGAAATACCGCCGCCCTGCCGGTTCAGACCCTTGCGATCCGACAGCTCCCCGCCCACGCGCACGCACGTCTCGATGCGCGTGCCGCTGACGCGCTCTACGCCGAGCACGATCTGGCCGTCACCGAGCAGTAGCGTGTCACCCGCAGCGACATCCTTGGGGAGATCCTTGTAGGCGCAGCCGACCTCGTCGATCGTGCCCGCCTTCGGGTCGAGCGCCGTGTCGAGCGTGAAGGGCCGGCCCTCCTGCAGCATTACTTTCCGGTCGCGGAAGCTCTCGATGCGGATCTTGGGTCCGCCCAGATCGAGAAGAACGCCGATGCACTTGTTGGCGTGCTCCGCGGCCTCACGCACCATTCCCAGCCGGCGCCGACGGTCCTCAACCGTCCCGTGCGAGGCGTTGAGTCGCACGACATCCAACCCGGCGCGCATCATGTCCGTCAAGACAGCGATGTCGTCGGTCGCCGGACCGACGGTCGCCACGATCTTCGTTCGTCTCAACATGGGTCAGCTCCTTGCGCGATCCTCGAGGGCGGCGACGGCCGGCAGCTTCTTGCCTTCCACGAACTCCAGGAAGGCGCCGCCGCCCGTGGAGATATAGGAAATCCCGTCCTCGACCCGGTACTTCTCGATCGCCGCGAGCGTATCGCCGCCGCCGGCCAGCGAGAATGCCTTGCTGCGGGCGATTGCCTGGGCAATGGCGCGCGTGCCCTCGCCGAACTGCTCGAACTCGAACACTCCGACCGGTCCGTTCCAGATGATGGTGCCCGCCGCCTGCAGCATGTCGCTCAGGCGCTCGGCAGTGTCCGGACCGATGTCGAGAATCCTTTCGTCCGGGTGGACTTCGTGGATGGAGCGCACGTCGGCATGTGCGGTGGCGGCAATCTCCTTGGCGACCACGACGTCGGTCGGCAGCGGAATCTCCGCCCCGCGCTCGCGCGCCTGCGCCATGAGCCGGCGCGCGACGTCGAGCAGCTCCAATTCGACAAGAGACTGGCCGACCGCCACCCCGGTCGCGGCCAGGAAGGTGTTGGCAATGCCGCCGCCGACGATCAGCTTGTCGACCTTGGCGAGCAGCGATTCGAGCACCGTGAGCTTGGTCGACACCTTCGAGCCTGCCACGATGGCGACCAGCGGCCGCGCGGGCTTCTCGAGCGCGCGCTCGAGGGCGTCGAGCTCTCCGACCAGCAGCGGCCCCGCGCAGGCACTCTTGGCGAACTTGACGACCCCGTGGGTGCTCGCCTCCGCCCGGTGCGCGGTGCCGAAGGCATCCATGACGAAGACATCGCAAAGATCGGCCATCCTGCGGGCGAGCGCCGGGTCGTCCTTCTTCTCGCCCTTGTTGAAGCGCACGTTCTCGCAGAGCACCGCGCTGCCGGCCTCGCAATCGATACCGTCGAGCCAGTCGCGCCGCAGCGGCACGGCCTTGCCCAACAGCTCCGAGAGGCGCGCCGCCACGGGCTTGAGCGACAGCGACTCGTCGACCTTGCCCTCCTCGGGGCGGCCGAGATGCGAAAGGATGAACACCTTGGCGCGCCTGTCCAGCGCGTGACGGATGGTCGGCAGCGCCGCGCGGATGCGCGCATCGCTGGTAACGACGCCGTCCTGAACCGGTACGTTGAGATCCTCGCGGATCAGGACCCGCTTGCCGCGCAGGTCCAGGTCCGTCATGCGCAGTACTTTCATGCTGCCTTGGCCCAGGCGAGTGTGGTGTCGATCATGCGGTTGGAGAAGCCCCACTCATTGTCGTACCAGGAGAACACCTTGACCAGGGTGCCGTCGATGATCTTCGTCAGGGTAGCGTCGAAGATCGACGAATGCGGGTCATGATTGAAATCGCTCGAGACCAGCGGCGCATCGTTGTACGCGAGCACGCCCTTGAGCGGGCCGGAGGCCGCCGCCTCCCGCATCAGCCTGTTCACTTCCTCCGCCGTGGTGGGGCGCCTGGCCGTGAAGGTGAGATCGACCAGCGACACGTTGATGGTCGGTACGCGGATGGAATAGCCATCGAGCTTGCCCTTCAACTCCGGAAGCACCAGGCCAACCGCGGCGGCGGCACCCGTCTTGGTCGGGATCTGCGACATCGTCGCGGAGCGCGCCCGGCGCAGGTCGGAGTGATAGACGTCGGTGAGCACCTGGTCGTTGGTGTAGGAATGGATCGTGGTCATGATGCCGTTGACCATTCCGATCCTGTCGTGCAGCACCTTGACCACCGGGACCAGGCAGTTCGTGGTGCAGGAGGCGTTGGAAATGACGGTGAAGTCGCTCCGCAACACATTGTCGTTGACACCGTAGACGATCGTGGCGTCCACATCCTCACCACCCGGCGCCGAAATGATGACGCGCCTCGCGCCGCCCTTCAGGTGGGCGCTGGCCTTCGCCTTGCTGGTGAACAGGCCGGTGCTTTCGAAAACATACTCCACACCGAGGTCGCCCCACGGAAGCTTAGCCGGATCGCGCTCGGCGAGCACCTTGATCCGGTCGCCGTTCACGATCATCGCGTCGCCGTCGACTTTCACCTCGCCGTCAAACCTGCCGTGCACGGTGTCATAACGCGTCAGGTGCGCGTTGGTCTTCGCATCGCCGAGGTCATTGAGCGCGACGATCTGCACTTCGTTGGTGCGCCCGCTTTCGTAGAGTGCGCGCAGGACGTTGCGACCGATACGCCCGTAGCCGTTGATTCCCACCTTGATTGGCATGACCCGATGACCTCGTTTCTGTTTGACGGGGCCCCTGCCCCGATCTGTTCTGCGCGTTGCGAAACCGCAACCCGCCGAGCGTAGCGGCGCTGCGCGCCGATGAGAGCATATCTCACCGCTGATTCACACTCTGCAGCAGTTCGCCAACCTCCCGGTCGACGTGCTCCACCGTGAACCGAAGCGCGCCAGCACCGCGGCACCCTTGCCGGAGGCGCCGAAATGATCGATGCCGATCACCCGGCCCTCATTGCCGACGTAGCGCCACCAAGATAGCGTGGCGCCCGCCTCCACCGCTAGACGGCGCCGAACCGCGCGCGGCAGCACGGCCTCCCGGTACGCCTCGTCCCCCGGAGAAACGGGCGCGCATTGTCCATCAGACGCCGCCGATGCTCAATCGTGTTGTGCGGCCCGGCGCGGCCGTGCGCCGCACCCGCAGCATGCCTGCCTCGTTGCGGCGCATGCTGGTCCCAGCATGGGACCCACGTGCTCAGTGTATGAGCCAGCCCTTCACCCATGAGCCGGCCGCGGCCAGGCGTCGCAACGGCCCGACAACGACTTATGTTCGGTTGGCCAGCATCACAGTATCGGCGCGACAACGGGGTACTGGCGCAGATTTCCGCCA
>Ga0335074_10000650_pt1 | contig 48577 bp, 48 predicted proteins | sample Lox_Sample_23_FD_206715 | JGI IMG/M metagenome (GOLD analysis project Ga0335074, IMG submission 206715) | Soil microbial communities from Loxahatchee National Wildlife Refuge, Florida, United States - Lox_Sample_2.3 | ecosystem: Environmental > Terrestrial > Soil > Wetlands | place: USA...
CGGAACCGGAACGGCGTTGGGCTGTCCCAATCCACCAGCAGCAAATCCTTCCTTCCGTCGCCATTCAAGTCCACGATTTGCGCGGCTTTCGGCGTGCCGGAGTAGGGGATTTTCTGCGGCTCGCCAAACGTGTGATCCGCCTGCTGCGGCAGAAAATAAAGCGAGCCGTTGTCGCCGAGCAAAACGATGTCAGTGCGTCCGTCGCCATTCAAATCGCCGACGGCCAGCGCGTTTGCGTCCATCTGCCCGTCGTCAATGTGCCAGTGCTTCGGATCACTCCAGCCGTTCGTGCCTTGGTTGTAAATAACTTCGAGATCCTTGGCGTCGCCGTAAAAAACGAGGTCAGGCCGTCCGTCACCGTTCAAGTCAGCCACGGCCAGCGCGGCGATGTGTTCGTCCACCGGAATGGAATCAATGCGGAAGCGCGCGTCGGGCGGCAGTTGATTGATGTCGGTGGATTGTGAAAAGCTGGCCGCCGGGTTGTTGGTTTTGCCGGTTTGATTGTAAAGCAGGTCAATGGTCGAACGCAGGTTGTTGGCGACAATCAGGTCGTTCAGGCCGTCGCCGGTCAAATCCGCCGCGTGCAAGAGCGAGATTCCGTCGTCAATTGGGAAAATTTCCGGGCCGGTGAAACCGAGCGTGTTCGAGGCCGGGCCGCCACGAACGGTGAAAACAAAACTGAAGACCAAAGCCGACAAAACTGCGGCGCGCGAAATTTTCATTACTTGCATAAACGGTTTTAAATTGCCACTCATTGTGGCGGTTGGCGAGTTTATTCGCCGATGAGGGCTGAAAAAGGTCGTGGTAGTCAAATTGCGGTGAAAACGAGGAGCCTTTCCCTGTCCGATTCTCGCAGCGGAAAAGGAGGATCAGTTGGCCGTCCATTGTCCGCGGATGACGGCTTTGGTTTGCGGCGTGAGCGGCGGCAGCCCGCTTTGCGTTTCGAAGTTCAAGTCGAAAGCCCAGTTGCGTTTGGGGACACCGTAATAGTTGCCACTCCAGGAATTTGTCGCGTATTGGCTTGGGAACATGACAACGATGGAGCCATTATATGTTAAGGCGGGAGAGGGATTGCCCCATGCTTCGAGCAAACGGAGAAAATTCTCGACACCGCCGCTGTAATTTCCGCTGATGGCCGGATTTGAGGGGACGATGCCTTCAAGCATCGCGGCGTTAATTGTCGTGGCGGTGGGTGTGGGTATTGAGGGTGTTCCAGAAGGTTGTGTGGTTTGATCAACCCAATTGCTAGAAAGAATGGTGATGGCATCGGCCATGAGCGCGGCGGGGTAAGTATAAGTCGTAGCGTTTACGCCAATGTCGTTTCCAGCTCCGTTTTGGACGTTGTAATTGCCCCATACATACATCGGCATCGGTGTGACAACGGTGAAGCCTGTCGTCGCGCCGCCTGGCGACGGCAATTGTTGTCCGTGGACGACACGCACGGCCGGAAGCGTCGTGGTGGTCAAAGGAACGGCGTTATAAACAAACATGGAGTCAATATGATGACCTTTGTGCGTAATGCACCAGCCATCGTAATTATTGTTAATATAGCTGCCTCCGTTGGTTGCGGTGTTGGTTTGCCAGATGCTGAACTTAGAAATGTCAATCTGAACTGCCTGAACGGGCTTTGCTTTCCCACTGGAACCTCCTTCGCGCCAGTCGTAAAAGAGAACATTGGTCAGAAACGTATAACTGGCGAACTGGACGTTGGTGACACAATCAAGCTTGGCGTTCAGGTTTGTGCTGACATAATTGGTGACACTGCCGGTGGGAGCGTTGGTTTTTAGTAGGTAGTAATTGGGCGTAACCAAGGCCAGAGTGGGAGAGTCGAGTGAATCCTGATAATAAACAAATATATTTGTCCCCTTGGGAGTGAGAGTGCCGAAATTGGTGCCTGTCGGCGTATTGGTGATATAAAGGTCGGCGGCGTTGGCCAGATAAACCAGGCCGTTGGTTGAATAGGCCGGCGAATTTGCTGCGTTAGCCCAATTCATGGAATAGGGCGACGGCGGCAGGTTGATGATGGATTCGACGTTGGTGCTGGCGCTGTTGGTGGCGCCTCCGGCAATCGGCAAGGTCAATGCATCGGCTTCGCTGGTTGGCTGGCCTGCCAACGAGAAGACGGCAGGGACGGATTGCGGGGCATAACTCGTAGCAAAAGGGTCTGTTTTGGTGAGGTCGTTGGTGCCCACGGCAGCGACTGTTGATGAAAATGTGGTATTATCCGACCCTTCCCAAATGCTCGCGTTACAAAATACCGGACCGGAGATGAGCATGGGAGAACCGGGGCAAATCTCCAGATTGATCTGGTAGAAGATGGCGAATTGAAAAATAGGAATGGAGGCAAATTGAAGCTGCTCGCTGACAGTGGCCGGCACCTGGTAGGTCCAATTGCTCCCCGCGCCGGACGCGCTGGCCGGCGTGGCAGTGGCGGTTATCGTACAATTCTGCTCCAGTCCATATAAACCAGTGTATTGCGAATCCAAAGGTTGGGTGTTGGTCGCGTTCGGACCGATCCAGACGCTGATGTTCGTCGAACTGTTGGTGCCGCTGTATTGGTATCCGATGGGCCAGTTGGTCTGGCTGGGCAGCAACGTGGCATAATAAGTCGAAGTCGTCAGGCTTTGATAGAGGAAATCACGATCCATCTGGGCAAGCACCCTTTCAACGGCTGCTTCGGCGGCATATTCGCTCATGTTGAACTGGTTGTTCCGTTGGTTCACTTTGGCGTTGCTGGAGACCCAAAGCATCATGCTGCCAAAGACAATCAAGCTGACGGTCACAAATGCCAGCGTGAGAATTAAAGCAAATCCCCGAGTATCATACCGGATCGGCCTGAATGTGATTCGCATAAGGTTCCTTTGTTCCTCAATCAATCGCCCGGCGGCAAACCCTCGTCCGCACTTGATAATAATTATATTCGTTGAACGCGGAGTTGGTGCCGATGAACGCGATGGGATATTCCCATTGATAGAATTGCAAGGTCATCCGATAGATCTGATTGTTCTGAAGACTGTTTGTTATGATGTTGCCTTGATAATCCTCGGCATCAAAAATAATCGTGTTGGTAATGTAACTGGCCAGCAATAAAGTGTTGGTGCCTGTGCTGGTCACAGTACATTCATCCAAATTTTTGGTGGTTGTGCTGGTGTCGAGATAGTAAATTTTATAGGGAGGGCCATTGTTGGTGGTGGAATAAATTTGCAGTGCGTTGCCTTGTGCCAAACCGGGCACGGCGACGGCCTGAAATGAACTTGGATTGCCAGCAATCTGCAAATTTCCGACTTGGAGTGTTTTTGCCTCCCGGATGTCATCCCGGATGTGATTCAACGTCTCGCGGGCATCCGTGGTAGCGGCCAGCTTGGTCGCCGCCAGCGTATAGACGCGCAGCCCAAAAATCTGGGTGGCGATCAGCACGCCGACGAAGATGAAAAGATAGATCCATACCGACATCATCATTTCCACCAGCGTAAAGGCGGAAATGCTTGTCCGACGCAAACGCAACGGTATGTTTGAAAATGGTTTCATGGTTTCATTCGTCAGGCGCGCGCAGCGTAATCACTGTGTTGGTGCATAATTTATTATCCAGTGGAAATCTCCACACAGCGTCCGAACGGATTTGCCGAAGCGGCGGAGAAATTGAAATGTTCGTGACTGTGATATAATTCGTGATGTAGATTGGGCTGCCACTTGTCGGAACGTCCAAAGTGTCCGGTTGATTTGTGGAATAGTGGCTTGTCGGATCTGTGCCCGATCGAACTCCTGCCGCAGTAACCATCGGCAACTCATCATCCGTTCCCGGCCCGTTCGTTGGAGGATACTGTTGCGAATTCCATTGCGCCGAGCGCATTTGTTCCAGTCCCTGCGCGGCATACGACTGGGCCGCCAGCGACATTGAACTCCATTCCGCCGTCCGGTCGGCCTGCACATAGCCGTAAATCAACCCGGCGACTGACATCGTGAACACAAGAAACGAAACGAGGGTTTCAATCAAAGTAAAACCGACACTCCCCGTCCGTTCATCTGCTCGCGCCAAGTTCAGCTTCATAAAATCAAGATATGGATTTCATCCACTTCAAACACGGATAGCACCCCACATACCACAATAACAATTCAAGCGTTTTTCGCAGAGCGGCGTTTGGTGAGCAGCGATTTGGATGGTCTTAGGCCGCTGGCAAGCAAGATTCTCCCCCGGCAAGCGTCCTGTGCCCGCAGGCTGTCCCGAAAATTGACAACCCTGTCTGCAATCAATGCTCAAACTACCAGCGTTCGTCCCGCCGATGCTTTGACAAAAGCCACCTCCCGTAAATAAACCGGCTCCAATTTTTCGCCCGCGATGAAGTCACTCCGGAGAGCCGCCAACTGCGCCAACGTCGACGCGCGCGGAAAAATCGCCCGGCCATGCGGAAACCATTTTACAACCTCCGGACCGGCCGGAATTTCATTCGCCGGGCGTGACTGGATTTCCACAAAGGTCACAACTTTCAGTGGCTCGATTTTCTGAAAACCGTCCGCCGAAACTTCAAACACTGCCAGGTAAAATTCATTTCGCTGCGCGTCAATCATCACGTTCACGCGGCCAAAAATTTTCCCCGCCTGCGCTCCCGCCGCGATCGCCTCGACGCTGCTGACGCCGAGCAATTTTATCCCACGCGCCAGTTGCCAGCCTTGCGCAATGGAAATCGCCGCGCGTATTCCGGTGTAAGAACCCGGCCCCAACCCGACGGCAATTGCTTCGATCTCCTCACGCCCGATTTTCGCCTCCGCCAGAACTTTTTCAATCAGGCCGAAAGCGTTGGTCCCGCGTCCGCCGCCGTCCGCGGCTGCCTCGGCCAAAACATTCCCACCGCGCGCAACCGCCGCGCTGCGTCGCGACGAGGAAAATTCAAGCGCCAAAATCGTCATAAACAATTTTCCGTTCTGTTTCGCCGCCGACTTCAATTTTCACTTTTTTGATTTTGCCATCTTCCATCTTCCACCTTCCATCTTCCAGCCTTTCTGCCCATTCAATCACGCTCACGCCGTCTGGCTGCAAAAATTCCCCGAGACCCGCGCTCAAAATCTGCTCCGGTGTTTCCAGCCGGTATAAATCCAGATGAAACAATTTCAGCCGTCCGCCGCCATATTCGTTGACGAGCGTGAATGTCGGCGAATGGACGCGCGTGGAAATTCCCAGCCCGCGCGCGAGCCCTTTGACGAACTGCGTCTTGCCCGCGCCCAGTTCGCCGCTCAAGGCGAACACCGTGCCGCGTTGTGCCGCGTGGCCGAATTTTTCGCCAAGCGCCTCCGTTTCCACCGGACTATGCGAAATGAACGTAGCCATGGGCGCTTAATTTGTGCGAGCCGGTTTTGTCGCGGATCGTAATTCCATTGCCAGCGATGATTTTTCCGACGCAGCTTAATTTTAATTTGGGAAAATGTTTCTTCCAGGCGTCGATCAATTTCACCGCGTCCGCAGCGGCGACCGTGAACAGCAGTTCAAAGTCCTCGCCGTCCGTCAGCGCGGCGGCAAACGCCGGCTTCGCGGAGCTTCTTCGCGCCTGTAATTTCGCCGCGCGGGAAACCGGAATCGCCGGCTTCAAAAGCTCCGCGTCAACGCCGCTGGCCTTCAGAACGTGATGTAAATCGCCGGCCAAACCGTCGCTTAAATCAATCATGGCGTGGATCGGAAAATGTTCCGCAAGCCAGTTGGCCTCGGCGATTCGCGGCTCAAACTCCAGGTGCTTTTGCGCCAGCGAGCCGCCCAGTTCGCCCGTCACAAAGATCACGTCGCCGATTTTCGCGCCGCTCCGCAGAATCTGTTTCCCGCGCACGACGGTTCCGAGCAACACAATGGAAATGAAAATGCGTCCGGGATTCGTCGTCGTCTCGCCACCGACGACGGCCACACCGAATTTTTCCGCAAGTGCGCTCAGGCCGTCGTAAATTTTCGCGACAAATTCCGCGTCGAAAGCTTCCGGCAAACCAATCGTGACGAGCGCGGCGCTGGGTGTTCCGGCCATTGCCGCAACGTCACTTAAGCAGCGCGCGAGCGCCTTGCGCCCGATTTTCTCCGGCGGCGTTTCCTTCGTGAAATGAATGCCTTCGACCACCGCGTCGGTTTTGAACAAAAACAATTTTTCCGGCAAGCCGAAATCCAGCACGGCGCAATCGTCGCCCGCGCCGACAACGACGCTTTCATTGGCCGGCAGCGATTTTGTCAGTCGCGCGATGAGTTCAAATTCGTTCATGCTACCAGTGAAGCCGCTGGTCGATTTCGCTCAATTTATCACCAAATACAATCACGATAAAACCAACTGAGTTGAACAGCGAATGGGCGGCAATGGGCGCCAGCAGGCAGTCTGTTTGTTCGTAAAGCCATGTCAACGCCAGTGCCAGCCAAAACAGCGGCACGAATCTCGCGGCATCGAAATGAATAAGCGCAAACAGTGCGCTGACACCAAACCAGGCAAGCCACGGACGACCGAGTTGCTTGACGAACGGATACAGCACGCCACGGAAAATAAATTCCTCCGCCACCGGGGCGAGAATAATGGTGAACACGCCGAGATAAGCCTGCAACCACCAGGTTTTCGCGCCCATCACCAATTCCACCGCGGCTTCGTTTCCGACCGACCAGCCGATTTTTTCCAACGCAAACTCCGACACGTTTTCCAGTTCCAACGTCACCGGCAAGACGACAATCATTACCACAACCGCCAGAAGCACAGCGGGTATAAATTTCAAATTACGCAGCCCGAAGGCGTCGCGCCAGTCCATGTCGTGCAGTCGGAGAAAAATCGGAATTAAAATCCACGTCGCGCCTTGAAAACAAAGTGTGGCGAGCAGGATGTTACCGAAGCCGGTCTCGGTTTTGAAGCCGTTGACACCCAGCTTGTGCAGCAAGGAAATCGCCACGGCGCCCGCAAAAATGCAAAAAAACTGCGCCGCGCAAAAAAGCAGCACGAATTCGGTCCGCCACGGTTTCCTCGACAACATGGCCGGGAGTTTATGCGAAAACTTTCAGTTTTGAATTTTTAATTTCCGCCGGCTGCGCCTAAACCGTCCCAATTGCTTTGCTCAAATGGCGGTCGCAGCCTATGTTTTGCAAATGAATCGTCTGGCCAAAGAGAAATCGCCCTATCTTTTGCAGCACGCGCGCAATCCCGTGGACTGGTTCGCATGGAACAACGAGGCGTTTGAAAAAGCGCGAACGGAAAACAAGCCGGTCTTTTTGAGCGTCGGCTATTCGACCTGCCATTGGTGCCACGTCATGGAGCGTGAAAGTTTTGAGGACGAAAAAGTCGCGGAATTTCTCAATGAGCATTTCGTCAGCATCAAGGTGGATCGCGAGGAGCGGCCGGACGTGGACAAAATTTACATGACCTTCGTGCAATCCACCACCGGCTCCGGCGGCTGGCCGATGAACGTTTTCCTCACGCCGGATTTGAAACCGTTTTTCGGCGGTACCTATTTTCCGCCGGACGCGCGCTTTGGCCGCCCGAGTTTTTTGCAATTGCTCACACAGATCGCGCAGCTGTGGCGCGAACGCAGAGATGAACTCGCCGCGTCTGCCGGCGAAATTCACGAGCGATTGAAACTGGCGATGGAAACTTCCGCCGAAGGCGATTCGCGTTTGACCGAAACCGCTCTTAAAAATGCCGCGAATATTTTCAAGCAATCTTTTGATCCAATTCACGGCGGCTTTGGCGGCGCGCCGAAATTTCCGCAGCCCAGCGTGCCGCAATTGCTTTTGCGCTGCGCAAAACGATTTCACGACGCCGACGCTATACAAATGGTTCTGCGCACCTGCGAAAGAATGGCCGCCGGCGGCATCCACGATCAGCTCGGCGGCGGCTTCGCGCGCTATTCCGTGGACTCCGAATGGCTTGTGCCGCATTTCGAAAAAATGCTCTACGACAACGCGCTGTTGGCTCAGCTTTATCTCGACGCATTTCTGGCCAGCGGCGACGTGCGCCACGCCGAAATCGTCCGTGACATTTTGAATTATGTTTTGCGCGACATGACACATCCCAGCGGCGGATTTTTTTCCGCCGAGGACGCCGATAGCGAAGGCCATGAGGGGAAATTTTATTGCTGGACGCGCGAGGAACTTTCGCAATTGCTTTCGCCGGAGGAATTCAATGTCGCCGTGAAATTTTTCGGCATCGCCGCGGAGGGAAATTTTATTGACCACAGCCATCCGCAGCCGTTGCGTGGACAAAATGTCTTGCGCATTGCGAACTCGAACGTCGCGGATTCCGACAAAGCCCTGCTCGCGTCGGCGAAGGTAAAAATGTCCGAAGCGCGCGTAAAAAGAATCCGCCCGCATCTTGACGATAAAATTCTCGCTTCGTGGAACGGCTTGATGCTCGGCGCATTTGCCCGCGCGTCCGCCATTTTGAACGACGCGAAATACCGCGTGGCGGCGGAAAAAAATCTGCAATTCATCCGTGAAAAATTATGGGACGGGAAATCAAAAACACTTTTCCACCGCTGGCGGGACGGCGGCCGCGACCGCGTGCAATTGCTCGAAGCCCACGCATTTTATCTTTCCGGCGTCATTGAGCTTTACGAAGTGACGCTGGAGCCGGCGCATTTGGACTTTGCCATCGAGCTTGCCGGCGTGGTGCTTGAAAAGTTTTACGACGCCGAAAACGGCGGCTTCTGGCAAAGCGCCGCGGACTCGCGGGATTTGATTTTGCGCGTGAAAGACGATTACGACGGCGCGGAACCGAGCGGAAATTCCGTCGCCACGCTGGCGTTGCTGAAGCTTGGCGCAATTACCGGCAAAAAGCATTTCACAGAAGCCGCCGAAAAAACTTTGCGATTGTTCGCCGGGCGGCTGCAAAATTTTCCACAGGCGATGCCGTTCATGCTGCACGCGCTGGATTTCTGGCTACAGGAACCAAAGCGTCTGGTGATCGCCGGCGAACGCAATTCGGACAAATTCCAAGAATTGCTTCGCGCGGCACATTCGGTTTATCAACCAAACAAAATTGTTCTGGGCAATTCCGGCGCGGTCGAAGAATTTGCAAAAACTTTGGCCGGAAAAAATGAAGCGACAGTTTTTGTTTGTGTCGGGAATGCGTGTCAACTGCCGACGAGTGACGTGGAAAAAGTCCGGGAATCGTTGAAGTAATCAATTTTCCGGTGGCGGCTGGTCTTCGCGCTCGTGCCGCTCATGCCGTTCCGGTCGTCCGCGCGAATGCAACTGCCGCAGCGCGCGGCGCAGCGATTCGATTTCGCGCTCGTCGCCGAGCTTTTGCCGCTCGGCCACTTCAATCAATTCCAAAACCTCCTCCATTTGCACGAGCGCCTGTCTCAGCGATTCCACAATTTCCGTGGCTTCGGCGACGGCCTGGCTGATGGCCGAGCCGTCCATTTCCGATTCGCGCGGCGCGTCAGCCGGCACTTGAAATTTTGGTTTCGACGGCACAGGACGCACGGGCATCTCCTCGCGGAGACGTATTGGCGGTTCGATTTCTTTTGTCGGCGATTCCACCTGTGCCGATTGTTCAGAAACCGGAGCGACCGGCGCCGTCGGCGCGGGACGCCGCCGTCCGCGTCCGCCGCGATGGCCGCGCCGCCGCGCACCAGGACGTTTTTGCGGCGCGGGCAAGTTCGATTCAGGTTGTTGTTCTTCGGACATTTTTGAAATGAAGATGGCGTTCCCCGCCATAAAATCAACCGCGAAGTGAAATTACTTTTCCACAAACAGCGCGAGCGATGCGGTGAAGCCGTGCAGATAATTCTTTTCGCCGACGGGGCCGATCTCGCCGTTGCAAAAAAATCCGGCGATGCCGAGCAGGCCGAATTCTTTTTGCACCAGCTCGGCGTCGTGGTTCGCGCGGCCAAAAAGATTTTTGCCACGGCCGTTGCAGCAGCAGAGGCAGCCGCCGTAAATCGCCGCGCCGTCCAGATTTTTTTTTGCGCGCGCGAGGAGTTCGCTCATGTCCTCGCTCGCCGCCGCCGCGTCGCGCCGCTGGAATTGCATCGTCTGCCCCGCGCGCGGAAACGCGCCGACGGCCAGCACGCCGGAGTTCGGGTCGCCGCCGATGAGATTGCGCACGAGAAAATCGCCGCGATGAAAATTTTCGAGGTATTCGTTGACGACGAGGCCGATGAACAGATTGCCGCGCGCCTTTTGCTGCTCGGCGGGCGGAAGTTTTTGAAACGTCTCGGCGAGCACGGCGTAGGCCGGGCGGTTGGCAATCTGCTGGATCAAATTGTGCTCGACGCGCGTGAGCGTCCATGTCTCGCCGATGGGCGTGCAGCCCTGCGAAATGACGCCGGACAATTTCACCGCGCCGCCGACGGAAACAGCCACGCCGCCGTCCTCAAAAACGTCGCCATTCAGGTAAACCTGCGTCGTTTGCTCCGAAAAAATTCCGCTGGCCAGCCCGCCGAAAACCGGCAGCGGTGCGTAAGATTCATTCCAGCCGCGAATCCAGTTTTCCGCGTCCAGATGAAATGGATCAACGAAGGCGAGCCAGCCGTTGGTTTTGTCCGGCGCGACGCCGGATTCCGCCGGCCAGTAATTTTTTTCGCCCGCTCCTTCGACCTGCGATTGCGTGAAACGGAAGCCCTTCAAATCCGCGCCGGGCAGCGAGTAAAGCGCAAGCACGACGCCTGACGCGCTTTCAATTTCCTGGTCGTCGCAAATTAATGATGTGCTCGAACAGCCGGCGAGCAGCGGAATCCGTGCGTGAACCCGCAAAATCTCCAGCGTCTCCTGCGCGCGCGGGAAAAAATCGGGCGCCATGAAAACGAGACCAAGCGAAACCGGCCGGTCGCCAAGCTGCCCGCGCAATTGCTCCGCCCACCGGCGCAGGCCGGCTTCGTCGAAACCGCCCTCCCAGTGCGCCGCGATGGAAAATTCGTTGCTCACAAGCTTATTTCAACCATGCCACAATTTTCTCGCCCGACCAAATTTTTTCGACCGGCTGGCGCTCGCGTGCGGCGGCGAATTTTTTCCCGCTGACGAGAACTTCCGCCGCCAGTGGACGCGCGTTGTAATTCGACGCCATGACAAAACCGTAAGCGCCTGCGCTCAACAGCGCGAGATAGTCGCCCTCCCCGAGCCGCGGCAGCGGGCGGTCCTTGCAAAAATAGTCGCCCGATTCGCAAATCGGTCCGACGACATCCGAGGAAATTTTCGCGCCGGATTTTTTTACGAGCGGGACGATTTCATGGTAAGCGTCATAGAATGCCGGTCGGATCAAATCGTTCATCGCCGCGTCCACGATAATGAAATTTTTTGCGCCGGTGCGTTTCACGAATTCAACATGCGTGACCAAAATGCCCGCGTTGCCGGAAATGAAGCGTCCCGGCTCGATTAAAATTTTCAAGCCAAGCGGCTTCAACAGCGGCAGCAGCCGCGCCGCGTATTTCTGCGGCGTCAAAATGTTTCTGGCGGCGGCGGTTTTCCACCAGCCTTCCGAACCACTGGCGAGCGCCGGCCGGTAAATGATTCCCAGTCCGCCGCCGATGCTCAAAAATTCCAGCCGGTATTTTTCCGCCAGCTTGCGGACCAGCGGCAGGATTTTTTCGACGGCTTTTTCAAACGGCGCGACCTCGGTGATTTGCGAGCCGATGTGCATTTGCAGACCGCGCAGCCGCAGATTTTTCAATTTGCCGGCGCGGGCATAAATGCCCTCGATTTGCTCGAACGCGACGCCGAATTTGTTTTCATAAGTGCCGGTCATGATTTTCGCGTGCGTCTTGGCGGCGACGTTCGGGTTGACGCGGACGGCGACGGGCGCGATTTTTTTCAACCGCGCGGCGACGCGATTGATGCGGTGCAATTCCGGCTCGCTTTCCACGTTGAACGAATAAATGCTCCGCTGCAGCGCAAATTCAATTTCCGCCTCGGTTTTGCCGACGCCGGCAAAGACGCATTTGCGCGGGTCACCGCCGGCGGCGATGACGCGCCGCAATTCGCCGCCGCTCACGATGTCGAAGCCCCCGCCGAGGTTCGCGATGGTCCGCAGCACGGACAGATTGGAATTGGACTTCATCGCGAAGCAAATCAAGTGGTCGAGTGGCGCAAGCGCGGCATCCAGTTTTTGAAAATGTTCCGTCAGCGTCTTCTGCGAATAAACGTAAAGCGGCGTGCCAAATTTTCTGGCGAGCGATTCGACGGCGACGCCTTCACAGAATAATTTTTTCCCGACGTAATGAAAATTGTGCATGGCGGCTTAGTTTAGAGTCCGGCGCTCAAAATTCAATTCGCAATAAAAAACCCGCCGGGAAAAATTCCGGCGGGTGCTGGAAAATTTCACCTTATGGCCCATGGATGATTGCCTCGCGCTGCGTGAAATATTCCGCCGGAGAAATCTGATTGGCAAAGTATTTGGCGTTCAATTCCTGCAACTGCGCCTCCTGTTCGGCGGAAATCGGCAGTGGCGGCGCGGCAATTGGTTTCAACCCCAAATCTTTTCCGGGATAATTTTGATTGACCACGGGTTGCGTGGCTTTTTCGGCCTTCATCTGTTCTTGCTCGGCTTTGGCTTGAGCGGCAGCATCGGCTTCAGCCTGGTTTTTCTCGGCAAGCGCCGCCGCGTTATTTGCCTCGGCGGTTTGGGCTGCGCTGTTTGAAGACATTGTTGCAGGTGCAACTTCGTTGGCCGGCGGTGCGACCATTGTGGCGGCAGGTCCCGGCGTTTGAATCGGTGGCGGTTGCGTCACGGTCATCGGTGGCTGAGGCGTCTCGCCCATTTTTTGGAGCAAAGCGGCGCGGGCGGCGGCTTGGGCGGCAGTGTCTGAAGTCGTCATGGCCGGCGAACTGGTATTGGCCGGCGACGCAGCCATTGTGGCGGCAGGTTCGGGTGTCTGAATGGCCGCCGATGCCGGAACTTGCGTCGTGGTTGTGGTTTCGGCGGGCGGATTTTGTTCCTGCATTTGGGCGCCGGAAGGCGTAACGGTCATTGGCGGTTCTGTTTCCGCATTTGGAGGAGCCTGTTGCGCGGGCGCTTGGTTCATTGCCTTGATCAACGCCGCGCGCGCGGCGGCCTGGGCGGCGGTATCTGAAGATGTTGTGGCAGGCGCAACAGCTGGCTGCGTTTCCGCGGGTGCCGGCGTCATTGCCGGAGTTGCGGGAGCGGCCGGCGCCGGTTGCGTTTCTGCGGGAACCGGAGTTTCCGCTGTTGGCGTTACGGCTTCAGCCGCGGGAGGAGCGGCTTGAGCTGGCGGCGGCGTTTCCGAGTTGGTGGGCGTTTGTTGCATGGACGTCTCGCCCATTTCTTTCATTAACGCCGCGCGGGCGGCGGCCTGGTCGGGATTATCGTCCGCGCGGGCGGAAAGAAAACTCGCGCCCACGGCGCTCGCGCAAATGATCAACAGCAGCTTGGGAAGTCGCATAACGCTTTCTTACGCCAATTCGCCGCCGGATGCAACAGCTTTTCTGCCCGCCGGAAACAACCTTCGCCACGCGCCCGAAAAAGGACAACTCAAAATGGAGCGGAACAAAATCCCGCGCACCTCGCTCCGGGAGACCTTCACACCCTGCCGCAATTCGACCACGTTCGCCGCGCGCAGCCGTTCAATGGTCCTCGCGCCGATCAAAATCGGCCACGCGCAGCCAAGCCGCACGCGAAACTGCCCGAACGGCAGCGTGTTCGTGTAATTCCAGCCCGCGCGCAAATGCGCCTCCGCCTTGTCGAGCTGGTCGTGGAACAGCGGGAGGAATTTTTCCGCGTTCGCGGGCGAGAGCAGTGTTTCCGGGAACAACTTCGCCGCGTCCAGTTTTTCCAGCGGCAGATAGCAGCGGCCCTTTTTCAAATCCGCCGGCAGGTCGCGCATAATGTTCACCAGTTGCAGCCCCTTGCCGAACCGGATTCCGTCCGTGATAAACTGCTCCTCGTCCAGCTTCGCCTGCGGGAAAAGATGCGCGCGACAAATCTTCGTCCAGAACTCGCCCACACAGCCGGCGACGCGGTAAGTGTAATCGTCCAGCTCCGCCGCCGTTTCCAGCGCGATGATGTTTTCGGCGGACGCCTTTTCAAACCGGCGCAAATCCAGTTCCTGCCCGCCGGTGATGACCGTGAGGACGTCGCGGACCAGCTTTTGATCGCCGGCGGAAAATTTTTGCAACTCCGCCAGGCCGGCCTCGGCGTTTTCCAGCAGCGATTTTTCGGCGGACGAAACCTGTTGCGCCGCCAGCTCGCCGAAATTCAGCGGGGCGGAAGTCTGGCCGAGAATCCGCTCGCGGAATTTTTGCAGCGCCTCCAGCCGGCGGTCGAGCGCGACGATTTCCGTGTCGGCGATGGTGTCGGTGGTGCGGGCGAGCAGGTAGGCGAGGCCGATTTGCGGGCGCACGGCAGCGGGCAGCACGCGCAACGTCAGGTAAAACGAGCGCGACGTCGCCTTGAGCAATTGACCCAATTCATCCGCCATATCTGAAATGAACCAGAGAACGCCGGTAAATGCCAGCACGAGTTTGACTTGACGACGGGAATTGATTGGGCGGCTCTATTGCCGATTTCCCCTGCGCTTGCCCGTTCCAATTAGCGAAATGCCGCCTCCATGCAGTGAAATGCCCGATCCAATTCAACTAAAGCCAGTTCCAATCAGACGATGGTCCCCTCCATTTTGTGAGATGCAAACTCCAAATAGCAAATTACCCCCTCCATTTAGTGCGATGCCAGCTCCATTTTGGCAATTGCCAACTCCAAACACAAAATTGTCGCGTCCATTTCTGCGACTGCTGGCTCCATTTTGTAGAATGATATTTCCTTCTTGCCATCGGTCTTTGCCTAAAATACGCTGTTTTGCATGAATTCGACCCTTGAAACTCCCAAAACGGCCGCATCTCCCGACATTGACAGACTGATTACCGCGTTGAGCCACCGCACCCGCTGGAAGATGCTCAAGGAATTATGCGCCGGCGAACCGCGCACGATTGATGAAATGGCCAAGGCGTCCGGCTGCACCTACGACAACGCCTCCAAGCATCTGGCCACCCTGCGCTGGGCCGGGCTGATTGTGCGCGGGCGCGGGCGGCTCTATCAAATGGCGAAGGAATACCTGCCCATACCCGGCCAGCCCGTGGTGGACTTTGGCCATTGCCTGCTCCGGCTGGATGCGGCGTGACAAACGAGTGCGCCTTGAGCAGATCATTTAATGCCGTTGGCATTTTTAGACAGACCAATTCCAGAATTCAATTTGCACCGCCAGTTCGAGTTTCAAATTGTTTCAGTTTTGAGGTGAAATTGAAAATCCAAGTTCCGCGAGCAAGTCATTCGGAACGAGCTTCAACTGCAATTGCATTTGTTGCTTTCCTTCTTCAAATGTCTTCTGTGGCTCACCTTCTCCAAAAACCATCCTAAAACCGGGGCCAATTTTTAACACTTCACTTGTTAAATTCGCGTAAAACTTAGCTGCCGGAAACAATTCGGGAAAAAATGACTTCGCAACGTATCCGCCATAACTTTTCAGCATGTGATGGTGAAACTCTTCGAGAAGCTTTACTAAATCCAGTGTCCCATTTTTGTCCGTAAGTTTGCAGCGCTTCCACTCTTTGCTATCAGCAAGCAGTTGCGCCGAATCGTGGGTGATATTGATTTTGACGGAAGTCGAGGAAATTTGTCTTTGGTAATTCCCAATTCCCAATTCGCAATGCTGAATATATCCACGAAAATCGATATAAAATGCAAAAGCCCAAGCGGAATGGTATAATTTATCTAAGAAATCACTGTATTCTTTTAGCTTCACTGCATCCTTCCGAAAACGACGCTGAAATGATGCCTTGAAATGTTCCTGAATTGTATAGGCGCAGGTTAAATAATTTAGCAACAAACGATCTAATTGCAGCCAATCGTTTTCATCATTTCGAACTTGTGAATTCAGGAGCGAACTTATGTAGCCAGTCCATTCGTTGAAATTGCTGCCGAGTATTCGAAATAACTTAAACCGATTACGCGCCTCGGCCACGATTGGCGTGTATTTTTCATAATTTGTAACTTCGGCGTCGGTCAAATTGCGAACCAAATGAAAATTCTTCCGCTCTTCGTTGTAGCCAATCAATTTCATGTCTTCAACCTTACGAAGGCTGTTTCCGCCAGCGTGCCAGTTGCTTCGCGACCTCCTTCGTGCCCGGTGCGCCGGTCAGGTTTCGTTTGGTCGTCGCAGCAATTTTCATGGTGATTTCATTGTGACTTTTTCTTTTGCGGAATCAAGCTTTCCGGCAGGGCGGTCAGTTCCGCGCCGGAATCCGCCCGCCACACCACGCGGCCATCCGGCAACACGCGGATGATTTTCCCGCTCATTGAGCCGCGCAACGTCTGGACTTCATCGCCGGGCTGGAAACCGGTTTCCTCGCATAATCCATCCACGAGGCCGGCCATGCTTTCACGGTCGAGCACGCCGGCGATGTAATGGCCAACGACGGAGGAAATTTCCCGTTTGCGGGCGGGCGGCAGATCGCTGAACAACGCCAGCGCCAGTTCGCGTCCGATGGTGGCAAAGGTGTTTCCGTTGAAGAAAAGAAACGGCGCGCGACGATGAAAGCCACGAAGCCGGTCGAAGGTTTCGCCGAGGGTCAGCGTTTGGCTGCGGAGCTTTTCCCAGTCCGCCGCGCACGCTGCTGAAGTTTCCGAGTTAAGGCCGTGCTGTGCGCGACTTCTCGCGCACGCTCCCTGGTTGATGCCGACGACAGCGAGCCAGTCCCAGTTTTTGAGAAAAGCGGCTCGGGCTTGTAGCGGTGAACCGAAGCCATCGCCGCCTGACGCAGATCTTCCGCCGTCAGATGCTCCAGCAGGTCGGTTCGCAGTTTCATCGGACATAATCTAATCCCCATCTGCACCTTTGCGCAAGTGATGTTCTCTCGCGATTTGAATGAAATCACGAAAGTTGTTCCCGCCAGCGGGCGAGTTGCTTCGCGACTTCCTTTGTTCCCGGTGCGCCGGTCAGGTTTCGGTTTGCCATCGCGCGGTGCAGGTTGAAAACGCCGAGCGCGGTGCGGCCAAAGTTTTTGTCCACGGTCTGCAGTTCGGCGAGCGTGAGCTGGTTCAGCGTTTTGCCGGTTTTTTCCGCCAGCGCCACCACCGTGCCGACGGCGTGATGCGTCTGCCGGAACGGCATTCCTTTTTTGACGAGATAATCCGCGAGGTCGGTCGCCAGCAACGCCGGGTCGCTCGCGGCGGCGGCGCAGGCGGACTTGTTCACCTTCGTATTATTCAGCATCGCGGCCATGAGCCGCGTGGTGGCGCGCACGGTGTCGGCGGTGTCGAACAGCCGTTCCTTGTCCTCCTGCAAATCACGGTTGTAGGTCATCGGCAGCCCTTTCAGCAACGTGAGCAGCGACATCAGGTTGCCGAAGACGCGGCCGGTCTTGCCGCGCGCAAGCTCGGCGATGTCGGGATTTTTCTTTTGCGGCATGAGCGACGAGCCGGTGGTGTAGGCGTCGGCAATCTTGATGAAATTAAATTCCACGCCGGCCCAGAGAATCACGTCCTCCGCAAGCCGTGAAAGATGCACGGCGAGCAGCGCGCCGTCGGCGCAAAATTCAACGGCGAAATCGCGGTCGCTCACGGCGTCCATGGAATTTTGGGTGAGTTGCGGTTTGTCGTCCGCATCCACGAAGCCGAGCAGCTTGGCCACGAGCACGCGATCGAGCGGGAGCGTGCTGCCGGCAATCGCACCGCTGCCGAGCGGACAGACATTGGCGCGCGAGCGGCAGTCCCAAAGCCGCTCGCAATCGCGTTCGAGCTTCTCGACGTAGGCAAGCAAATGATGCGCGAAATAAACGGGCTGCGCGCGTTGCAGGTGCGTGTAGCCGGGAATGAGCACGTCGGCATTTTTTTCGCCGAGCGAGACGAGCGCGCGCTGCAAATCGGCAATTTCGCCGAGGAGCAAAGTAATTTCATCGCGCAGCCAGAGCCGCATGTCGAGGGCGACCTGATCGTTTCGCGAACGCGCCGTGTGCAGTTTCGCGCCGGCGGGAACGCGCCTGGTCAACTCGGCCTCAATGTTCATGTGGACGTCTTCGAGTTCCGGCTTCCACTTGAATTTGCCGGCTTTGATTTCCTTGCCGATGGCGTCGAGGCCGCGGACGATGGCGCGCGATTCGTTTTTATTCAGCACGCCGATTTTGTGAAGCATTTCGGCGTGGGCCATGGAGCCGAGGATGTCGTGCCGCCAGAGCCGCCAGTCGAAGGAGATGGATTCGGTGAATTTCGCGACGTCTGCCGCCGGGCCGCCGGCAAACCGTCCGCTACGGGAGATGGGAGATTTTTTTTTCATGCGCTTATGTTTGAGCCGCGATGAACACAGGTTTCGAAATGCGGCGGCAAAATTCAACCCTAAAGAAGCGGCAAAATCTCAACCTCGCCCGGTTTGAACCGATAATTGAGCTTGGAGATTTGAATTAGAACGGATGAAAATCGTCGTTGCCGTCGGATGCAGAATGTGAAATGTTTGTATAACAGCCATGAGCGAGTTCAAATACGCCTGTCCGGTGTGCGGCCAGCACATCAAGTGCGACTCGGCGCAAGCGGGCACAGTGATGGAATGCCCAACGTGCTTCCAGAAGATCACTGTGCCGCAGGCGCCATCGTCGGAGGAGCAGAAGTTTATTCTGACGGGCACAAAAAAGGGCGAACGGCCGATTCCGACAATTTCCGGAACTGGCTCAAGGACGTTGCCGGCCGCGAAGGGCTTTCCTGGCGCGTTGATGGTCGTTTTGATTTTTTTCATGATCGGCTCGGCAGTCGCGTTTATTTATCGCGGAACCATTTTCAAATCCCGGAACGCGGGCGACGACAACTGGACTTTGAATCTCGACGGAGTGACGATTCCTGACGTGCCGGCGACGGGGCGGATTCACGGAGAGAATTTCACCAATGACCGCGCTATTTTTCAGAACGGCGCGCTGATGTTGCGCGCGGGCACGCGCGGACCGGTGGATTTGGGCGTCATGATTGATGTCGGCGACCGGCAGCCCGAAGACCTCGCCAGCGAATCGCTGGATGTGGCCACGAACTCGCCAACGGCTTCGCGTGTGACTCTGCGCTGGCAGGGCGGACGGGAAAATCTGGAAAGCGGCTACGCCCTGCGGCTGGAGTTCGGCGAGATTTCGGGAAATCGCATTTCGGGAAAAATTTATTTTTGCGCGCCGGACCAGATGAAAAGTTATGTCGCTGGAACTTTCAATGCGGAAATTCGAAGACCCAGGCCAAAAAGGCAAAATTGAAACCGCCGTCGTCCGGCTTCTGACAAAGCGGAAAAGGACTTTGGCGACCGCCGAGTCCTGCACGGGCGGTTTCATCGCAAACGAAATCACGAATGTGGCGGGCGCGTCGAAAATTTTTCTGGGCGGAATTGTCGCCTACAGCAATGGCGCGAAACAAAAATTTCTAGGCGTTCGTTCCCAAACTTTGAAAAAGCACGGCGCAGTGAGCGAAGCCGTCGCGCGCGAAATGGCCGAGGGTGCGCGGGAAAAATTCGGCGCGGATTTTGCGATTGCGGTCACGGGCATCGCCGGGCCGGGCGGCGGGACGAAAGACAAGCCGGTGGGAACGGTTTTTATCTCAGTCGCCGGAGCGTTTGGAACTTTAATTGAGCGCAGATTGAATTCGTTTTCGCGCGAAAAATTCAAAGCCGTCACGGCGCGGCAGGCATTGAAGATGCTGCGATTGTGTCTGTTAAAACACAACGCGGTTTGTTCTTGAGGGCAAACGCAGTTGTGGTAGAATGGCGTGGTTTTTTAATTGGAAATTTTTCAGATATGTCTTTGACCGCTGATCCATTGACCGATGCGACGGACGCCGTTGCCGACCTCGTCGAGGCGCCGCCCGCGCCGAAACGCCGCGGGACGCTGCTGATCGTGGATGACGAAGACGGGCCGCGACAGTCGTTGCGCGTGATTTTCAAGGACGACTACGATTTGCTGATGGCTGAAGACGGGCCGACCGCCATCAAGCTCGCGCAGGAAAATGAAATTGACGTGGCCGTGCTGGACATCCGCATGGCCGGAATGTCGGGCATCGAAGTTTTGGAACGGCTTAAATTTGTCAACCCGGACATCGAGGCGATCATGATGACGGCGTTCGAGACGACCGACACCATCCGGCAGGCGCTCCGACTGCGCGCGTGCGATTACATCAACAAGCCGTTCGACCTCGCGACGATGCGTTCCGCCGTCAGCCAGGCGATGCAGCGCCGCACATTGGAAAGCGAAATCCACAGCAGCGCGGAAAAAGTCCAGGATTTGCTCGCCGAACTGCAAAACCAACGCATTGAGGAGCAGATTGCCAAGACGCGCGGCGACATTTACGCGAGCATCATCCACGACATCAATGGCCCGCTGACGGTCATCTCCGGTTTTGTGCAGGTACTGAACCAGCGGCTGAACCGCGCGTCGCGCATGGAGCTGGAGGATTTGGAATTCATCAAGGACCGCCTGCGCATCGTCGCGCGGCAGGTCGGCAACTGCATCGAGATTTCGCGGCGTTATCTCGGTTTCCTGCGCCGGCAAACCAATGAAGGCGACGCGACGCGCGTCAGTGTGAGCCAACTGCTCCATGACTTGGAGCATCTCGTGCGCGTTCATCCGAGCCTGCTCGACAATGAATTCAACCTCACGCCGTTTGGCGAGGATGTGGCTGTCAAAATCAACGGCACGGACGTGATCCAGATTTTGCTGAACCTCACGGTCAACGCGTTTCAATGCGCACCGATGAATCATCGCGTGGAAATCGGCGGGGAAGTTTTGCGCGCGCCGCTCGATCTCACCAAGTTCAAGGACGGTCTGAATGACCGGCTGCTAAACGTCGAAAGCCTCGACAACACCGCGCCGCTCGTGAAATTCCAGGTGCGCGACAGCGGCCCGGGAATTCCACCGGAGGTGCTGCCGAAAATTTTCCAGCCTTACTTCACCACCAAAGGCCCGCGGCAGGGAACGGGTCTCGGACTCAACATCGTCCAGCGGCTCATCAAGGAAGGCAACGGCGCGTTGCACTGCCACACGCAACCCGGCGAAGGCACGACCTTTACGGTTTATCTCCCCGGCACGAATCTGGTGAAATAGTCGGCCGATCTTCAAAAATTCAGGGATTTCGGGGCGCAATCATTTTGCAAGAAATGCTAGGCATTTGCCAAAACATGGGTAGTCCATCTCCGCCTTTCCCACGAAACTCTACTTGTCTGATGCGCGGATAGCCGCGCTGAAAAACGTTAACACAACAAATCAACGACTATGAAGAAAACAATCATACTCGCCGTGGTCATGGGCTTTGCCGCGGTGCTGACGGCTTCGGCTGCCGGAGCCAAGGACAACTGGGACACCCTGTGCGCCAAATGTCACGGCGCCGACGGCAAGGGGCAAACCAACATCGGCAAACGGCTCGGCGTCAAAGATTACAGCGATGCGCAAGTTCAGTCTGCGCTGACGGATGATGCCGCGTTCAAAGCCATTAAAGAAGGGCTGAAGAACAGCGACGGGAAAATTCAAATGAAGCCTTACAGCAATTTGTCCGACGACGACATCAAGGCGCTGGTGGCTTACATGCGGACTTTCAAGAAGTAACCCTTCGAAACACCGATGGTGCGACACGGCGAACTGAAGTTCACCGCAAGTGTTGGGGTGTCGCCATTTGAGGCGCAATTTTGATGAGAAATAAATTGAAAAACAGCGATCGGTCCCGCATGACCGGGATGAAGGTGTTTTGTTTTTTTCTGCTCCTGCCGCTGGCGACGACCGTAGTTCGGTCGCAGCCAACAGCCGCCACCAACGCGCCGCCGGCATTTGCCAATAGCGATTGCCTTGATTGCCATCTCGATCCGAACACAACGCGGACCGTCAACGGCAAAGTGGAATCACTGGTTTTCCCGACCAACGCCTTTGCACATTCCGTTCACGCCAATCTCAACTGCGTGGACTGTCACACCGGCATCAAAGAGCTTGTTCACGATCCGTTGGGACCGCCGGACTGCACCCATTGCCATGAAAAGGAAGCGAAAGCTTATGCCACGAGCATTCACGGCGTGAGCCATTTGCTCGGCTCGTCTGCCGCCGCCGAATGCTGGGATTGCCACGGCTCGCATGGCATTCTGCCCGTCACGGACCCGGCCTCGCCGGTGTTCAAAATGAACCTGCCCTTCACTTGCGCCAAATGCCACAGCAATCCCGGCCTGACCAAGGAATACGAAATCCAACATCCCAACGCGGCCGACGAATACATGGACAGCATTCATGGGCAGGCCTTGATCAAAATGGGTCTGATTGTGGCGCCTTCCTGCGACGATTGCCACGGCGTCCACGACATCAAGCGCGCGGTGGACCGCGATTCGCCCATCAACCACGCGAATATCGCCAAGACCTGCGGCAAATGTCACCTGGGCATCGAGCAAACCTACGACCAAAGCATTCACGGACAGTTGCTGGCCAAAGGCGACACACGTGTGCCGGTCTGCACCGATTGCCACACCGCACATCAAATCGTCAATCCGGCCATTAACAATTTCAAAGAAACCATGGACGAGCGGTGCGGCAGTTGTCATCCCAGTCACTACAAGTATTATCGCGACACTTACCACGGTCAGGCCATGGCGCTGGGGCAGCCCAACGTTGCTCCGAAAGTCGCCGCCTGCTACGACTGTCACGGTTATCACGACATCCTGCCGCCGTCCGACCCGCGGTCGCACTTGTCCCGAACCAACATCCTGGCCACCTGCCAGCAATGCCATCCCAATGCCAATGCCGGTTTTACGCAATACGATCCGCATGCCAATCCGCTGGACGGCAAACAGTATCCGCTCCTCCACGCAGTGTTTCTGGGCATGACCGGCCTGCTCATCGGCACGTTCGCATTCTTCGGCCTGCATACCATCGGATGGCTGGTGCGTGCGGTCTGGCTTTATTTGCACGACTCGAAAACCTTCCGCGAGGCGAAAATCAAAACGCAGGAAGGTGACGAATGGTTCACGCGCTTTCTACCCTTTGAACGCTTTTTGCATCTGATGGTGGTGTCGAGTTTTCTGTTGCTGGTCATCACCGGCATGCCGCTGAAATTCTCCTACACGCACTGGGCCAAGGTGATTTTCAGCATTCTCGGCGGCCCGGAAACCGCGCGCACGCTGCACCGCTTCGGCGCCCTGATTACTTTTCTCTACTTTGGCCTGCACCTGACCTCGCTGGCCAAAAAGGCGTGGCGCGGTCGGAAAACTCTGCGGGATCCGGCCACGGGCGGATTCAAGTGGAAACGGTTATGGATCGCGTTGTTCGGTCCCGATTCCATGATGCCCACGTTTCAGGACTGGCGCGATTTTGTGGCGCACAACAAATGGTTTTTCGGCAAAGGTCCCAAGCCGCAGTTTGGCCGCTGGACGTATTGGGAAAAATTCGATTACTTCGCCGTGTTTTGGGGCGTGGCCATCATCGGCGCGTCCGGCTTAATCATGTGGTTCCCGATGTTTTTCACGCGGTTTCTGCCCGGCTGGGTCATTAACATCGCGCTGCTCGTGCATTCGGACGAGGCGCTGCTGGCGGCGGGCTTCATCTTCGCCATCCACTTTTTCAACACGCATTTCCGCATTGAGAAATTCCCGATGGACACGGTCATTTTTTCCGGCCGCATTTCCAAGAATGAGATGCTGCACGAGCGCAAACGCTGGCACGACCGGCTGGTCGCGGAAGGCAAGCTGGACGACCACCGCGTCAAGGACGGTTGGGAAGGTTGGAAGAACATCGCGCGTTCCTTTGGCTACTTCTTCTTCGGTCTCGGAGTCATTCTGCTGATTCTGATCATTTACGCCATGGCCACGCGCCTCACGCATTGACATTAATTGCGGAAAACGGCCGCCAAAAAACGAGCAGTAAATGACAAGCAATGTAAAGCATTGCCATTCGCTTCTGGTGCAACTTGCACCATATGCGTGGCGGCAAATTTGCGGCGCTCGTTTTAATTGGATGCTCGCTGACCTTTCGGGCAGCGGCAGCGCCGGCTTTGTCGGATAGCGACTGCCTCGATTGCCACGGCATTGACACGCTTTCCACCACCAACGCCGCGGGCAAGGAAATTTCGCTGTTTGTTGACTCGGACAAATTTGCAGCGTCGGTTCACGCGACCAATGGCTGCGTCAGTTGCCACACGGATGTGACGGCGTCGCATCCTGACGACAACCGTCCCGTGGCGCTGGTCAGTTGCACGCGCTGCCACGAGCAGCAGGGCGAAAGCTACGGCGCCAGCGTTCACGGCCTGGCGCAACAAGCCGGACACAAAAGCGCCGCCACATGCGTGGATTGTCACGGCTCGCACGACATTTTGCCGCCAACCTCGCCGGCGTCCCCGCTTTATTTTGTGCGCCAGGCGCAAACCTGCGGCCGCTGTCACGCGCAGGAGGCCGCCGACTGGGCGCGCAGCGTGCATGGCAAGGCAATCATGGCGGGCGACCGCGACGCGCCCACCTGCACCGACTGCCATTCGGAACATAAAATCGAGGCGTTGAAAGACGGCTCGCCGCTGCAAATTTCCGACGTTTGCAGCCGCTGTCACGCTTCGGTTTATCTCGACCAAAAATATAATCTTCCGGCTGACCGCGTCACCACTTACCTGGAAAGTTACCACGGGCTGGCGGCGCAAAACGGCTCAACCGTCGTTGCCAACTGCGCCAGTTGCCACGGCTACCACTTGATCCTGCCGTCTTCGGATCCGGATTCGAGCATCAACACCAACAACCTCGTGGTCACCTGCGGGAGATGCCATCCCGGCGCGGATAAAATGTTTGTGAGCGGAAGAATTCATTCCGACCTGGCCGCGAAGCCCGAAGGACGGGACTTGGCGGGCAAAATCAACTGGTGGGTGCGGCGGATTTATCTGGTGCTCATCTTTGTCGTCGTCGGCGCGATGTTCATCCACAACGCGCTGCTGTTTCACAAAAAAGTCGCCGCGCATCTGCGCGCCAGCGGACGCCCGGTGCTGCGCATGAGCTTGACCCACCGCTGGCAGCACGCGGTGCTCGCGTTGAGTTTCATCACGCTGGCCATCACCGGGTTCGCGCTGAAATTCCCCGATTCAGGGCTGGCAAGGATGCTCGGTTCGAGCGAGCCGGTTCGCCGCTGGATTCATCGCATCGCCGGCATCGTGCTGCTGCTGACGGGGCTTTATCACCTGATTCACATTTTGACGACCAAGGAAGGCCGGCGGCTGGTCAGGGATTTGTTCCCGGTAAAAAAGGATTTGGCCGACGCTTGGCAGGCCATCCGCTATCTCACCGGCCACAGTGATGAAAAGCCGAAAATCGGCCGGTTCGGTTACGCCGAAAAAATGGAATACTGGGCCGTCCTCTGGGGCACAATCATCATGGGTGTGACCGGGCTGATGATCTGGTTCAAGCTGGACGTGACGCGGTTTCTGCCACGCTGGATTGTGGACGTCGCGCTGACGATTCACTATTACGAAGCCGTGCTGGCGTGCCTGGCGATTGTCGTCTGGCATTTCTACCACGTCATTTTTGATCCCGACATTTACCCGCTCAACACAGCGTGCTGGAACGGCCGCGTTTCCGAGGAATGGCAGAAGCACGAACATCCGCTGGATGAACAGGCGCTCCAGCCGACAACAGCCGGTTCAAATTCCGGCCAGCCGGCTTCTGCGGAAAAAACCTCAGGTCAATCTGCGGATTCTTCCGGAAGCCCGGGCGGCACTTGACAAACGCGCGTTGGGCGGTTAAAGGCCAAGCATGCGCTTGGGATTATTTGCTGTTTTAGGTTTCTTTGCCGTCGCATTGTCAGCGGTCGCGGACGAACAATTTGCGACCCTCAAAGTGGGCACCAACACCTACGCCAACGTCACCGTCACGATTGTCACCGCCACGGACATTTACTTCACTTACGCCGGCGGCATGGGCAACGCGAAAATAAAAGACTTGTCGCCCGAATTGCAAAAGCATTTTCAGTATAATCCGGCAAAAGCCGCCGCCGCCGAAAAAAAACAAGCTGTGGCCAACGCCCAATACCATGTTCAAATTGCCAGCCAGCCTGTTGTGCATCCGCCGGACGAAAGCAGACAACCTGACGCCGGGTCGCCGCCAAAAGCATTGTGGAGAACGGATTTACCGGGAGCATTGGAACAAGCGCGTTCGGAAAACAAGCTGGTGCTGCTTGATTTCACCGGTTCCGATTGGTGTCCGTGGTGCATCAAATTTGACCATGAAGTTTTATCCACCGACCAGTTTGCGGCTTATGCCAGCGACAAGCTCGTTCTCGTGAAACTTGATTTTCCACGCCACACGCAACAAGACCCCGCGCTTAAACAGGCCAATCAAGAATTATTTCAGAAATTCAACGTGGATGGTTATCCCACATATATTTTGTTGGACTCGTCTGGAAAAGAACTGGGCCGGCAGGTTGGCTACCGGCCCGGCGGGCCAGATGCTTTCATCACGGAATTGAACGGCTTTAGCAAACTTTAATCCCGCTGCTTCCGCTCAATTTCCCAAATACTCCCGCGGATCAACAATCTTTCCAGCAATCGCGCTCGCGGCCACCGTTGCCGGCGACGCGAGAAACACCTGTGATTCCTTGTCGCCCATGCGGCCGGGGAAATTCCGGTTCGTCGCGCTGATGCACTTGATGCCCGGCTTGTTGATGCGGCCAAACGTGTCCACCGGCCCGCCGAGGCACGCGGCGCAACCGGCGTTCTCCGTCATCTGCACGCCCGCGTCCACGAGGATGTCCCAAATCGTCTTGCCGCCCCAGCGCGTGGATTGCAAATCATGCACGATGTCCGGCGTCGCCGGCACGCCGAACGTGTCAATCGTCACCTTCTTGCCGCGCAACACTCGCGCGAACTCCACAAAATCGCTCGTCTTGCCGCCGGTGCAGGAGCCGACATACGCGCGGTCGAGCTTCGTGTCGCCCATGTCCTTCGCCTTCTTGCGCTGGCCCGGATCGGGATGGCACGCGACCGTCGGTTCGAGCTTGCTCAAATCCACGACGAGCTCGTAAACGAATTTCTGGTCCTTGTCCGGCATCACCGGTTCGTAGGCGGATTTCGTCCCGTTCAATTTCACGCGCGCGTCCACGTATTCCGCCGTGCGCGAATCAAATTCAAAAATCGCGTTCTTGCCGCCCGCTTCGATGGCCATGTTCGCAATCGTCATGCGGTCGTCCATCGAAAGGCTCGCCGCGCCGGGGCCGTCGAACTGCATCGCGCGATACGTCGCGCCGTCAAAGCCGATTTCGCCGATGCAATGGAGGATGATGTCCTTCGCCATCACGCCCGGCTGCAACCTGCCTTCGAGCCGGAAGTGCATCGTCTCCGGCACCTTGATGAGCAACTTGCCCGTGCCCATCACGAAGCCGGCGTCCGTGTTGCCGATGCCCGTGGCGAACTGGTTGAACGCGCCCGCCATGCACGTGTGCGAATCCGTGCCGAACAAAATCTCGCCGGGGCGCGTGTGGCCCTTGGCCGGGAGCGCCGTGTGGCAGACGCCCGCGTATTGCGAGCCATATTGCCGCTTGAGCATTCCCTTGCTCGAATCGAAATGCCAGTGGCCGTTCGGGTCGTCAATCACGTCGTAAAAATAAGGCAGGCCCTGCTCCTTCACGAAATCGCGGAGGATGTCCACGTTGCGGTTCGACTTCGAATCGGCGGTGAAAATGTAATGGTCGGGGATGATGACGATCCGGTTTTTGTCCCAGACCCTGGCGTCCTTGCCAAACTCGCGTTTGAAGACGCCGATGGTGCCCGGCCCGCAAACGTCGTGCGTCATGAGCACGTCGGCATTCACCCAGATGTTGTCACCGGCCTGCACGCGCGGCTTGCCGGCGGCGCGGGCGAGAATCTTTTCCGTCAAAGTCATAGGCTCATACAGTAGCCGACAAGTGGGCCAAGTTCAACTGTGCAAAGCGGTGAACGGTTAAGGCTTGATGGAAATTGGCGAACTTGGTTTGGTATCTACATGGGTTTGCTCGACATATTCAGATCAAAAAACAAGCCGCAAGGTGAAATTTTGGTCGAGTTCACAGACGAAGAGATTGAAGTCATAAATAAACATTTGGAAAGCTGGCGCTCTTGGGCTGCCGAAAAAGGTGGGGAACTTGCTCTTACCCCCAAGGCATTGCAGGCAATAAAGGCTCAAGGTTTGTCTGAATACGCCCTGCAATTGGTGACGAAGACGAATGATTCCAATCTATCGCGCGGCGAAATCGCAGGCATTTTGGATAAAGCAGCAAAGATGCAGTTAAAAGCCCATTGTTTGCACAATTTGCCAATCTTTCTTTTCTATGTGGCCTACGATTATGAATTGGCTGGCAACAATGAAATGGCAGCAACGTGGTTCAGGAATTTCTTGACGATGCAAAATGAATTTAAACCGGACAAATTTGATGAGGGATGCCTGCGATTTCTAGCAGGAGCATCAGGTTGCGATGTTGCCGACGCAGTAGAATATGCGCATGGGAAAGTTGGGAAGGAATGAATTATGGGCAGTGTTCATGGCGAGATAAGAGGCGAATCAAAAATAGACGTCTATCTCAAATACGTTGACGAAATCAAAAAATGGGATGGTGTTTTCGATGAGCATTTTCCAGATGCAAAATACAAGAAGGTGTGCAAGAATTTGATGGAGCAAGACCCGAATTCCGGGGAATGGGTTTTGCGCTACCGCTTTCATACGTAGCGGTGGCTAGATGTCCTCGGTAGAAAGGCACGCATTGAAAGCCATATTGAACCGCGTGCCGAGCCGGAGAAAGGGAAAGTCGGGCAGGTGAGTTGAGGCCGCACGAAACGGTTTTCCCAAGTTGACCGAGTAAGAAGTAAGCGAAGACTTTCGGAGCGAGGGCGTTTGTCAGCACCCGAGTTGCAATGACGTGCCGCCCCTCCGGGGCAAGCTCTATGTCGAAACTTTTTTGTCTGGGTGCGATTCCTTGGCAAAACTCTGGATGAAGTTAAAGGGTCTCACTGGAAACTGCTGTTACTCGGGAAACAGCGGTTCCCAGTTTTTTATTTCAGCATAGCTCGTTCCTCGCAACCTTGGCTGAATGATTCAAACCCGTTAGGTTTGATCGTCGGCTCGCGTGGACACTCGCCCCACCATTTATATCCCGCCGCCTCCAGCCGGAGCAGGCAATGGCCGTAACCCACGACGGGCTGGCCGGGCGTCGGCAGATATTGCTCGTGCGTCCCAACGGGACAATTTGAAAATAGCCCGCAGTTTCAACTGCGGGTCTCAAAATCATTCCGACCGAGTCCCGCAGGGACGGCTGAATTTCAACAATTTGCCAATATTGGAATTTTGACGGCATCAAACAATTGCCATCGTTCAACCGTCCCTTCGGGACTTATGTGCTTTCCGCATTGATCCCGGCGTTAAAACGCCGGGCTATTTCCATTTGTCCCTTTGGGACACCGGCTCGCGAGGACGCTCGCCCCACCATTCACTCGGCCGCATCCAGCCGGAGCAGGCAGTGGCCGTAATCCACCACGGGCTGGCCGGGCGCCGGCAGATAGCGCTTCGGAATCTGGTAGAGTTTCCCGCGCTCCTGCACCACCAGGCCCGCCTTCTTCAAAATCGTGAGGTGCCGGATGGCGTTGTCGTAATTGCAGCCGGCAGCCGCGGCAAGCTCGCCGATGGTCCGGATTTCGCCGCGGCCCAATTCCTTGAGCATCTTTCAGCGCAGGATGTGGCCCATGGCGCGCACCATTTGATTTTCGTCGGGTAGAGGTGTCGTCGCCTGAATTTGAGGATAATTCATAAGAAACAATGGATTTATTGGCAATCTTATGACATTTTCTGAAAAATTTGTCAATAAAACAATCAATATCATCTGTTCGGACTTAATTCTTATCTGCCAGATATAAAATATTATCAGTCAGATACTAAATCTTATTCTTCAAACTTTAATAATTATCAGTCAGACATTAAAACTTATCGTCTAGTAATTAATAATTATCTGTTTGGCATTAAATCTTATTCGTCAGGCATCGTAACTTAGGGCGTCCACATTAAAACTTAGGACGTTCGTATCAAAACTTAGCGCATCCACATCAAAACTTAGGGCGTTCGTATCAGAAATTTAGGCGGGACTGACAAAAATCATCGCGTTCGCATCAATAATCAGGGTGTTCGCATCAGAGATTGTCGCGGGGATGACGACGATTATGCCGGCAGCATTGGAGGAATTAAAAAATCGTTCGCCCTTGTTTTCATTTTTCCTTCGCCCAAGATTCCCGCGCGTGACTCCGTCCGAAACTTTTTTGCAACTGCTCCGCGGCGACGCGCCGGCTGGCGGGGCCGGAACCTCGCGGCAGGCACCGGTGCTCGCGCTCGCGCCGATGCAGGACGTGACGACGCTGCAATTCATGCGCGTCATCGCGCGTTACGGCGGGCCGGAGGTTTATTGGACGGAATATTTCCGCGTCCACGGCGATTCCAAACCGGAGAAATGGATCCTCGAATCCATCACCAAGAATCCCACGGGCCGGCCGGTCGTCGCGCAGATGATCGGCAACGATATTCCGGCGCTCGTGCGCACGGCGCGCGAGTTGCAGAAACATCCCGTCGCGGCGATTGACCTGAACCTCGGCTGCCCGGCGCCCATCGTCTATCGCAAATGCGCCGGCGGCGGATTGCTGCGCGAGCCGCAGAAGATTGACGCCATCCTCGGCGCGTTGCGCGACGCGGTGACGATTCCGTTCACGGTGAAGACGCGGGTGGGATTCGAATCGCCGGAGGAATTTGACGCGCTGCTGAAAATTTTTGCGAAACATCCGGTGGATTTGCTCACGGTTCACGCGCGGACGGTGAAACAAATGTATCGGCCCGGCGTCCGCTACGATTTGATTGCGCGCGCGGCGCGGGAATTGAAATGCCCGGTGCTGGCGAATGGGAATGTTCACAGTGCGGCGCAGGCAATAGCGCTGCTGGCGGAAACCGGCGCGCGGGGTTTGATGATCGGCCGCGGCGCGATCCGCAATCCGTGGCTGTTCGATCAAATCCGCGCGGAATTGAACGGCGAAAAAACAAAATTGCCTGTTGGCCGCGACGTTTTGAATTATATCCGCGAGCTTTGGGACAATGAAATCACGCCGGGAGTGAAAGAATCGGCGCAGGTGATGAGGATGAAGAAGTTCATGAACTTCATCGGCGAGGGCGTGGATGAAAAGTTTCTGCACGACATCCGGCGCGTAACGACGACGGCGGATTTTTTTCGCGTCTGCGAGTGTTTCCTGGATCACGCCGAGCCGCTGACGCTGGAGCCGCCGGCCATTTCGGAAGCGCCGTTGGATTTGCCGGCGGTGTTTTGAGGATTATTTCACCTTCACGCGGAAGGCGCTGGCGTTCGCCATCTTTTCCAAATTGCCGTTGTAAAACTTTTCGCGGAATTCTTCGGTTTCCAGCAGGTGCTGCGTGAGTTCCTTTTTGTCGCGCTTGATGATGAACTTGAGTTCGTCCAAATCTTCCGACCAGCGGAAGCCGTTGAAGAATTCCGCGCCGGCGAACTGCGTCTTGTAGAGCGCCGTCTGCGAGTAGCAGGTGCCGAGGTAAAGGTGTTTTACGCCGCGCTCGGCGAACAGCTCGACCGCCGAGGTCATCATGAACATGCCGAGGTTGCGCGCGTAATAATTCAGGTCGTAAAAGGCGTAGTAGTAAAACGCGAGCGCCTTGCCTTCGAGATAAAGCGTGGCGGCGCCGACTTCCTTGCCGGTGCCGGTGTCGGTGAAGACGAGCAGGTGCGAGATGATGGGCGAGGCGAACAGCGCGTCGAGCCGCTCGAAGGACATGACGTCGTTGCCGAACTTGATGTCGGCGTAGGTCTTGAAAAACTGGCGGCGCTCGGGCGTGTAATCGTATTTCTCGCGCGGCACGAGCGTCACTTCGATGCCTTTGCCTTTGCGCAAAATGCGGCGGTTCTCGGACGACGGCCTGAACTTCGGCAGATTAACGCGCACCTGGCGGCAAAGATAAAAGCGGTCGAGGTTGCGCGACGACGGGAGGAAGCCAGCGTCGAAAATGTCCGCCGGCGTTTCGCCTTCCTCCGGCACGGCCCAGATGGCGTAGGGAAACTGGTAATGCTCGTAGTCGGAATTTTGCTCGGAGAAGAGGAGTTTCATTTCGCGGTCGCGGTTTCCAGTCCGCGCGTTGTTTTACTCTGGCCGTTGACCGATTTGCGGCGCAGGCGCAGTCGCCAGTTCGTCAGCACGTCGTAGGTGACTGAGTTCTTCAGCCTGGCGATGTCGCGCACGGTGATCTCCTCGCCGCCCTGCCGGCCCATGATGACGGCTTCGTCCCACATCTGCGCCTCGGGAATGTCCGTGATGTCAACCATGAGCGCGTCCATCGCGATGCCGCCGATGAGCGGTGCGCGCCTGCCGTGGATGAGCGCGCCGCCTTCGTTGCGCACGCGCGGAAAGCCGTCGCCGTAGCCGATGGGCAGCACGGCGATGCGGCGATCGGTCTTCGCGGTGTAACGCATTCCGTAGCCGACGACTTCGCCGGGCTTAAGTTTTTGAATCGCCGCGACGCGTGCCTTGACGGACATCACCGGCTCGATGCCGGGAATTTGCCTACAGACCTGTGACGGAAAGACGCCGTAAATCAAAATGCCAGGACGCACCATGTCCAGGTGCGCATGCGGCAAGTCGAGAAAGCCGCCGCTGTTGCAGGTGTGGCGGATTTTCACGGGAATTTTTTTCGCATCGAGCGCGCGGAGTACTTCTTCGAAACGCGAGAATTGTAAATTGGCGAAAGTCTTGTCCGTTTCATCCGATTGCGCGAAATGCGTCATCGCGCCTTCGAGTTCCAACGATTTTTCCGCGAGAATTTTTTCGATGAGCGGCAACGCTTCGTCCCAGCGCACGCCGTAGCGACTCATGCCGGTGTGGATTTTTAGATGCACCGGCGCACGCTTTTCAAATTTCGCCGCGATTTTGGCGAGCTTGCGGACGGTGTGCAGCTCGTTCACGCAAACGGTGAGGTCATGCGCCACGCACCATTCGAGTTCGGCTTCCTGCCGTTCGCCGAGCAAAAGCATCGGCGCCTTGATGCCGGCATCGCGGAGAGCCATCGCTTCTTCGAGCGTGCTCAAGCCGAAACCCCATGCGCCTTCCTCGAGCGCGATGCGCGCCACGTCGAGCGCGCCGTGGCCGTAGGCCTCGTCCTTCACGACGGCGAGCAGTTTCACATGGCGCGGCAGGTCGCGGCGGATTAGGCGCAGATTGTTTCGCAGCTTGCCGAGGTCAATCTCGGTCCATGCCGGGCGCAACGGAAAATTTTCGGAATTCAAATTCATCGAATCATTCCTGAAGTTAAACCACGAACGGGAAGAATTGACACGAAAAATTCGTCACGGGAAAGTATTTTCTGCGAACTTGCACCGCCGTGAAATTGATTTACGCTCGCACTCAATGAAGATTTTTTCAAATGACTGAAGCGCCCGATTCAAAGAACGATTCGTTCAGGCATTTTGCCGTCTGGCTGGCGGCTTTGTTTTTGGTGGTGGTGGGAGCCAAACTTTGGGTCGTCCAGCTTTATGGTTCGCCGCTTTTGTTGTGGGATCAATGGTATGAAGCCATACTATTTTTCAAGCCGTGGCTGGAAGGCCATCTGAGATGGGAGGATTTTTTTGCGCCCTACTGCGAACATCGGATCCTTTTCACACGGCTGCTGGATTTGGGCGTCATCTCGCTAAACGGCCGGCTTGAGCCGATGTTGCAAATGACGGTCAACGCGATTATTTACGCGGTTTACGTTTGCGGACTGGCGTTCTGCCTCTGGGATTTTCTGGGTCGAAGAAAAGGCTGGCTCGTCTGTTCATTGCTGATGCCGTTTTTCGCGCTGCCTTATGCCGGTGAGAACACCATTTGGGCGTTCAATTCGCAGGCGTATTTTCTGGCCATCTTTTCCGTGCCGACGTTGGCCGGGCTGGGCTTTGGAAAGCCGGGCGGCCGGAGTTGGTGGATCGGACTGGCTGCGGCTGTCATGGGACTGTTCACAATGGCTTCGGGCGTGCTCACGCCGCTGGCGGTTGTCGGACTGGTCATCCTGCGGACAATCAAACTTTGCCGGCTCGAAAAACAAAATTTAATTACGCTGGGCGCGAGCCTCGTCGTTATTGGACTGGGTGCCGCTCTATACACGAATTTCGCGGGCGACGAATCTTTGCGCGCGCACACGTTCGTGCAATTTATTTCCGCACTGGCGCGCAACCTGACCTGGCCGTTTTTTGATGCGCCCGGAATGGCCTTATTCATCGCCCTGCCACTGATTCTGCTGGCCGCCTGGTATTTTCTGCCGGACTTTCAAGAATCACGCGCGGCGGAATTTCTGCTCGTGCTGGGTTTGTGGAGCGGGCTGCAATCCATCGCTCTTGCGTATGGACGCGGTAGTTTCGGCGAGGACTTTCCCGCCAGCCGTTACATGGACAAGCTGAATGTTTTTGTCATCGCCAGCCTGTTTGCGGTGGTGTTGCTTGCGCGGCTCTGGCTGCGCGGCGCACTTTCAAAAAAATTTACACTACTCCCGCCGTTGATTTTCGCCGCCGTGGTTTTCTTCGGTCTTGGCCGCATTTCGGAAATCGTCGTGGAAAAGCTTTTGCTGCCCACGCGCATGATGAATCTGGTCGCCGAGGAACAGGTCAAGACATTCATGGCGACCGGCAACGAACATGATTTTCTCGAAGAACCTACCGTGCGCCCGGATCCAAAAGTAGCTCTAGCCGTGTTGCACGACGCAAAATTGCAAACTATCCTTCCCGCCGTTTGCCTGCCGCCGGCGGACTCGCACCTTACCGGTCGTTTCACTGCCGTTTCCCAATGGCTGTTGCGAAATTCCGTCCTGATTTTGTATTCCGGGCTGGGACTGGCTATTATTCTTGTTGGCCGCATCCTGATCTGCAGCCCGTTAGGTTTGGCGTGGGAAAATCTGCCGGCATTCATCACCTTGTTGGCGCTGCTGGCTGCACTGGGTTTTGTCTGGTCAAAAGCGCCCGTCAAACGTGAAACTATCGAACGAGACTTGGATTATAAAATCGCCGCCTACTTCAAATCCGTGAACAACACCGGGCGTGCGGCGGTGTATGAACGCGCGGCGGACGCGTTGCAGCAACGGGAAACTTCAGATGGTTCCGGGCGGCCATAGGCTTTGGCCGACGTCCGTGCGGAAATAACTTCCGACGACGCGGAGCTTGCGAATGTTCTCGGAGGCTTTCGCAATCGCCGCGTCCAGTTTTAGCGCGAGTGCAATCACGTCGGCGATGCGATGGCCGGTGGCGATTAAATTTCCATCCGCGCCGCGCGCGACTTCGTTCCACCAAACGTCGCAGTCGAATTTGCCGGAAATTTCCAACGGCAAATGAGGCGCGCGCACCTGCGTGAACGGATAGCCGTAACCGGCGAGCGTCAGTGAACAGCCGAAATTCAGTTTGTCGTTGAACTGTAGATTCAATTTTTCATTCCGCACCGTCCGCAAAATCACCTCCGCCGGATTTTTCAGCATCTGCAAAATCATCGGCCCGGACGTGACGCCGATGCGAATGTTGTATTCGATGACGTGCCATTTTCCGCCTCGCTTCACTGCCGTTACTTGTAATGGCCCGTTGAATTTTGATTCGCGCAGCCACGGCTTCAGCGGATTGATGAGTTCACGAGCCAGTCCGTATTTATCATTCTCGTCGCGCTCGACGATGCCGCCGAGCGGCGCGCCGGCGACGATGCCCTGATTGCCGTTGAAGGCGTATTTGTATTCCTGGTTCGTGACGAGCGAATAAATTTCGCCGCTGCTGACGAGCGCGATGTGGCCGGCCTCGGCGCGTCCGAGGTATTCCTGCAAGAAAACGCCCTCGGCATAATTGACGTGCCGCAGCCATGCGCGCGTGTCGGCGACCGTCTCGCACAAAATCGTATGAATCGGACTGGTTGGCGAGCAAAGCGGGTTTTTGATGACGAACGGCTGCGGATTTTTGGCGAGAATTTTTTCCGCCTCGATGCGGTTCGACGCGGCGAACGATTTTGGAAATGAAATCTTGAACTTCGCGCAAAGCTCGCGCGCAAAATCGCGCTCGCGTTCGATGCGCATGGCTTCGCCCGTCGGCGAAAATATGCCAACGCCGGATTTCAGCAAATCGTCCGCCCACGGCGCCTGCGCCCAGTCAATGGATTGCGGAATGACAACTTCGATTTTATTTTCGCGAATCAACGGAATCGGACTCGGAAATGCGTCGCGCGAAAATGTTTTGCCAACGAGCGACGGCGGAAAATGCCCGTAATTGCGCGTGAGATACGTCAAGACATTCGCGCCCGAATCCGCCAGTGCCGCCCCGATGCTGTGCGCGAACGAACCGACGCCAAGAATCATGGTGTTCACACCGGATTTTTGGATTTGAGCTTTGTGCGCCATTATTTTCTGAAAGTGTTCACGAATTTTAGACATCGCGCAATTGTTTCCGGCGCGATGCCGGAAACGACAGGCCGGAGGCCTGCGCCACCCACAGCCGCCTCGACTTTGCCGGCGAATTTGCTACGTTGTGTTTTGTGAGTTTTGTCTTTGAATTCAATTCGCTGCCCGTTCCATCGCTCGTGAAGCGCTCGCTGGACGCGAACGCCCATGCCGTCCGCGAAAGTCTGACGAAAACCGAATTGTCGCTGGATGATTTCGCCCGCTTGATTTCGCCCGCCGCCTCGGAATTTCTGGAAACGCTTTCGCGCCGGTCGCGCGCGATGACCCAACGGCGTTTCGGCAAAGTCATCCGGCTGTTCGCGCCGCTTTACCTTTCCAACGAATGCGTCAACAATTGCGCCTATTGCGGCTTCTCGCGCGACAATCCGATTTTGCGCGTCACGCTCTCGCTTGATGACGTGAAACGCGAGGCCGCCGCGCTGCGCGAACAAGGCTTCCGCAACATCCTGCTCGTCGCCGGCGAACATCCGAAATTTGTCTCGAACAATTATCTGCGCGATTGCGTCGCCGCGCTGCACGCGGAAATTCCCAGTGTGTCGCTCGAAGTCGGGCCGACGGAAACGAAAGATTATCGTCCGCTCGTCACGGCGGGCGCGGACGGGCTGGTGGTTTATCAGGAAACTTACGACCGCAAGGTTTATGCGGAAATGCACACCGCCGGGCCGAAACGGAATTTCGACTGGCGGCTCGAAACGCCGGAGCGCGCCTACACCGCCGGCTTCCGCCGGCTCGGCATCAGCGCGCTCTACGGCCTGGCCGACTGGCGATACGAGGCGATTTGCACCGCCGCGCACGCGGATTATTTATTGCGCAATTGCTGGAAGGCGGCGCTGACGATTTCCACCGTGCGGCTGCGTCCGTGCGCCGGGGAATTTCAGCCGCTCACGCATATTTCCGACCGCGAAATGGCGCAGTTGATTTGCGCGTTCCGGCTGATGTTTCCCGATGTCGGCCTTGTGCTTTCGACGCGCGAACCGCCGAAGCTGCGCGACGGCCTGATTCCGCTGGGCATCACGTTGATGAGTGCGGGCAGCCACACCGAGCCGGGCGGCTACACCGGCGCGGGCCGGGAAAAATTGCATCAAACCGTGCGCGGACGGATTGTGGAACTGGCGTCCGGCGCGAGCGAATGGGCGAACGGCAACGGCCGCGCGACGGGACAATTTGAAATTTCCGACGCGCGTTCGGCGGGCGAAGTCGCGGAATTGATCCGCAAGCTCGGCTACGAACCGGTTTGGAAGGATTGGGACGCGGCGTTGACGGCTTGATTTGTTGTTTGATTGCGGCATGAAAGTTGCGGACTTTGGGCCGGACATCGTGTTCACAGCGCGCAAAATCATTTTTGCTTTATTGCTCTTCGCGGCGGTCTTGACACCCGCTTCCGCGCAAACGAATTATTATTGCGTCGTCTGCGGCAAGGGACCGCTCACCGGACGCATCTGGATTTCGAAGTGGGGACCGGTCTGCGATGATTGTTACCAGCTCAAGGATCACTGCTCGATTTGCGGCTTGCCCATCAAGGACGGCGACGGCCACATCACGACACCGGACGGCCGGTTCATTTGCCGGTTTGACAAGACGAACGTGGTGATGGACGTGGACGAGGCGAAGTATCTTTTCGCGGACACGGCCCGCGACGTGGTGGAAATGTATGGGCAGGGTTTCGGTCTGCAATATCCCAGTGTGACGGTGGCGATGTTCGACGTGGATTACTGGTCGGAGCGAGGCCGGCCCAACGGCCTGCACGCTTTCGGTTTTGCCAGCACGCGCAAAACCGCCGACGGCCGGTGCATCCACGAGGTCGTGATGTTGAGCGGCCGGTTGCGCGAGGAAATGATCGCCACCGCCGCGCACGAATACACGCATCTGTGGATCAACGAAAACCGCCCGGACAGCCACGTGATTGACCTGGACACAATCGAGGCGATTTGTGAACTGACGGCCTACAATCTGATGGGCGAAAAAAATCTGCCGGAAATGCAGCAGCGCATCCTCGCAAATCCCTACACGCACGGGGAAATCAAAACACTCGTTGCCGTTTATCAGAAATATGGCATCGAATACATTTTGAACTGGGTGAAAAACGGAACGGGCGCGACGCTGGACGCCGCTGCTGATGACAACGAAACTCCGGCGGTTTCTGCAATTTCCTACGTCCCGCCGAAATTGCCCATCGGCCTCAAATTCGAGGGCCTGCTGACCATTGGCCAGGAGAACGAGGCGGTCATCAATGGCGTGCCGTTCTCCATCGGCGACGAAAAGAAAATCAAGTTGCGTGACAAGACCGTGGTGGTCCGCTGCGACGCAATTCACGACTACACCGTGGTTGTGGAGTTGAACGGCTCGCCGGAACCCGTCATTCTGGAGCGCGACATTGAAAAGACGATTCCATGAGCCGCGTCATCGCCAACGGAAAGGAAATCGAAACGGAACTGCCGTGCTCGCTTGAGCAGTTTCTCATTGCGCAACAGCTTTTGCCGCGCAGCGTCGTCGTGGAACACAATGGCGAGGCGGTCGCGCCGTCGGAATTTTCAAGCCGGCAATTGAAGGTGGGCGACAAACTGGAAATCGTCAAAATCGTCGCGGGCGGCTGAAATTGTCTCCAAATCCCTCCGGCGATGATTTAAGCTCCGGTCATTATGGACTGGCTGACCAACTTGATCTGGCACGACGGAAAATTTTTCGGCATCGATTGGGGCGTCTGGAAAGTCGTCGGCTGGCTGGGCAACTTGATTTTCTTCTCGCGCTTTATTGTCCAGTGGCACGCAACGGAAAAAAAGAAGCGGGTCGTCGTGCCGCAGGCGTTCTGGTGGTTGAGCCTCACGGGTTCGCTTCTGCTGCTGGCGTATTCGGTCCGCCAGCGCGATTCGGTTTTTATTTTCGCCTACGCCTTCACGTGGATTCCTTACATCCGGAATCTCATCATCCATTACCGCCATAAAAACGCGCACACGGACTGCGCGGGCTGCGGAAAAAAAATCCCGCCGCAGTCGAATTATTGCCCGAACTGCGGCGCAAAAGTGGAGCCGTCTATTTCTTCGGCGGGTAGTTTGTGATTCCGATTCCGTATTTTTTTAGAATCGGCTGAAAATCGGGATGCGCATTGCCGTAACCTTCGAGCTGATGGACAAAATTGCTCATGGTCGGGCGGCTTTTGTCAAATGGTTGGATGACCTGCTGATTCAAACTGTCAATCTCCCTGCCGAGGGTATGGGATTGATACCACAAATAAACCGTGAGCGTGCCGCTGACAACGATGAGCGCGAGCAGCAAGGTGGAAATCTGCCGCCGCAGCGAGGCAATTTGTTCGGTAAGGCCGGTTTCGGGAGAATCGTTTTCAATCATGGCAATCAGCGGGTGGCGGTTGGCTTGGCCGTGACGGCCTGTAGAATGGGGGTGATGGCCGGGTGCGTCTTGGCGTATTCCGAGGCTTCGCCGAACAACATGCGCAGCGTGGCCATGTTGGCTTGATCCACAATCGCCTGTTCCTGCACAGCCCGGAACTCGCGCGTCCGCATAATTGTGCGCACTGCGAAAAGCGCGCCTAGCACCACCAGCACGCCCAGCACAAAAGTCAAAACCGCGTTGGTCGTATCACATTTCATACGTGCCGGTGAATTTAACGAATCGGGGGCGGAAGTCCAATCTGTTTTTATGAGCAAAATCCCCAAGTCTTCGCTGCTTGCCTCGGCGCGGCGGTCTGTGGCTTAATTGGCGGCGCATGAAAATCCACTTCTTCGGCGCGGCGCGCACCACGACCGGTTCGATGTATCTCATCGAGGTCAACGGCAAAAAGCTGCTGCTCGAATGCGGCCTCTTCCAGGGCCACCGCCAGGAATCGGAACAGCTCAATAAAGTTCTGCCGTTCGACACGCGGCAGGTGGACGCCGTCGTCCTGAGCCATTCGCATCTGGACCACGCGGGCAAACTGCCGAGCCTCTGCAAAAATTACGACGGCCCCATCCATTGCACCTCCGCCACCAAGGATTTGTGCGGCATCATGCTTTTGGATTCCGCGCACATTCAGGAACAGGACGCGATGTTCGTCTCCAAACTCCGCGCAAAAAAACATCAACCGCCCGTCGAGCCGCTTTACACCACGCCCGATGCCCAGAAATGCGTCCAGCAGCTCGTCGCGCATGATTACGAAAAATCTTTTTCACCGGTCGCGGGCGTCAACGTCACCTTCCGCGACGCCGGACACATTCTCGGTTCCGCGCAGGTGATTCTGGACGTGCAGGAAAACGGCCGCAAATTCCGCCACCTGTTCACCGGGGACATCGGGCGCGGCGGCGACGAATTGCTGCGCGACCCGGTTCCCGTCGAGAACGTGGATTCGCTCCAGATTGAATCCACCTACGCCGCGCGGGTCCACGAGCAGCGCCCGGACGCCGACGACTTGGTCGGCAAGCTCGTCGGCGAGACGCTCAAGCAAAAGGGCAAAATCATCATCCCGTCGTTTTCCGTCGGGCGCACGCAGCAGATAGTTTATGTCCTGCACGAACTCACCTGCGCCGGCAAGCTGCCGCGCGTCCCGATTTTCGTGGACAGCCCGTTGAGCGTGAACGCCACGGACATTTACAATAAACATCCCGAATCCTTGCGGCCCACCATCCGCGACACGATGTGCAACAACGAAAATCCGTTCGGCATGGGCAACCTCACCTACATCAGCAACGTCGAGGATTCCAAGAAGCTGAACGACCGGCACGAACCGATGGTCATCATCAGCGCGTCGGGCATGTGCGAAGGCGGGCGCATCCGGCATCATCTCGCCAACAACATCGGCAACGCGAAGAACCTCGTCCTGTTCATCGGCTACTGCGCCGAAGGCACGCTCGGCAACATGATCACCGCCGGCAAGACGCCCCTGAACATTTTCGGCGAGCCTTACGACGTGCGCGCCAAGGTTGTTTCCCTCGACACCTATTCCGGCCACGCGGACAAAAATGAATTGAAGGCTTATGTCCAGAAACTTACCGGCGATATCAAGAAAATCATCTGCATCCACGGCGAAGAGTCGCAAGTCCTCGCCCACGCGGAAACTTTGCGCGCGATGAAGCCAAAATCCCAAGTCATCGTGCCGGAATACAAACAGGTCGTGGAGATTTGATGCGGTGCCGGGACGAAAGGCTGCGCGGCCTGCGTAAAAGGCAATCCGTCCGATATAAAAAGTAATCCCGGCTATGGAAAAGGCACTCCCACCGACAGCAAAAGCACTCCTGCAAATAAAAAGGCATTCCCGCTGGTAATAAAAGCATTCTGTAAAATATAAAAAGCGCTCCTACCTGTTAAACAAGCGTTCCTGCCGATGGAAAAAGAAATCCGTAGTTGACATTGATTTTGGCATTTTATAGAGTTTTCCACATGAATTCAGAAGCCGGAACGCCGAAAAATCTCGCGGCCAAGCCGTTGCCCGACCTCCAACAAACGCTTCGAGCCATCAGCCAGATGTCGCGCTGGAAAATGCTCAAGGAATTGACCTGCGGCGAGGCGCGGCTGATTGCCGAACTGGCGGCGGTCGGCGGTTGCAGCTACGAAAACGGCATCAAACATTTGCAGGTCTTGCACCGGGCGGGATTAGTGGAGCGGGGCCGCGGCGGCGTTTACCAGCTCGTGCGGCAATATCTCCCCACGCCCGGCGTGGCCGTGGTGGATTACGGCCATTGCCTGCTGCGACTGGATGCGGAAGGGTAAAGAAGAAAAGCGCGCCAAAAATTTGATTGGCCGCGAGCATTTCTTTCTGGCAAACACTTCGTCGGCGACGTGAAACAATTTCTGGCGAAGAAATAAATTCTGTCAGCCTTTGAAATTATGGAAGTTCAAACTGACATTTGCAGAGAAATTCTTTACGCATTTCTCGACACGTGGACCGTTGACGAAATCAGGCGAATGACGCTTGATCAATATGTTTCGGTTGGTGACAAAGATACCTTTTGTCAATGGCTTGAAACAATGACCAGAAGCCTTGGCAGCATTAAAGGAGTCAACTCAAGCAAGTTCGGAATTTACAAACGGCGAGACAAATCCAAAAGGCCAAAACGCCTTTGTAACGACAATGATTATTCATGGCAAAAATTTTATGGCGACGACCGCAATGAAGCGTTTGCGAAAATCAAAAGCGAAATACTGCAAATAATAGACTACGCAAAGAAGGGGCAATTTGAGCAAATAGACGATTTACACTTAACGCAATTTGTGCGATGGAAAATCGCTTACCTCTATTCTGGTGAGCGACTTATTCCGATTTTTAAAAAAGATATTTTAGTAAAAATTGCGAATCATTTTGGTTTGTCCGCAGCTTACAAAACTCCTAATTCTGCAATTCAATTTACCTTTACGAAATTAAATCCTCTGCATACGCAAGCGACTGCATAAAAGAAGCACTTGGACAAATTCTTTCATACGCGCACAGGGACAGCGATGGAAGGCCGAAACAACTTATCATTGCAGGACAATATCAACCAAATGGCGATGAAGTTGAGTTTATCAATTATGTGAAGAAAAACTTGAATCTCAATTTTAGTTATCTACACGTCGATTTGGGATAATTCGATTCTTGAAGATCATTCCCTGAAATTCACGAACTGCACGGCCACGGGAAATTCATGGGCGCGCACGGCGGCGATGACGGCCTGCAATTCGTCGCGGCTCTTGCTGTTCACGCGCACTTCGTCGCCCTGAATCTGCGTCGTCACCTTGAACTTGCCGTCGCGGATGAAGCCGGTGATTTGCTTGGCCACCGCGCTCTCGATGCCGTTCTTGATCTTGATGCTCTGCCGCGCGTGGCCGAGCGGCGAAATGTCCGGCTCGCCCTGCTCCACGCTCTTGAGGCTGATGCCGCGCTTGGCGAGCCGCCCGATGACCATTTCGTTCAGCGTGCGGACTTTGAAATTATCCTCGGCGCTTAATTTGATTTCGGTTTTTTCCAGAACAATCTCCGCCTTGCTGCCCTTGAAGTCGAAGCGGTTGGCGAGTTCCTTTTTGGCCTGGTTGACGGCGTTCTCGATTTCCATCGAGTTGACCTGCGAAACAATGTCGAATGAAGGCATGATGAATTTATGATTTTCGATTTACGATTGAGGATTTTGCCCGCGGGCGCAAATCCTAAATTCCGAAGCGGAAGAACCTAAAAGAGCTTCCCCGCTTTAACGCTTTAACACCTCCACGCCTTCCGTTAAATTCGCCGCGTGGCCGATTCCGTCGAGCTGACCATTCTGATGCCGTGCCTGAACGAGGCCGAAACGCTCGCGCGCTGCATCGAAAAAGCGCGGCTCGGAATTGAACGCGCCGGCGTGCGCGGCGAAATCCTCATCGCGGACAACGGCAGCACGGACGGTTCGCAGGCCATCGCTGAAAAATCCGGCGCGCGCGTCGCGCCGATTGCGGAGAAGGGCTACGGCAGCGCGCTCATCGGTGGCGCAAAGGCCGCGCGCGGCCAATGGATTCTCATGGGTGACGCCGACGACAGCTACGATTTTTCCGAGGCCGACCGTTTCGTCAAAAAATTCCAGGAAGGCTTTGAACTGGTCATGGGCTGCCGGTTGCCGTCGGGCGGCGGAACGATTTTGCCCGGCGCGATGCCGTGGAAAAATCGCTGGCTCGGCAACCCGGTCCTTTCCTTCATTGGGCGGCTTTTTTTCAAATGTCCCGCGCGCGATTTTCATTGCGGCCTGCGCGGCTTCACGAAGGACGCCTTTGAAAAACTGGATTTGCAGACCACCGGCATGGAGTTCGCCTCGGAAATGGTCATCAAGGCCACGCTGAAACAGATGAAAATCGCCGAAGTGCCGGTGACCTTGAGCAAGGACGGACGCTCGCGCCCGCCGCACTTGAAGCCGTGGCGCGACGGCTGGCGGCATTTGCGCTTCATGCTGCTGTTTTCGCCGCGCTGGCTGTTTTTGTATCCGGGAATCTTTCTCGTGCTGCTCGGCCTCGGTTTCGCGGCGCGGCTGGCGTCGGGCAATTTTCAAATCGGCGGCGTCGAATTCAACGTCGGCACACTCGCTGTCGCGTGCATGGCCGCCATTGTCGGATTTCAACTTGTCGCGTTCGCATTTTTCACAAAAGTATTTGCGATTGGGGAAGGCTTGCTGCCGGAAAGCCCGAAATTGTCGTTCCTGCTGGAAATTTTCACGCTCGAAAAAGGAATCGTGCTCGGCCTCGCGCTTTTGCTCGCGGGAATTGTGCTGCTCACGCACTCAATCTGGATTTGGCGGGAGGTGGATTATGGGAAGCTGCCCTCAATGGAGGACAATCTGCGGCGGCTGATCCCGGCGGTGACGTTTATTGTTCTGGGCGTCCAGGGAATTTTTTCCAGCTTTTTCCTGAGCGCGCTCGGCTTGAAAACGAAGGCGCGCAACCCGCCGGCGATCTAGGATTGGCGCGCGAAGAGAACGAAGGGCGCGAAGGTGAAATTTCTCCCTCGCGCGGGATGCTTACAAATTCAATTTCCCGATTTCAAACGGACGGCAAACCAAACCCGCTTCCGCATTTGCGGAAAAATCCGGCTTTCGATTTTGATATATCAAACTGACCAGATTGTCGCTGCGGAAATTTAATTTCAGCCCGCAAATCTCCGCCGGCTTCAATCCTGCCCAGACCAGCGGCCACGGCAGGGGGATGAACTTTGGTTTTTTGCCCAGCGCACCCGCGATTTCCAAAAGCAATTGTTTGAGCGGCCACGGCTTTTCGTTGGCCGCCGTCAAAATGCGCGAACCTTGCGGTTGGCCACCATTTCCTCCGACGTTTGCAACTCGCTCAATAAACCGGCACAAATCCTCGCTGTGGACGAGAAACTGGACTTGCGCGCCGCCGATCAGCGGGATCACGGAGGATTTTTTGATTTGCGCCGCCAGCCGGCCGAACATTCCGCCCGGCTCGTCGCTATAAACCAGTCCGGGCCGGACTACGAGCGCGCCGTTCGCCAGCGCAATCTTTTCAATCTCCAGCTTCGCCTTGCCATAAAGCGAGCGGCAGCCGTCGTACGCGCTGATGCTCGAAATGAAAATGATTTGGGGAATTTTCGCCGCGCGCGCGGCCTCCAGAATATTCCGCGAGCCTTCCACGTTCACCGCGGCGATTTCGTTCCAGCGCAACGGCGTGAAATCGTAGGCACAGTGGACGAGCGCGCCCATGCCGGACAGCAAATCCGGCGAAACGTCGTCGCCAAGCTGGAACTGGAACGCGCGCGAATTGGGCCGTGGCCGGCGCGTCAGCTCGAACGTTTCCCAGCCGCACGCCGCGAAATGATTTTTGATCCGGCTGCCGACGTAGCCGTTGCTGCCGGATATGGCGCATACTTTCATGGTCTGTATGAATTGTGAGCGATATCGAAAATGACTAATTCCTAAATCCTAATGACTAAACAATGCCGAAGTCGCAAATCACAAATTCGTCATTTGAAATTTCTTTCGTCATTATGGTTTAGTCGTTAGTCATTTTTCAATGCCGTTTCCCAGCCGATGCGGTGCGCGTTGGCCATGACGGAAAGCGTGATGGTCGTCGCCGGCACGCTCGGAAACACGCTGGCGTCCACCACGTGAACGCGCGACCAGCCGCGCGGCCGGCCCAGGCAGTCGCTTTCAAATTCTGCCGGGTTTTCCCGCATCGGCAGCGAGCCGCCGCAATGGTAGCCGCGCCCGGGTTTGGCGATTTGCAGCATCGGCGGCACGACGACTCCGCCGAGCCGACGCGCCTGTGACAGCAGCTCGCGCACAACTTTTTTCACGACGGCGCGCGTCGCGGGATTTGGCCGCGCGTCCAGTTGCAGAAAATCTTTTTCACCGTCGCGCTTCAACCTCATTGCAATCAGCGCCGATTCGTCCGAGTGCAGATAGCCCTGCACCACCAGCATCCGCTCCACGAGCGCGCGCGAAAACATTTTCAGTGGGCCGAGCGATTTGCGGACGGCGTGCGCGATGGTGTCGCTGTAGGTGTAAATCTGCAAATGCACGGAGCGGCGGCTGATTTGCGGGTTGCTCAATTCAAGGAACAACTGGCTCAAGGTGTAAAGCGCCTCGGCCTCCGTGCCGCGCGCGCGCCGGGCCAGCACGAGCGGAAAAAGAAAATACTGGCTGTCGCGCAACGTCAACGGCCGGTCGTAGGCGCTTTGCGAACGCAAAATGATTTGCGCGGTCGGAATCACGCCCGCCGCGAGATAAACGCGGTCGGCTTCGAACGAAAGCGGCGCGCGCGTTTCGCGCTGGAAGCCTTCGATGAAAACTTTCCCGGCGTTCTCGCGCAGTTTGGTGACGATGACATCGCGCTGGTATTGAAAATTCTTTTGCGCGCGCAATTCGCGGACGGTGTCGGCGGAATTGTAAATGCAGCCGTAAGGACAGCCGTGCAGGCAGAAGCCACAATAAATGCAGCCGATGCCATCCGAATTGTCAGCTGCTCGGACGGCGACGCGCGCGCGGCCAAAGCGCCAGCCGCGTTCGCGCAATCGATCGCGATGGCGGTTCAGATTGGCGAGCAGAAGTTCCGCCTGCCGGCTGGATTTGAGCGCGCCAGGATTTTCGCAATGCAGCGGAAAAATTTCCTCAAGGTCGTCGTGCTGCGCGGCGAGGCCGGTGATTTGGGCGGCGGCGCGATAATGTTTTTCCATGTCCGCATTTTTGACCGGCCAATCGGCGACGTCGTCATCGCGATGCGGCAGCATGGCCGCGCCCCAGACGTTGCTCAAACCGCCGAGCGCGAGCGACGGGCGGAACGCGATGCCGTTTCCGCGCCACGGAATTTTTTCCTCCGTTTCGCGGTAGGGGAAATCCGAGCCGAAAACCAGCTTCAGTGGAATGCCCGTCGTGTCGGCGTCCAGGCCGCTTTTCAATTCCGCGGCCTGCGCCGGGTCCCACGCGGCGGGTTGGGCGGCGGCAAACCGGCGGACGATTTCCGCGCGGCCGGGTTCCAATTCGATTCCGGCGTCGAGCATGTGGACGTCCGCGCCGCGCGCGAGCAGCGCCTGGGCGCAGGCGACGCCCGCCGGGCCGGAACCGATGACGCAATGCACGGGCAAATTGTGCGGCTTTTCCGACCGTTCCGACAATCCTTTTCCCGCCCTGGCCCGGGCAATGTTCTCATTTGCCTTCGGAGCGCAGGCTTCAGCCCGTTTCGGCGTGCCATGGCAGCGGAAGGCGAAGCGGCATGAATGCCGCGCTCCGCCAAAGCAGCCCACCATCCCGGCGCGCGAAAGATTGCGCTTTGCCCGCGCGCCGTTTTAAGATGGCCGCATGGAAATCCGCAGCGTGGAAGCCATCGTCAAGGCGCTGAACGATGCCGAAGTGAAATACCTCATCGTCGGCGGGCTGGCGGTCAACGCGCATGGCTACGAACGGCTCACGGTGGACGTGGATTTGGTCATCGGACTGGAACGCGAGAACATCATCCGCGCCCTCCATGCCTTGAAATCGGCCGGCTGGCAGACGGTCATTCCCGTCACGCCCGAGCAATTTGCCAGTCCGCAACTGCGTGAATCATGGCGAAAGGAAAAAAATCTGGTGGCGCTGAAGCTCTGGAGCGATGTTCACCGCCAGACCCCCATTGACGTGTTTGTCTATGAGCCGTTTGATTTCAAAAAGGAATTTGCCCGTGCGGAAAGGATGCCGGTCCGACGGGGGATTTCCGCGCCGGTGGTTGGTTATAAAACCCTGCTGGCCATGAAAAAGGAAGCTGGACGCGACAAGGATTTGCTGGATATTAAACAGTTGAAAAAACTGGATCCCTACCGATGAGCCAAAAAGAATTGCGTAAACTCCTGGCCACGCCCGACTGGCGCTGGGGGACATTTGAGGGCGCGGAGTTGCACACGCTGCTGCTGGGCCTGACCACCACCTTCCGCGAAAAATTACAATGGCTCGAAGACGCGGAGATCTTGTCGCTGCAATTTCGCGCCAACCGCGAAAAGGCCAAAAAACGGAAACCCTCCCGCCGCGCGTGAATATCTTTGTCATCGGCGGAACGGGAGGGTGTGGCGCATTGCCTATTGGCACATGACCAACATCGGCATGGCCCCCAAATGGGATTTTCCACAATATGTCAAAAATGGAATTCTGAAAAAATCCGCAAACAATAAAAATTGATGCCTTCAAAGTTTTTCAGCTATCTGTGTCCCGCGTTGAGCTCCCTTTATGCGAGCCAGCTTCGCAGCCCGGCGTCGTGGAGCGACAAATCAGACCACGCCTACCTCACCGCTCATCTG
>Ga0335074_10000652_pt1 | contig 48530 bp, 46 predicted proteins | sample Lox_Sample_23_FD_206715 | JGI IMG/M metagenome (GOLD analysis project Ga0335074, IMG submission 206715) | Soil microbial communities from Loxahatchee National Wildlife Refuge, Florida, United States - Lox_Sample_2.3 | ecosystem: Environmental > Terrestrial > Soil > Wetlands | place: USA...
TGATCCCGTCGAACGGTCGACCGCTGGTCGTGGTCCTCTCCTCCAACGTATCCGCCGGGTCGTTGAAAGCGACGACGCCGCCGCATTCCGTGCAACCGTAGGCGCTGATCTGCACCGTGTGGGGCATCTGCTGTTGCATCAGGAGCATCGTGTCCGGCGGGGCGACGTTGTTGATCAGGCGGATGTGGCGCCAGCGGTCGGGGTGGTAGTCAGGATGGTTGAGCAGCGCCTGCGTGATCGCCGGGAAGGTGGCGAACGAGACCGTCGTCCGCTCACGGTCGAGCATCTCGAGCGCGGCGCCGGGCTCGAAGTGGACCATCGACATGAACGTCGCGCCCGCGTCGAACACCCCGATCAGCGGCAGGATCGCGCTCATGTGGAACATCGGCAGGGGATCCCACATGCGGTCCTCGGCGGTCAGCCGGAACCGAGTCCGGCCGGCCACGACCGACGTCCGCACGAGCGCCTCATGAGACATCACACACCCCTTGGGCATGGCCGTGGTCCCCGACGTGTACATCATCAGCGCTGGACTTCGCACCGAGGTGCGCCGATGCAGGCGCAGGACCTCGTCCTCAGTGACGAGGTCGCCCGCGGCTTGGTACGCGGCCGTGCCGAGCATGCCCGGCTCCTGGCGTGATCCGAGCAGGATCACCGCGTTCAGCTCGGGTGCGTCGGCCTGGCGGGCCGTCGCACCCGGGGCACCGCGACCGAGATCAGGTAGCGCCTCGTGCAGACGGGCGGCGTAGTCGACATGCTCCACGACGACGTCGGCGATCAGCACGAGTTCGAGGTCCCCGTTGCGCACGACGTAGCCGAGCTCACGCGGCGCGAAGCGTGAGTTGATCGGCACCATCACGGCACCGAGCAGCGAGGCACCGAACAGGAGCTCCACATACTCCAGGCAGTTGGGCATCAGGATCCCGATCTTGCTTCCGGACCGGATCCCCAACCCGTAGAGGTTGCGCGCAGCGACCATCGCCCGGTCGGCCAGCTCGCCGTAGCGCAGGCGATTCTCGGAGAAGACGACAGCTTCGCGATCGGGGTCGCGGTCAGCTGCCATCAGCAACAGATCCGCGAAACGGACCACATCCTGCCAGTGTCCACTCCTGCGTCCCATCGCCGCGGCGCTGCGCTCAGCCCTCCGGCGACTCGGGTCGGTAGCGCTGGTGGATGCCGAGGCCGACCTCAACGAAGCCGTGGCCGTCCTCGCCATCGACGCTGAACCGGCAGCCGTTGTCGAACAGACCCTGGTAGGCGGCGAACGTCTCGGGATCTGTCAGGTCGAGACGGTCCGCTCCGGGATCGCCCCGGCCGGGCACGGCGGTGTAGCCGACGGACTCCATCCACACCCGTCCCTCGGCTTCGATGTGAACCTGCCGCACTCGCCCTGAGCTCAGCGTGACCGACATCTCTCCGCCGAGCAACAAGCGGCCATCGAAGCGCATCTCGTGCTCGACCTCGCGGACGGTGTCGGAGGCTCCGGCCGGTCCGATCACCCATCCGTTGGTGAATACGCGCCGGGCTGAGGCGGTCTCGTAGAGCAGCATGTAGAGCGATTCCTCGCCCAGCTCACAGGCGGTGAAGATGTGCATTCCGCGCCGCGCCGATCCCTCGTGCTTGCGCAGTCCCCACCCGCGGTCGCGGAAGCCGGCTCGCCGCTGCACCCGCCGCTCTTCGCCATCCGCGCGTACCCAGCCTGAGTACAGGCCGGGCTGGAAGAAGTTCATGTAGTCGGTGACGATCTGACCGTCCCGTTCGATCGTGTTGCGGTCGGTCGGGACCGGTGGGAAGCGGGCCTCGTAGGTCAAATCGAAGGCGAACGCCAGGTCGGGATCGTCGAGCACCAGACGAACCTCGCGCAGAGGACGGGTGGCTTCGATCCGGATCGCCCCCACCTGAGGTGTGTCGGGGTCCTCGCTCTGGACGAACGGTTCCTGGCTACGGCGCGCGAACTGCACTTTGCCCGTGTTCAGCCCGGCCACGGCGGTCCGCCGGCCGCCATGCGGCCACGTCGCGCGCCCGGCTCCCAGCACCCATCCATCGCCCAAGTTGAGCAGGTGCCAGCAGCGCTCGGCCCAGGCCGGATCGACGTGTGCCGTGTTCAGGACCGGCGCCACATCCTGGTGGCGGTACGCCTCGTCGGCGGGGGTCAGCGGCAGCCTCGTCATTCCCACCCTCGTCTCGCATAAAGGCCTAACATGAGGAACATAAGCCTACTTGCGGTTCCACTGCCAGGAGATGACGATGAGCACTTCCACCACCGGCCACGAGATGTCCGCAGAGCTGCGCGAGCTGGTGACCCCCGGCAATTTCATCGGCGGTCGCTGGCGCGATGACGCCGACGAGGGCCTCGAAGTCATCGATCCGGCCACTGAGGATGTCCTCACCCAGGTGCCGCAGGCCGGCGTCGCCGACGTCCTCGCCGCCGTGGCCGCCGCGCGCGAAGCCTTCGACAACGGGCCCTGGCCCCGCATGTCGCCGCGGGAGCGCTCGGCGATCATGGCCCGCCTCGCCGAACGCGTGGCCGCCCATGCCGAGCCGCTCGCCGAACTCGGCGTGTTCGAGATCGGCTCGCCGATCACGCTCAGCCGGGCGTTGCACGCCGGGGGCCCGATTCAATTCCTGGAGTACTGGGCGGACATGGCCCTGAAGGGCCCGCACGGACGGTTCCAGGAGGGGCTGCCACTGGCCGACGGACCGACCGTGTCGGCCAGCATGCTGTTCCAGGAGCCGGTCGGCGTGGTCGCCTCGATCATCGCCTACAACTACCCGTTGATGCTGATCGCCTTCAAGGTGGCGGGGGCGCTGGCGGCCGGGTGCACGACGGTTCTGATGCCCTCGCCCCGTGCGCCGCTGTCGTCGATCGCGTTCACCCGGATCGCCGAGGAGGTCGGCATCCCCGAAGGCGTGATCAACCTGGTGATCGGCGGCGCCGACGCCGGTCAGGCCCTGACCGAGCACCCCGACGTCGACATGGTGTCGTTCACCGGCTCGGTCGCGGTGGGACGCAAGGTGATGGCCCAGGCGGCAAACGGTTTGAAGCGTGTCGTCCTCGAGCTGGGGGGCAAGTCCCCCAACATCGTGCTCCCGGGCGCTGACGTCGACGCGACGATCGGGCCATCGATCCTTCGCTTCACCCGGAACTCCGGCCAGGGCTGCGGAGCCACGACCAGGGTCCTCGTCCCGCGCGAGGAGACCGAGCGATGGAGCGAGGGCGCGCGGAAGTTCATGGACGGATTGGTCGTGGGTGATCCGTGGGATGAGCGGACCGACGTCGGTCCACTGATTCGACGCGAGCAGGTGCGAAGCGTCGAGGGCTACGTCGACCGGGCGCTCGAGGATGGCGCCGAGGTCGTGGCCCAGACCCCGGGTGCGCCGCCCGAGCGTGGTTTCTATTTCATGCCCTCCCTGTTCGGCGGCGTCGACAACGACGCCGAGATCTGCCAGGAGGAGCTGTTCGGACCGGTCGGCGTCGTGATCCCCTACGACACCGTCGACGACGCCGTGCGACTGGCCAACGCCACCCGCTACGGACTCAATGCGACCGTGTGGGGGCCAACCGATGAAGCGATGCGCGTCGCCCGCCGTATCCGCTCCGGTACGGTCGCCCTCAACGGTGGCGGCCCGGAGCGGCCTGACGCGCCATGGTCGGGGTGGGGAGAGAGCAGCGTCGGAGCCGAACGGGGCGAGGCCGGCTTCGCCGAGTTCTTCCAGGTCAAGCACGTCCACTGGCCCCTGGCCGGCATCGGCAAGCCGCCCGGTGTGCGTTAGGCCGGGCAGCCTCCCGGCCGGACGGCAGCTGTGACGCCCGGACAGGAGGGCTACCCGACAGCGGGCGGTCAGGCGGTCCCCTGAGGAGAGGAGGGCACCGCCGCTACGCCCTCCGCGCGCCCAGCTCGTCGCGCAGCTTCGTCGTGGCCGCAGCGTCAACCTCCATCCCTTCGGGATCGGTGTCTGGATCCCCGCCGACGATCACGACGCCGTACAGGTTTCGCGCCGCCTCACGAGAGACATATTCGTTGCGCACGTCTCGCAGGACCCGCGCCGGCTCTCGCGTGAGCGGATCACCCCAGCCGCCCCCGGCGTTGGTCTGATAACGCGTGATCGTGTTCGGCGCCGAGCGCCAGAACGGTTGGCGTCCGAAGTGGACATAGGTGCCGTTGTCCGGGTCGAGTTGATGGGTCTCCGGGTCGATCAGGCCGCAGATCGGATCCGACTGCAACATGTCCTGGGCCCCCGTGCCAACGAAGCGCGGCTCGGGGACGTTCTCTCCGTGCCACATCCAGATCGCCCCCGGCGTGCCGTCGCTACCGCCGTAGACCCCGGCGCCGCTCGGCTTCTTCACGTGCAGGGCGTAGGAGTATTGGTCCGAGTTGCCCAGCCAGAGCGTGTCCTTCCGGGTGGCAGCGCCACCGCGGTTGGCCCCCGGGCCTCCGCTGTCCATCGCGATCTCACGACGCAGCAGGACCAGCGGCGCGTCCTGCTCGGTCGACTCGATCGGTGGCGCGATGCTGTTGGCCAGGTAGATCCCGAGCGAGTTCTCGCCGTCGCCGTCGGCCGTCGCACCCCAGGGCCCGAGCTCGCCGCCGCACACAGCCGAGGAGGCCCAGACGCTCCCGTCGGCCCGCAGGCCGTTGGCGTTGTGGGTCATCGCCGAAGCGAAGTCGCCCGCGATGGCACGCGGGCCGAGCGCATTGGCCAGCGCGCGCAGGATTGCGATGAACACCGCAGAGGCGCCCTCCCAGTAGAGCATGATCGCTCCGTCTGGCGGCAGCGCCGAAGCGACCGAGCCCTCGGGCAGGACGATGTCGACGTGGCGGAAGGCACCCGAGGTGAACGGCGACTTCGGCTCGAGCAGGAACTTCATGCACGTCGCGACCGACGTCTTGACGTCGAGCCAGCCGCAGTTGATGCAGGAGCGCGCCTGCCGCGAGGTGCCGGACAGATCGACTTCGATCCGGGCCCCGGCGATCTTGACCTTGACGCGGATCGTGTACTCCTCGTCGGCATCGACCGCGTCGCAGTCGAGCAGGTCCTCGCCCTCGTAGACGCCATCCGGCATCTCGAGGATGGCGTCGTACATCGTCTCTGCCGTCACGTCGGTCGCGTAGCGCGTCGCCCCGAGGTAGGCGTCGATGCCGTAGCGGTCGATCGACTCCAGCACCAGCCGCTCACCGAGCCGTAGGTCAGCAAAGATCGAGAGCATGTCCGGCAGCATCACGTCCTCGAACCGGGCGTTGTTGAACAGCAGGTTGAAGGCCGACTTGATCGGCTTGTTGTCGCGCCAGAACAGGGTGGGCGGGATGATCAGGCCGTTCTCGTAGGTGTTGTGCTTGTTGGCACTGAACCCCGCCGGCACGATCCCGCCCATGTCCATCATGTGCGGCTGGATCGCGGCGAAGCCGACGATCCGATCCTCGACGTAGATCGGCCGGATGAAGCAGGTGTCGTTGGGATGCGTGCCCGTGCGAATCGGGTCGTTGCAGACGAGCACGTCGCCCGGCCGCAGGTTCTCGACCCCGAACTCCCGGACGCTGTTGCGCACGGCCTCGGACATGCTGCCACTGAAGATCATCAGGCTGTCCGACACGGCCGACATCGGGTAGTCAAGCTCCGGCGGGCCTGAGAGGATCGCCGAGAAGTCGTACCAGTCCCGGAGGATCACGCTGAACGCGTTAGTCACCAGGTGGGTGCACATGTGCTTGACGATGTAGCGGTAGCGACTGGCGAGCACCGAAGCGGTGAACCGGTCGCATGAGTAACGCTCCTGGAACTGGTCGTCGGTCAGATCCTTGAGGCGCGTCTCGGTGGGGGTGTCGACGATGGTCATCTGCGGCCCTCCTCCTATGCGGTTTCCCGTTCGATGTAGATCTCGCCGTAGCGACCGATGGTGGCCACCTGGCCCGAGACGACGTGGGTAGTCGACATCGCCTCGCGGATGATGGCCGGGCCCCTCACGATGTTGCCCGCCTTCAGGGCGTCTCGCTGGTACTCGCCGGCGCTGCTGTCGGCCGCCTCGACGTAGCTGAGCTCGACCATCCGGTCGGGCTTGACCTCGACCGCCTCCCCGACCTCGATCTCCGGGTACTGGACCTTGTCGGAGCCGAGGGCGAGCTGGACGCGATAGGTGACGCCCTCGACCGGGATCTGCTCGAAGCGGTTGCCGAAGCGCGACTCGTACTCGTCGTGGAAGCTCGAGATCATCTGCTGGACGCCGGCGGCCTCGATCTGCCCCCCCGGCACCTCGACGAACGGAGTGTCCCACGACTGGCCGACCAGCCGGCCGTCGAACGTCCGTCGCACCTCCACGTCGGTAACCCCCGGCGGGAGCTCCTGACGCAGGCCCGCCTCCATCTCGGTGAACATGTCGTTGATGCGCGGCGCCGCGTCCTCCGAGAGGACCATGTAGGCGCTTCGGCTCTCGGTGTAAACGAGGTCGGAGCTGAGCAGGCCCAGCGCCGAGAACAGACCCGGGTAGGGCGGAACGATCACCCGCCGCGACTTGACGTCGGCGAGGATCGCCGGCAGCATCAGCGGCCCGGCGGCGCCGAACGCCACGAGCGAGAAGTCGCGCGGGTCCAGCCCGCGGCCGATCGCGACGTCGATCAAACCCTCGGTGACGTTGTTCAGCCCGATCCGGTAGGCATACCGGATTCGCTGGTCGAGATCGAGCGGGCTGTCGAGCGCCTCAAACGCCTTGATGGCGAGATCGGGGTCGAGCGTCATCCGGCCGGCGTTGAAGCCCCCCGGATCGAGGATGCCCATGGCCAGGAACGCGTCGGTCATGGTCGGGACCGTGCCGCCGCGCCCGTAGCACGCCGGCCCCGGGTCGCCACCCGCGCTCTCCGGACCGACCCGGATCTCGCCGGCCTTGGTGGCGAACACGAGGCTGCCGCCACCGGCGCCAAGCGTGCCGAGCTCGACCGCGAGCGCGTTGACCAGCATGTCCGGCTCCAACTCGAACGTCGTCTTCAGCGAAGGCTCGCCGTCGATCACCAGGCTGATGTCCGACGAGGTCCCGCCGACGTCGCAGCAGAGCAGGTGGTGGTCGCCGATCATCCCGCCGAAGTGGGCGCTGGCCACAGCGCCGGCCGCCGGTCCGGAGAACACGAGCCGGAACGGATGGTCGACCGCGCGGTCGGCCTCGATCAGGGTCGCCGCCGAGTCGGCGAAGTTGAGGTCACCGTCGAACCCGCGCTCCCGGAGGCCCTGGTTCAGCTTATGCCCGTAGGAGGTGAAGATCAGCTTCATGAACACGTCGATCACCGTCGTCGACGCCCGGGCGTACTCCTTGGCCAGTGGGGAGACCTCGGAGGAGATCGAGATCGGTATCCCGTCCAGCACCTCCTGGGCCAGCTCGCGCACGCGCACCTCGTGCGCGGGGTTCAGGTAGGCGTTGATCAGGCAGATGGCCAGGCCCTCGATGTTGCAGCGCTTGAAGCGCTCCAGCTCGGCCCGGGTCTGGGTCTCGTCCAGCTCGATCAGGACCTCGCCGCTGGCCAGCATGCGCTCGTGCACCCCGCGGCGCAGGTAGCGGTCGACCAGCGGCGCGCGGGCGTCGCCGAACGGCCGGCGCCACCCCGGGTCGGTCAGCGCCTCGACCGGCCGCCAGGACCGGGCGAAGTCCAGCATGTCGCGATGACCGTAGGTGGTGAGGAAGCCGATCTTGGGCAGGTTGCGGGTGATGACGGCGTTGAGCCCGACCGTGCTGGCGTGGTTGAACACCGATCGGTCATCCGCCCCCAGCGCCTCCGCGCCGTCCAGCACCGACTGCTCGGGCTCCTCGCGCCGGCTCGGCACCTTGACCGCCTCGATCTTGCCGTCGCGTACGCCGATCACGTCCGTGAACGTGCCGCCGACATCGACGGCCAGCATGCCGGGGCTCATGACAGCGAGTCCGCGAGGAGGACGACCGGACCGAGCCGGTTCCACGGCTCGCGCTGCACCGAGGCCAGACAGCTCTGGCACTTGACCGCGATCTCCCAACCCTTCTCGCTGATGACCGGGTATCGCGCCAGGTCTTCGGCCCCACACTCCGGGCACGTACCGCTCACTGGCTCCCGCTCGACGCTCACCGTCGGCGTCTCGGGCCGCTGAAAGGCTGGCATCTGTTTCCTCTCCTCAAGTACGGATTCCGCCGCGCGACTACCGCTCGCGCGGGACCAATAAACCTACCAAACGTCCGTTAGAAATGCACGGGTCCGGCGGACCGGCGGTTCGACCTCGAACTCCCCAGCTTTAGACAGGCGTTTAGTCCTGGTCAGGAAGCATCTCGTCGCCCAGCGCCGTGAAGAACCACGTGTGGTGGGGACCTTCGAGGGTGTCGCTCACAGTGATCACTGGTTCGCGGCCGGCGGCGATCGCCTCGGCCCGCTCGGCCCGCTGGCCGAGGATCGCCTGCTGGGCCGTCTCGAGCTGATCCTCCGGCACCTCATAGAGAGCCAGGTACTGAAACTGGGCCCCGTCCTCGACCTGGCTCGGGGCCAGCTCGAACCGCTGGGCCCGGGCGAACCCGCTGAGCCGGCTCAGGACATCCGCGGCGTGGCTGTCGTACCACGTGTTGAACTCCGCCTCGCGTCCGGGCTTGGCGTTGCTCAGAACGACCATCAGATGGCGCCTCATCGGACCACCGCCACGGGTGTCGGGAGTCGGAAAATCGGCACTACATCCTCTGGATCAGGGTTCCGGTACCGAGTCCGCCTCCGCAGCACATGGTCACGAAGCCGATCTCCTTGTCGTCGTCCTCCAGCTCGTGCAGGAGCGTCGTGATCAGCCGCGCGCCGGTCGATCCGAGCGGGTGCCCGATCGCCATCGCGCCTCCCCGCGGGTTAACCCGGTCCATGTCGGGGCTGTGCTCACGCTGCCAGGCGGCAACGACGGGCGCGAAAGCCTCGTTGATCTCGATGTAGTCGATGTCGCCGATCGTCATCCCGTTGCGCGCCAGGATCTTGGCCGTGGCGGGGATCGGACCCTCCAGCATCAGCACCGGATCGCAGCCCACGGTGGTCTGGTCAAGGATCTTCGCCCGCGGCCGGATGCCCAGCGCGTCGGCCTTTTCCCGTGACATGAGCAGGACGGCCGCCGCGCCGTCGGAGATCTGGGAGGAGTTCCCAGCCGTGATCCGGCCGTCGGGCCGGAACACGGGCTTGAGCTCCGACAGCGCCTCGAGGGTGGTGCCCGGCCGGATTCCCTGGTCGCGCATGACGACGTCCCCGTTCACCGGCATCGGGACCATCTCGCGCTCGAAGCTGCCGTCCTCGGTGGCCCTGGCCGCCCGCTGGTGAGAGCGCAGTGCGAGCTCGTCGAGCTCGGAGCGCGGGATCTCCCACTTGTCAGCGATCATCTCGGCCCCGAGGCCCTGTCCGCGCACGTTGTGGTGGTCGAAGAACTTCGGCGTGTAGGGGCTCCCGTAGGTTCGCGCGATCTCCTCGCCCACCCCGAACGAGACGTGGCCCATGTGCTCCACGCCCGATCCGATCACGCAGTCATGGATGCCCGCGGCGATCTGCAGCCCTCCGAAGTTCACCGCCTGCTGTGCCGATCCGCACTGGCGGTCCATGGTGGTCGCCGCCGCCGTCACCGGGAGGCCCTCCTGCAGCCAGGCGTTGCGCGCAACGTTCTGGCCCTGCTCACCCATCTGCTGCGCGCAGCCGGCGAGCACGTCCTCCACCTCATCGGCGTCGATGCCGGCGCGGCGGATCAGCTCCACGTAGGTGCGGCCGAGCAGGTCTGCCGCGTGGAGGTCCTTGTAGTAGCCCTTCTCGGGATGGCCGCGGCCAACCGGGGTCCGGACCGCCTCGACGATCACTACCTCACGACCTTGCTGTGCACCCATCGTTGCCTCCAAGCCTTCAGTTGCCCGGCAGCCCGAGCCGCTCTTGATTCTACCAAACGTTCGGTTGAAGACTTACCCCTGCCTGCCCCCAACTGGCCCGAGCTCAGGCGGTTGCCGCCAGGGGGGAGCCGGCCCCCGTGGCCAGCAGCCGGCCGAACTCGGCCAGGTCGTCGATCTCCTCCAGGTGGTCGACCGCCGCGATGATCTCGTCGGCCTGGCGGCCGCGCTGGGCCGGCGCCACACCGCCGCCGGCGAGCATCCGCGTGAACTTTTCCCGGAGCGCCTCGTCGCTGAAGATCGTCTTCTCCGACCACGGGTCACCCCACGCCATCTCCGCTGCGGCCGAGAAGATCTCGCCGCGGGCGTGTACGTCGACGCCGCCGGGAATGCGACGGAACTGGCCGCCCTCCATCCATTGAGCCAGGTTCACAGCCGACGGCTCGAGCTCGACCGTCACCCGCTGGCGGAATGCCGCGATCTCCGGGGACGACAGCACCTCAGGGCTGTACCAGCGCGGACCGGCGGGCACGTCGAACGCACCCATTGCCATCACGTGGGCGTGACTGAACTCCGCGTCGATCTCCCGCGCAGGCTGGGCGTTGTGGAAGCGAGCGGACTGTGCCATCGGGTTGGCGCGGACGACGACGCGGTCGATCTCCTCTACTCGCAACCCGTGTTCGCGCTTGAGCTCGATGAAGGCAGTGAGCGGGTAGTGCGTCCACCGGCAACTCGGCCATGGCTTGTATGTCGTCTGCAGCAGCTGCCAGGTCTCACCGAGACCGCCGGTCAGCTGGTCGAAATCGCACGAGTCGCCGCCGACGAACCGAAACAGCGAGGGGTCGCCGTCGAGGATGTCCGCGTAACCGGTGCTGCCGAGTCCAGCCAGGAGCGCTGCACTCACGCCGATCTGGGCACACCAGCCGGCGTCGGCGTACTTCTGCATCGGCAGCCGCACTGATGCTGCCCATTTCGCGTGGGCCGGGATCGGCGTGTTGGCGCCGGCGATCCCGAATGCCTCGGTCACCGTGGCGCCGTCGAGTCCGGCGATCCTGGCCGCTGCGCCCGCCGCGGCCCACGTCATCGTCGTCGCGACGCCGTACAGGCTGCGGTAGCCGACGACCTTCCCGTCCTCGATCAGGATCGGCAGCCCGATCGCCGACCCGACCCGGGCGCCGACGTCGAACCCGATCGCGATCGCCGCGAGCAGGTCCCTGCCGCTGCGATGCTGGCGCTCGCCCAGTGCCAAGGCGGAGAAGACCGTCGAGCAGCCGAAGTGGCTCCCGGTCGGAAACGTGTCGTCAGCATCGAGGACGTTCGCCAACCTCCCGTTGGCGTACGCGGCGACGGTGGCCGACGTCTGCTCGCCAGTCCCCACGACGGTGGCGTCGCTGTTGCCGCCTAGCTCCCGCGCGTACTCGAGCGCGATCCGTCCGCTCTCGGTCTCGGTGGCGCCGATCGCGCAACCGACCGTGTCGAGCAGGAGCCGCTTCGCCTCCCGGACGACCGCCGGCGGCAATCCCTCGTAGCGAAAGTCGGCGACGAAACCGGCCAGACGCTCAGTCGTACCTACCATCTCTTCTCCTCTCAGCGCTCACGCCGCGGCTACTCCAAGCCATACGGGTGGTACGGCTTGAATACAGGGTGCTCGATCTGGGTCATGCCCTGGCGCCCATCCGAGTGACGCAGGGTTGACGGGTACTCGCTCACTCCCAGACGCCGGTGCGGCTCGACGTGATCGGGCCCCGCGACCGTGTGCGGATCGTCGATCCGGAAGCGGTCGCTCTCAACGTGCTCGGCCCCGCGGTAGACGCCAGGCGGCTGCTGGTCCTTCCAGCCGCGTACGTAACCAAAGCCCTGCGGGCTGAGCGGCCCGGCGACCACCTCGAAGCTGAACTCGTGCTCGTCGCCCTCGGCCGTGGTCACGGCGAACTCGCCGCGCTCGAGGCGCCGGGTCCCGGGCGTGTACTGGAACGCATGGCGAACGGAGACCAGCGGCACCTCCGGCCGATCGCGGTCGCGCAGGACACCCTCGAAGTCGACCAGCTTCCCGTCTGAATCCTCGTGCAGGGCGAACAGCCCCTGCTGCCCCTCGATCTCCCATGGGAGCCAGATCCGGATAGCCCTCGGGTCGCCGATCGTCGGCTCGGTGCCCCGGAGCGCAATGACCGGCCCCATCGAGGCCCGCAGGCCCCAGGAGTGGTCCCGGCAGGCGTACCAGCTATCCACCTCGCGCACCTTGCCGTCGACGGTGATCGTCCCCTGAGCCCGTCCGAGCTGGGTGTAGCGCAGCACGTGGTTGAGCAGCCGCCCGCGCCGGTAATGAACGTGGGGCACCTCGAAGAACGGCGGGCCGCTGGCCTCGACGACCACGTCAAAGCTCACGCCACTGTCGTTCTCGGCGACCTCGATGCGCTGGCGCTGCATCGGCTCCTGAATCGTCAATCGCAGGGGGCCGACGTTCAGCTCGTCGACCCGGGGCCGCAGCGCCCGCGAGGCCCGAACCGTGCGCTGCTCGCCGCCGACGGCAGCGCCGCCGTAGCCGTCCATCACGTTGGTGTTCGAGTACAGGCGCAGCCCTAGGTAGGCGAAGCAACCCTCGGCGTAGAAGCCCCAGTAGTACCCGTCGTTGAAGCGGGGATCCGCCGTCGACGGGTGCGGGAAGGGCTCGGTCGTCTGGTGCCACGGGTAATCGTCGAGCCGCGTCAGCGGCAGCTCCGGATCGCTCACAGCCGTCTCACCTCCCCACCGGGTCTCGATGGGACTCCCGCTCGGCGGCCAGTGCCCAGCGCCGCCCCGCCTCATCCGCAGCGGCGAACTCGATCGTCCGGACCTCGTCCGGATCCGCGGCGCGGACGGCGTCGAGGAAGCGGCCGTCGGGCTCGGTGCGGATCGGCTCGTCTCCGCTGCAGCGGATGCCGAACCCGGGGGCCTGCGCCACCAGTTCCGCGCCCCCTGGCGTCAGCCACAGCGCCCGCCAGCCGGGCGAGGCCAGCTCGAAGCAGCCGGCCGGCGTGAGCAGCCGCCGGGTCGCGCCGCTGGGCGGCGGCGCACCGCAGACCATGTCCACGCGCTCGACGAGCTGCCGCGGCGAGTGCACGCCGTACAGGTACCACACGCGTGAGGGCGAGCAGTTGTTGTCAGGCAGACCCTGGGGACCCGGCAGCGCGACCTTCGGTCGCCCGAGCGGGCCGATCCCTGACAGGTTGGTGGCCCCGGTCGAGTCGAGCTGAGCCGGAGCCGTGGCCACGCCGACGCGACCTCGCGCCAGCAGGCAGAAGGTGTCGTATGGCCAGTCCCGGACCGGCAGGCCGTGGGTGAAGAGGCCCGCCTCCCCGAGGCTCACGGCGGGGATCGGCTCGGCGTCGAGAGCAGTGAAGCCACCGGCGATAACCAGCTCCGGAAGCGCAACCGCCCGCGCGGCGAGGGCCGCCGCGACCGACGCCGGGGTCGTGACCGCAAACACACTCACCTCGGACTCCGCGATCTCTCGGGCCAACTCGGCCGTGAGCAGATCGGCGATCGCCGCGCCCGATCCGGAGCGCGCAGCCGTCATGGCGTCAGGATCTCGATCGTGGTGGCGCCGGCGGCCCACCGTCGCGCCACGTTCAGGTCGGCCCGATACGTGGGATGGCACCCGCACGGCCTGGCTCCCTGCGGAGCCTCGATCAGGCCGTCCACCCACAGCCGAGAGATCGCGGCGCGCGCGGGGTCACCCGGGCAGCTGCGCTCAAAACCGACCAGGGTCCGGCGCGCGGCGCGCGCGAACAGGCCGTCGGCGCCCAGGTCCCCTTCGACGTAGAGATTTCCGTCCCCGTCCGCGGCAGGGACATGCAGCAGGGCCACGTCGATCGCCAGCGCCCGCACATTCATCACCGGGGTCCCGTCGAACGGGTCGGTCCCCGGCGCAAGCCACGGGTTCACCGCCGGTAGGTCGCTGCCAACCCCCATCCAGGCGGGGTGGGAGGGAACGCCCCGGGCCGCCGCCTCGAGCGAGGTGAGCAGCAGTCCCTCGGACCACTCGACGAAGCGGATGCTGCCCTCCTCACGGGCCCTGCGGTAGCACGGCGCCAGACCAGCGGGGTCGAGCCCCACCCCCGGAGCGTGGAGTTCCCGCACGCAACCGGCCGCCAGCAGGAGCTCCACATCGAGGCTCCCGAGAAAGGCGACCACGGTGAGGTCACGTCGCTCGGCCTCGGCCAGAGCGCGAACCAGCGCCATCGGGCGGCGCTGCAGCCGGATCCCGCCCAGGGCGACGGTCGCCCCGTCGGGTACGGACTGGACCACCTGATCGATGCTCAGAGCCCCTGCGCCCATTTCATCCGTGCAGAGCGGCCAGCCGCTCCGCCGCCCGGGCCTGTGTGGACCTCAGCTCCAGCTCACGCAATGCATGTGGATCGAGGTCGGCCAGGGCCTCCAGCTCCGCCGCCCGTGGCGGCTCCGTCTCGCCCACCGTGGCGCCCGGCACGTCGAAGCCGGTCTGCTCCTGCACGTCTTCAAGGCTCACGCCAGGGTGGATCGACTCGAGCTCGGCGCCCCGCTCTCCGAACCAGAACACGGCCAGGTCGGTCACGAGCCGGACCGGTCCGCGGGTGCCCGAAACGCCGTCGCCGCCGCCGGCGCCGGTACGGAAGCTCACGCGCTCAGGCAGCGAGCGGGGACGATGGTCGGTGTGGTACAGGACGACGCGCGGCAAGATCCGCAGCACGTCGGCCGTGGCCAGGCCTCCCGGGAGCCGCGTGGCCAAGGCGCCGTCCCTGACGATCGCACTGGTGTTGGCGTTGCCCTCGCCGTCGACCTGGGCGGGACGGAGAAACTGCATCGTCATGGCGCGCCGCTCCGCCATCTCCATCGTGACCAGGTGCACCGCGTAGCCCGGCGTACGCCCGGCCAGGGCGCTGGCGCCACCCAGGCACGTGGCCAGGTCGGCGTCCGGGGACACGGCCCCGGCCACGATCACGTCCGCCCCTGGCGCATGGGTGCGGCGCGCCAGCAGCGCCGCGGCCAGGGCGAGCGGCGTGCCGAGGCCCACCCCGACGACGTCGCCGTCGCTTATTTCTCGCGCAAGCCGGCACGTCATCAGCGTCGCGGTGTCCGCTGCCTCCAACTCATTCCCCTTCGACGAGCTCGACGAGGGCACCGCTTCCCTCCGGCTCGAGGAAGGCGACGCGACTGCCGTGGGCGCCGGCGCGCGGGGTCCGGTCGCGGAGCACGACTCCGCTGCCGGCGGCGGCGAGCTGTTCCAGCAGGCCGTCGAGTCCTTCAACGCGTAACGCCACGTGGTGGACACCTCCCTCGCCCCGGGCCAGCACCGCGGCGGCCCGGCTGTCCTCTCGGGTGGGCGCCACGAACTCGATCGTCGTATCGCCGGCGGTCACCCAGAGGACCTCGAGCCCGAGCTCCGGCTCGGGCTCCGGTCCGCGCACGGGCAGGCCGAGCCGGTCTCCGAACAGTTCGGCGATCGGCGCCAGCTTCGGGACGATCACGCCGACGTGGGCGAAGCCGGTGACGGCGCTCATGCGGGAGCGAAGTGCTCGATGTCGAGGATCGAACCGTCTCGATCCGCGCGCCACACGGCCCGAACCCGTGCGCCCGGGCTCAGCGCCTCGGCGCCGCCGCCGAGCCGGTGGAACAACAGCGTCGTGGCGTCGGGCAGTCGGATCAGCCCGAAGGCCGGAGCACCGGGAAGGTGCTCGGCCGTGGTGACCGCCTCGAGCACGCCCTCGTCGGGCAGCCGCACCATCTCACGCAGCGCGGTCCCGTCGGGAGCGAACGGCCGGGCCGGCACCACGGTGTGCCCTCGCCCCCGGGAGGCCACGATCTCACCGGCCAGCAGGCCGGTGAGAGCGGCGCGCTGAGCCGCGCCCGCCGTGTACGAGTACGGAAGCGAGATCTGCTGTTCGAAGATCAGGTGGCCGTCGTCCATGGCCGTCAGTCCAGCAGGCGGAAGTGGCGGATGTCGGCGAAGCTGCCCACGCGCTCCTCGCGCGGCTTGAACACCGCCTCCACCCGCTTGCCCACGCCGATCCGAGCCGGGTCGGTCTCATCGAGCAGGTGGTAGATGTTGGTGTCCGCTCCATCGAAGCGGATCAGGCCGAAGCCGTACGGCACCGGCCGCTTGACCCCGGTCATCGGGTCGATGAAGGGGACGTAGACGACGGTGGCGCCGGCCAGCGTTCCGCTCGGCCCGACTTCAACCCACTCCTCCATCGGCAGCGAGGACAGGCCGCACACGGGACGAGGCGGCACCATCACGTTCCCGGCGGCGTCCCGTGTGGCCAGGATCCGTCCCTCGTCGCGCAGCGCGGTGAAGAACCGAGAGGCGTGGCGACCGGCCGCGAACCGGTAGCGCAGCGTGATCTGCTGCTCAATCCGGATCGCCTGGTCCTTGTTGAAGGTGGCGGCGGCGCTTGCGGTCATGGGGTCGGTCGCTCCCGGGAGAGGATCATCAGATCGGTCCAGGCGTTGCCGCCATAGCCCGTGGCCAGCGCCCGCCTGACCTCCGGCACCTGGTGCTCACCAGCCTCACCCATCACCTGGAGGGCAGCTTCGGCAACTCGGATCAGCGCCGTCGCTCCCACGGGGTTTGTCGACTGGACCCCACCTGACGGGTTGACCGGCAGCGGCCCGTCCATCTGCGTGAGGCCTTCGTCGATCAGCCTTCCGCCAGCGCCCATTTCGCAGATCCCGAGGTTCTCGCACATCGCCAGCTCGGCGTAGCTCGCCGGCTCGTAGATCTCGGCGACGTCGAAGTCTCGCAACGGATCGGCGATGCCGGCCTGGCGGTAACCCTTCTCCGCGGCCGCTCGCAGGCTGCGCATCACAGCCAGCCGCTTGGGGGAGTCGCCCATGTACTGCTGGTCGTGGGCGGTGACCGCCGCATGCACCCAAGCGGGATGCTCGGCGAGTCCGTCAGCGCTGTCGCCGGCGACCATCACGATCGCGCAGGCCCCATCGGAGGAAGGGCACATGTCCAGACGATGGATCGGAAAGGCCAGGTACTCGGAGGCGAGGACCTCCTCGACGGTCAGATTGGGAAGCTTGAGATGGGCATGGGGATTGCGGCAGGCGTTATGCCTGGCCTTGACCGCGACCTTGGCCGCCTGCTCTTCGGTGACGCCGCTCTCATGGATGTAGGTCGAGGCCATCGTCGCGAAGTTGCCGATCGCGCCCGCCATTACGGCACGCTCCCAGATCGGGTCCCCGACCGTGGTGATGGCCGCCTGCGTGGAGCCGTCGGACTGCTTCTCGAATCCCACCCCGAGCACCTTCTGGTAGCGCCCCGAGGCGATCAGGTGGTAGCAGCACACGGCAACGCTGGCGCCCACGGTTCCGCCCGTGTTCAGCTTGAACAGAGGCTTGCCGAGCGCGCCGAGCGCGTCGACGAAGAACTGATCGACGAGGTAGATGCCCTCGAACATCTCCATGTTGCCCGCGACGATGGCATCGATGTCATCGAAGCTGAGGTTGCGTGAAGCCAGGCAGCGATCGATCGCCTCGCGGGCGATCTCGGCCATCGAGGCATCGAGCCGCCGAGAGACATGGTCTGTCTGGCCCGTGGCGACGATGGCAGCCGCGACCGGCGTCATCGGCCCTCCAGCAGGACGACAGCATGGCTTTGCGCGCACAGGCCGGTAGCCCCGTGGACCAGTGCCCGCCCGCCCCGCTCCCGGAGCTCGTGCGCCGCGTGCGCCGCCGAGGCCAGACCGGCCACGGTGCCGGCGGTGCCTCCCAGCCAGCCCCCGTCGGCGTTGATCCGTGGGTCTCCGGCGTCGGCCTCGAAGCGCTCGACGAGCGCCTCGCCCTCGCCGAGGCCGAGCGCCTCGGCCAGCAGGAGTTGCTGATGCGCGTATGGGGCGCCCAGCTCGATCCGGGTGAGCGAGTCTGGCGTCCACCCGGCCCGCTCGAGCGCTTCGTCGGCCGCCGCGCGTAGCTCCGGGGCAACGGTCAGGTCCCGGGCCGTCCACCACGGGCCTGACCGGGCGGCGCCGGTGACCAGGCGGACACGCGGCAGGTCACGTTCGCGGGCGATCTGCTCATCGCAGACGACCAGGCACGTGGCGGCGTCCATCAGCGGCGCCCGGTCGAGCGCCCGCAGCGGTCGGGCGGTGATCGGGGAGGCGAGGATCTCGTCGGGGCTCAGGGGATCGAGGACCCCGGAGCGCCTGCGGGCCGCCGCCACGACTCGCGCCGAGTGCTCCGGCGTTAGTCCGCTGCGGCGGTAGTAGAGGTCGGCTTGGAGTCCGGCGGCGACCGTCTCGTCCGGATTGAGCGCTCGCTCGTAGTACGGGTCGAAGGCGGCCAGCTCGACCGTGTGCGGATCGGCCTGCGACTCCTTGGCGTGGGCGACTACGAGGTTGAGGTGCTGGTCGCCGTCTTCGATCCGGGCCATGGCATACAGCAGGGCCATCACGCCGTCGGCCGCGACCTTCGCCTCCGAGCGCAACGTTCCGCCGGCCACCTCGTTGACGGACATGCTGGAGATGGTCCGCCCTTCCCAGAAGTCCTGGCTGGCGGTCACGGCGCCCTCGATCTCACCCAACTGAAAGCCGGCATCGTCGAGCGCGGCGCTGATCGCCTCCCAGGCCAGCTCGGTCGTGTTGACGTCATCGCGGGCCGGCGCGCAGGCGGCGTGCCCGATCCCGACGATCCACGCAGGGCTCGACGTCATACCGGCGCGAGTTCTACCAAACGATTGGTTGAAAGTCCACCGGTCTCACTCTGATCCCAGCGCTTTCAGCGCTGCCCCGAGCTCACGGCTGCCCGGTGTTGGGTGGCCGGGTTGCCGACAGGCGAGAAAGGCGGCAATGAAGGGGCGAGCTTCGAGTCGGACCTGCGGAGACGAACAAATCGACCTCCAGATCGCCGATGTGTCCGGATCTGCACGCCAGGCGCCCAGAAACGAAAGATCCTCCGATGGGCGGTCCGATTTGTCCGTTTCGACAGGGCGGGCTCAGCCCGACCCGGACGACCGATCGATCAGTAGCGGATCGTGTCGGCGAACGGCGCCAGCCGCCGCCCGAGCACGGCCTCGGCGGCGGTGATCCCGGAGCGGGCCGCCTTGTCAACGCCGATGCCGCGAGCACGGGTGGTGTCGCCGGACAGCCACAGGCCGTCGATCTCACGGACGCGGGTGTCCGGACGGACGGCCCCCACGAGACCCGGCCGGCAGATCACGCCGTAGCTCGTGACCAGATGGCGCTTCTTCCAGATCGCCCCCCGGGCGGCAGGCAGCATCTCCTCGATGTCGAGCCACAGCTCGTCGAACTTCTGCTCGATCCAGACGCGGTCGCCCCACACCTGGCTGGCATCGAAGGCCGCGCCGACGCAGGCCAGGTACTCGCCCGGCGGGGAGATGTTGGCGTCGTAGCCGGTGAAGTTGAGCGTGAAGCCGGGCAGCCCGGTGCGCGGCGTCGACATGAATGCGCCCATCTCCAGCTCGCTCTGGGCGATCACGGGCTCGGGCGCGGCGATCCAGTAGCCGAGCCAGCACGCGCGCAGGCGATTGGCCGCCAGCAGCTTGATCCGCTGCAGTAGGTCCCACGGAAGCTCGCCCGGGGCGAACAGCTTGGGCAGATCCCACACGGGCACGGTCACGACCACCTCGTCGGCCTCCAGAACCTCGCCCTCGGGGCCCCCGTCGCCGTTGCCGCCAGACCCGTTGCTGCCGGCGCTCCGCTCGGCCCGCAGGCGCACTCCGGCGACACGCCCGTTCTCGACCAGGATGCGCTCAACCTCGGCCGGCTGGATCCGGGTTCCGCCGCTGGCGGCGAACGCGGCGGCCAGATCTCGCCATAGCCGCTCCCATCCGCCCATCGGCCAGAACGAGTATCCGGCGGTCCGGCAGCGCTCGTAGTGCAGCTTGCGGGCGTAGAGGTTCTCGGAGGCGGAGTGCTCCCACCAGCGGAAGGTGATCTGCTCGAGTACGGAGATCGCCTCCCAGACCAGGTAGGCACCCTCCTCGGTCGTGTACTGGGACATCCACTCGCGCAATGAGGCGTGGTCCCATGTCTCGAGCTCGTCCCAGTCGGTCTCCGTCAGCGCGCTGATGCAGCGCTTGAGTCCAGCCTTGGCGCTTCCGGTGTAGCGCTCCTGAATCGGAATCCAGTGCTGTCCGTCCCAAAACGGCATCGCGTCGCTGCGCGGACTGTGCTCCAGGGCCACGCCAACGTAGTCGCAGACGCGGGTCAGGCTGTCCCCGGGGTCCTCCACGAGGTGCGAGCCGAGCCCGATCTGATGGCCACGGAAACGTCGCTCCATGGCACGGCCGCCGAGGTACCGATGACGCTCCACCAAGGCGACGCGCTTACCCTCCTTGGCCAGCAGCGAGGCACAGCACAGGCCGGCCGTGCCGGCTCCGATCACTACCACGTCGTACTTCACTCGCTGATTCTCCCTCTCGAGATCTTGCGCATGCCGTCCGTCGCAGAGGATGACAGACTGCCAAACGTTTGGTAGAAAAGCGCGGTGACCCTCGATGCCGCATCCCCTCCTTCGGCGGCAGACCTGGCCACACTGCGGGATCGTCTCGTGCGCGAGACCGTCGCGACCTGCTACGCGCGCTCAGCCTTCTACCGCTCCCGGCTGGACGACCTCGGGGTCGACCCAAGCGAGATCAATCGCGTCGATGATCTGGAACGCCTCCCCGTGCTGTTGGGCAAAGACGACGAGCGGGAGCTCCAGGAGCGCTCTCGGGACGAGCTCGGGCATCCCTTCGGCGAGCACCTCTGCGTCGAGCCCCGGGAGGTGGTGGCCGTCTCCTCCACCTCAGGCACCACCGGCACGCCCACCTTCTACGCCTTCACCTCGCAGGACGTAGCCGTGACCGACAAGCTCTGGGCCCGCGCGCTGGCTCAGGCCGGCATCGGCCCAGGCAGTGTCGTGCTCCACGGCTTCGGCCTGTCGATGTTCCTGGCCGGGTATCCGCTCGCTCGGGCGGTGGAGCGCATGGGAGCCACGATCGTTCCGGTCGGAGCCGAAGCCGGCACCGAGCGGCTGCTGGGCGTGGCACGCCTCGTCTCACCGGTCTCACTGCTGTGCACACCAAGCTACGCGCGTCACCTCGTGGAGCGAGACCCCGAAGCGATGCGTTCGCTGGGGCTGCGAAGCATCGTCTGCGCCGGTGAGCCGGGGGCTGGGCTACCCGAGATCCGGGAGGCGATCGAGTCCGCTACGGGCGCCGTCGTCTACGACGCGCTCGGCGGCGCGCACGGGATCATGAACGCCTCCACCGGCGTGCATCCCTACGACGGCATGGTCGTCCTCGGCGACGACTGCTCGGTTCAGCAGCTGATCGACTCGGAGACGCGTGAGCCGGTCAGGATTCCCGACGACGGCCGTCCCGTCTACGGCGAGCGGGTCAAGACGACCCTGCGCTGGCAGGCGCAGCCGCAGCTGCGCTCGTCGGTGGGCGATGTCTATGAGATGCGCCGGGCGCCAGAGCCCGACGGGCGGCTGGTGACACGGATCCGGGTCATCGGCCGTACGGACGACCTCCTGATCATCAAGGGGGTCAAGCTGTATCCGGCCGCGGCCAGCGAGCTGATCGCCGGGTTCGCGCCCCGGGCCAGCGGACAGTTCCGGATCGTTCTCAACGGACCCCCGCCCCGCGTGGAACCGCCGCTGCGGCTGCGCATCGAACGCGGCGCCGGAGCACGCGAGGAACAGGATGGGTCGCTGGCGACGGACATCGCCGCCGCGATGCACAGCCGGCTGTCTGTCCGGCCCGATATCGAGGTCGTTGCGGCCGGAACTCTGGAACGCACCTCACACAAGACGCGATTCGTGGAAATCGCGGGAGAGAGGTGACGATGCTCAACGACAACATCCCCGCTATCGATGCATGGTGTAACCCGTTCACCGAGCTCGGCATCCGCTCGATCTTCATCGACAACCCCGAGGTGGCGCAGGTGATGGGCGACCAGTGGGGCCGCCACGAAAACATGCGCTGGTATCAGCCCGAGGAGTTCATCGCCTACATGGACTCCAACAACGTGGAGCGGGTGTGCCTGCCCAGCCTCAAGATGATGCGCTACCGCACGCGCCAGATGCTCTCGGACATCCCGCACGAGCACATCGCCGAGCTCGTCGAGCTCTATCCCGACCGCATCGTCGGACTCGCGGGCATCAACCCGATCAGCGGCATGGAGGGCGTGCGTGCGCTGGAGCGCGCCGTCGTCGACTACGGGTTCAAGGGAGCCCACGTCCACCCGTTCGGATTCGGCATCCCCATCAACGAGCGCGAGTGGTGGCCGTTCTACGCCAAATGCGCCGAGCTGGATGTGGCGGTGATCTTCCAGGTCGGCCACTCCGCCGAGTTCATGCCCAGCGCGCTGGGCAAGCCGATCCTGCTCGACGACATCGCCATCTGGTTTCCCGAGCTGCGCCTGGTCGGGGGCCATACGGGTTGGCCGTGGACCGAGGAGCTGATCGCGATGGCTTGGAAGCATCCGAACGTGTTCATCGCCACCTCGGGCCATGCTCCGCGCTACTGGGACCCCAAGCTCGTACGCTTCCTGAACGCGCGCCGGCGGGGCATCGGGAAGGTCATGTGGGGCACCGACCATCCGCTCATCCTGCATGAGGAAAGCCTGGCTCAGATCGATGCCATGGACCTCAAGCCGGAGGCGCGGCGGGCACTGCTCCACGACACCGCAGTGAACGTGTTCAAGCTGGACGACCCGCCACTGGAGCCGGCAACGGCGACCGCGACGGCGGAAGAGGAGAGAGCGACGTGAGAATTGGTTACCTGATCGACCTGCACAAGGGCGGCTACGACCAGCCGATGCCCACGCCACAGGACGCGCACGACACGATGGACCAGATGATCGAGGAGGGGATCATCGCCGAGAGGGCGGGGTTCCACTCGATCCAGATCCCCGATCGGCACGGGCGTACCGAGTGCTACTTCCCCGGGCCCGAGCAGATCCTCACGATCCTCGCCCGCGAGACCGACAAAGTGGCGATCGGGACGTTCACCCTGATCTCCACGCTGATCCACCCGATGAAGACCGCGGAGGAGTTCGCGGTCATCGACAACCTCAGCGAAGGGCGGCTGTACACCACCCTGTCGCGCGGCTTCCATCCGGGGTATTGGATGCAGTTCGGGGTTCCCCGCGAGCACATGCTGGGCCGCTTCCAGGAGGCGATCAAGGTGTGGAACCTCGCCTTCGAGGGCGAGCGCTTCGACTTCGACGGCAAGTACTGGCAGGTTGAGCAGGGCCTTCTGGCACCCCAGCCCTACCAGGAGGGCGGCTGGCCCATCTGGGGCGGCGGCAATGCCGTTCCGGCCGCGATCAGGCGCTCAGCCGACTATGGAGAGTGCTGGACCTGCGATCCGTTCCCGTTGATGAAGTCGGTCTGGGAGGAGCAGGTGGGCACCTACCGGGAACGCGCCGAGGAGCTCGGCAAGAAGCCGTACGTCGTCCTGATGCGCGACGGTTGGGTCGCCGACACCTTCGAGGACGCGGCCCGGGAGTTCGGCTCCCACTTCGTCGAGGAGATGCGCTTCTACTACCGCCAGGGCATCTTCACCCACCACCCGGACTTCCAGAGCGAGCAGGACATCACCGCCGAGCGGGCGGGGCCACACCTGATCATGGGCACGCCACAGCAGTGCATCGAGCAGCTCGAGATGTACCACGAGGACTTCGGGGTGGACTACTTCACGCTCCGCTTCCGGATGCCCACGGGACCGTCAATGGAGGCCGCCGCCGAGCAGATCCAGCGCTTCGGCGAGGAGGTCGTGCAGCCGATCCACAAGAAGTACCCGGCCCCCGACCATCCGGCGATTCCAGCCGCCTGCCGCTGGTAGCTCATCGCTCCCGCATCGCCGCCGGGTCAGCGGGGTAATCCGGCGGCGAGGCGGTCGGCCACGCGCCCCGCGGGGCTTCGATCACCGCGTCGACCTCGAAGCTGAACAGGACGGTGCGCTCGGCTGTGCGGGCGATCTCATCGGCGGACACGATCCGCTCGACGGTGACCACCACCCGCTTGGCGGCCCGAGCCAGGAGGACGTCAACATCGGCCAGATGCTCGGGAGGCCAGGGCATCTGCACATTGCCCTCGGGATCGGAGCGCCAGGCGTGGATCAGGGCCATGTCCGGGGCCAGCGCCGGCACCGCGAGGTAGGAGACGCCGGTGTAGGGATCCTCGACCTCGCGCATCCCGCGCGCGGCGACGAGGTCAGACCCGAGCGCCGCCCGGGTGGGCAGGAAGGGGAGGCCGGCGGCGGCCGCCCGCAGGCGGCCGAGCAACATCCACTCGCTCTCCTCCAAGTCGTCGATCCGCCCCGCGACCACCGCCTCCTCGAAGGCGCTCGCCCGGCCCGCCTCCCCCAGGCTCACAAGACTGGAGCGTACCGAGCGCAAGCAGCCTGCCCGGATCAGAAGCTCGACATCCAGCGACCCGGTGAAGGTGAGCAGGTCAAGCTCACGCGCCCCCGAAGCGGCCAGCGCCCGGACCGCGGCGATCGGCTTGCGCGCCATCGGCGAGCCCCCGACAGCGACCACAGCGCCCGGCCCCAGGCTCGTCAGCGCCTGCTCTAAATTCTGCCAAACGTTTGATTGATATTGTGGCGGCTGCGGCATGCTCCCCGTGCGGGCGATTATGCCGTCAGCACCACCGGCCATGGCCTTTGCGCACGCCTCCTCACCCTCGCATCCGGTTGGATCGCTGCTGGCCGTGGGCGCGGCGCTGCCGGCAGACCGGGTGCCCGCCGGACGGGGACGGCGCTGTGCCGCTCGGCCCGACGAGGACGGGATCACGCTCGCCGCGCAGGCCGGAGCGGAGGCGCTGGATCAGGCCGACCTGCCCGCGACGCTGGTCCTGGCCACAACGACGCCGCCGTACGACGAAGGCGGCTCGGTGCAGGTGCTGGCCGAACTCCTACGTCTGACGCCGGCGACGTGCGCGGTTGAGCTCACCGCCACCGCCCGCGATGGCCTCAGCGCGCTGCGCGTGGCCCTGGCGCTGGCTCAGGCCCAGCGCGCTCCAGTCCTCCTGTGCGCGTCCCACGCCGGGTCACGGGAAACTGAACAGGACGGCGACGGAGCCGTGGCCCTGCTGCTCGGACCTCCGGCGGACACCGCGCTGGCAACCCTGACGATGGGTCCGAGCCACGTCGAGGAGCTGCGTGATCGCTGGCGCCTGCGCCGCGACCCGGAGATGCGCGAGGGCGATTCCTCGTTCGTCGACGAATACGGTGCAACCCGTCTGGCGACTGACCTGGGCCGGGCGGCCTGCGCGCAGGGCGACGCCCCGGTGGCCGTCTGTGCGCCGAGCGGACGAGCCGCCACCAAGGCCGAGCGAGCGCTCGGTGGGGCCGGTGACGAGATCGCCCCACGCACCGGGTTGCTCGGGACCGCACACCCGCTACTGCGCCTGGTCTGCGGCCTCGATGCGCCGCAGATCGTCCTGGCGGTCGCGGCCGGCATGGGCGAGTCGGTCCGGGTGGCGCCGGCACCGGCGGCGGCCGAGGTCAGCCAGCGGATGCGCGACCGCGCCGCCGGCGGCTCCGAGCGCGACGCCCCGCTGCCGATCCCGTCTGGCGCGGGTTTTGATCCCTACGCCTCGGGCCCACGGGCCTGGCGCGAGCGCGGCCAGGATCTGCGCCTGGAGGGGATCCGCTACGGCGATCGCCTCGTCTACCCCCCGCCCGCCGCGCCTCCGCCCGATCGCCGGGATGAGCCGCCGGTGATCCAGTCGCTCGCGCGCGAGGGGACGGTGCTCACGCACACGCGTGACCACGTCTACCCCGGTGGCGACGTGACCGGCATGGTCGTGCTCGAACTTGATGACGGCGCTCGTTTCTACTCCCAGGTGGCGATGGGCGAAGAGCTGGGGATCGGCGACCGAGCCCAGCTCATCCCGCGTCGCCTGCACCAGGGCGGCGGCGTCGTCCAGTACTTCTGGAAGGCCGCACCGTGCCGATAGCGGGCCAGGTGGCGATCGTCGGCTCGGCCTGCACGCGGTTCGGGGTGCGGCACGACCGCGGCTACCTGCAACTGCTGGCCGAAGCGGCCTGCGGCGCGATGGACGATGCCGGGCTGGCGCAGTCCGACGTCGACGCGGCATGGCTGGGCACGGCGGAGCCCGCGATCTCGGCCCTGGTCGGAGACGCCGGAACCGCCGTCACCGAAGCGATCGGCTTCGCCCCCAAGCCGGTGACGCGCGTCTCGACCTTCTGCTGCACCGGGATGGAGGCCGTCCGAGCTGGCGCGATGGCAATCGCCGCGGGCGAGTACGACGTGGTCCTGGCGGTCGGCGCTGAGAAGATGCGCGACGTCACGCCGCGGGGCAGTCTCGTCGCGCGGACAGCCAACCTGACCCACCCGACGCTGGCCAAGGGTCGCACCGCGCCCGGGCAGTTCGCCTTGCTGGCCACGCGCTACATGCACGTGCACGGCGCCACGCTCGAGGACCTCGCCGCCGTCGCGGTGAAGAACCACGAGCACGCCGCGCGCAACCCGATGGCCCACTTCCGGATGCCCGTCACGATCGATCAGGTCGTGCACGCACCGCGGGTGGCCGAGCCGCTTGGCACGCTCGACTGCACGCCGACCACCGACGGCGCCGCAGCCGTGGTGATGGCCTCGGTCGACTGGGCCCGGCGCCACGATCGCCCCTACGCCGTGATCGAAGGGATCGGCCTGGCGGTCGTTGACGGTTACTACTCGGGCTTCTTCCGCGACGAGGCCGACTACCTGGGCTTCCGGGCCACGCGCGAGGCGGCCGCGGTGGCCTACGGTCAGGCCGGGCTGGATAGACCGCGGGAGCAGGTCCAGGTCGTCGAATGCCACGACTGCTTCACGATCACCGAGATCCTCAACTACGAGGACCTCGGCCTGTGCGAGCGCGGAGAGGGGGTCGAGCTGCTCCGCAGCGGCGCCACCGCCGCCGGCGGCGATATCCCGGTGAACCTCTCGGGCGGTCTGCAGTCGTGCGGGCACCCCGTCGGGGCAACCGGCGTGCGGATGGTCAAGGAGATTGCCGACCAGGTGCTCGCTCGCGCCGGTGACCGGCAAGTCACCGGCGCGACACGCGGCATCGCCCACACGCTGGGCGGCCCCGGCGTCGCCTCGTGCGTGGTCGTCGTCGGAGCGGGTGATTGACGGGGGTCAGTACGGGCGGTCGAGGGTGAGGTACATGCTGGAGAAGCGGACCTTGCCGCCCTGCTGCGCCAGCGTCACCTTGTAGACCCCGGTGGTCTGGACCGTGAGCTGGCCGTCGGCAGTGACGAACAGGGACAGGATCCCGTAGGCGGTGTCGCCCTCGATCCGCACGTTGGTGATCACGTGGCGCCGCTGGTCCTGCTGCTCCTCGGTGGTGCTGGAGATGAACTCGACGATCGCATCGCCGGATTCGAACGGCCCCACGGTGGGACCGCCGGTGATGTCGACCGTGAAGGTCGAATCGTCGGTGAACACATCACGGAGCACCTCGAAGTTGTTGTCGTCCATCGCGGACGCGTAGCGCGCAAAGACGTCGCTCACCTGGGCGTAGTCGGCCATCTGTCTCTCCTCGTCGCGGTTGCCTTGAGCCAACTTCTACCAGACGTTTGTTTTATCTTGTTGGTTGTGGCCGAGATCGCGCCCTGGACTGCGTGCCGGTACGGCATCGGCGACGAGGCTCTGCACGATCCGGCCGGGCAGGCGCTGTACAACGAGAGCGTCTACTTCAACTTCGTCACCGGCGAACGCGATGGACTGCTCGGCGGCATCCTCCGGATCGGGCTGCGGCCGCAGGACGGCTACAGTGAGCTGTCGCTGAACCTCCCGCTGGGGGATGGCTCCACCGTCTTCCTGTACGAGCGGGAGGAGCTTGACCCGTCGGGCTTCGAGGTCGGCTCGCCCCGCTGGCGCTGCGCCGGGATGCGGCTGGAGGCGATCGAGCCGACCCGCCGTTGGGAGCTGGTCTACGAGGGCACCCGTCCACGGCGCGTCCGCGACGGGGCTCGGTTCGGCGAGGAGCCCGGTGCGACGCTCAAGTCCAGCGAGTCGTGCCCGGTGGCTCTGACGCTGGAGTTCACGGCGCGCTACCCCATGCACGCGCTGTCAGAGTCGGGCGACATCGTTCCCGGCGGTGGCGCGCCGTTCGCCCGCGACCACTACGAGCAGTTCGGAACCGTGGCCGGGACGGTCGAGGTCGCCGGCCAGCGCTTCACGCTCGCCGGGGCCGGGTTCCGTGACCACTCCTGGGGCCCGCGGGACTGGCAGTCGACCCCCCACACCGACTTCACGACGCTGCTGACGGCGGACGGCAGCGCGATCGTCGCGTTTTCGGCGCGGCTGGACGGGCGCGAGTCGATGCACGGTGTCCGCTGGACCGAAGGGGGACTTGAGCGGCTGACCGGCTTCCGGGTTCTCAGCGACTACGCCGGCGAAGTCCGGATCAGCCCGTCGCTCGCCGTCGTCTTCGAGTTCCCGGATGAACAGCTGCATTACGACGCGTCGGTCATGGCCTTCCTGCCGTTGCGCCACCGCAGCGGCGAGCGGACCGTCCGCATCGGCCAGACGTTGTTGGGCTTCTCCGGACCGGGCGGCCCGGCGAGTGGCTGGTCGGATTTCACCCGCCAGGCGTGATGGAGGATCAGGCCGCGCTCGAGGCGGGCCTGCGGTCGTTCCTGGCGCGCCAGCTGGGCGCGGAGGACCTTCGCCTGAGCGACGTGCGCCGCCACATCGAGGGCTTCTCGTGGGAGACGTGGGACCTGACCGCCCACTGGCAGCAGGGCGAGAGCGCACACAGCCGCCGGCTGATCGCGCGCCGGGTGCCCCAGGCAGGCCTGGTCGGCCCTTACGACGTCAGCCTCCAGTGGGAGCTGGCCCGGGCCCTGCCACTGGTCTCCAGCATTCCACTGCCGGAGGCGCTGTGGGTCGACCGGGAGGGAGAGGCCACGGGCCGCCCGCTGTACGTCATGGAGCACGTGGCGGGCGACGTCCCCGCACCCTGGAACTCACACACCTATTTTTTCGACGACAGCGCGCGCCGCGACGTCGGCCGGCAGCTCGTGGAGATCATCGCCGCCATCCATGCCATCGATCCAATCGAGCTCCCGGCTCTGATCCGAGGGCGTGAGGACCCGGATCTCACCGCCGAAGTGGCCCACTGGGAGCGGGCGTATGAACGGGACCGGATCGAGCCCGTCCCCGTGCTCGAGCGAGCCTTTGGCTGGCTGGCAAGCCATGCCGGCGATGTGAGCGGCCACCGCGCGCTCGTTCACGGTGACTTCCGGATCGGAAATGCGATCGTGCGGGACGGTCGGGTGGTGGCAATGCTCGACTGGGAGCTCGCCCACGTGGGCGATCCGGTAGAGGATCTGGCCAATTTCGCCCACCGCCTGTACTGGGGCAAGCTTGGGATCCCGAGCGGCCTGTTGTCGATGGAAGAGCTCCTTGACGCCTACCGGGAAGTGGCAGGCTGGTCGGTGTCGGAGCGGTCGATGACCTTCTGGCTCGTGTTCAACGACGTCCGCTCGGCCGTCAGCTTCGTGACCGCACGGCAGCTGTTCGCCCGCGGAGCGACGCGGGACCTGCGCTACGCCGCCTTCGGCCGGCAGATCCCGTACCTCCTGCGCCACATCATGGCGGACATCACCTCCGATGACTGAGTCCGCCCGCCAGCTCCTGGAAGGCATCGCCCGGGCCCTGGCCGAGGACGTCTCGCCCCACGTCGAGGACCGGTTCGCCCAGATGCAGTGCAAGGCGGCCGCCGAGCTGCTGGGCAACCTGGCCGCCGAGCTCGACTGGGCACCGGAGCCGATCGAGCAGCGCAACCGCGAGCTCCAGGAGCTGATCGAGGCCCTGCGCCGAGCCGGCTGGCCCACCGACGCGGCCGGCGAGCCCACGGATTTGCCGGCACTGCACCAGGCACGACTCCTCGACGAGCTTCGATCCGCGCTGCGGTGGCTGTCCGAGCAGCCGCCTGAGGCACGCAAAGCGGTCGATGCGATGCTGCGCGACGACCTGGAGCGCCAGGTCGCGGCGCTCCGCCGCGGCATGTTCCGCTAGCGCCGTGAAGCGTTACTAGTCGAAGCGGGCGGTGGGGTCCGGCAGCTCTCGAGCCCCGCTGCGCAGCTCCTGCAGCAGGGCATCGATCTCCTCCTGGCTGGGGTCCGGCATCCCGAACGCCTGGAAGAGGCGGATCGTCATGTTCAAGAAGCCGATGAAGATCGTGTATTCGACGGCTCCCCGGCGGCCCAGGCGACGCTCCATCGCCTCGTAGGCCTCGTCGGTAACGGTGCCGTTGACGACGGCTCGGATGTAGGCGGCGAGTTGCTGCTCGTCGGGCGTGAGGTCCTCCTCGTGCCCGCTGCGCAGAGCCTCGATCGCCTCCATCCGCACCCCCACGGCCAGCGCATCCGGGATGTGCAGGCTCTGCACCACGTTGGTACCCCAATCCGCCGATAGCACCTGGTCCACGAACTCCCGCTCGGCATGGCTGTAGGTACCCGGGCGCTCACCGGCCGTGCGGGCCAGCCGCCCGAGCTGGTTCAGGGCCGCGCCAAATGGCGGGCTGTTCAGCAACGCCGCATGGTACGGGGGCAGCTTCCCGCCGAACTTGGCCTCGTTGCGGCCCACCACCATGTCGTAGGCCTCGTGGTCGGCCTCGGGAAGCGCGTCTCGGTCAGGTGCGGCAGGCGGGCGAGACATCAGAAAATCAATCTACCGTTTGGTAGGCTCGCGTGCACGCGCCGGCCGCGATGTGTGGCTGGCTGATGCGGAGGACCCGAGTGGCAATCAACGGCATGCTGGTCGTCGACGCCGACGCCCACTACCTGGAGCCGGTGCCGGAAATGGCGGAGTACATCGACGAGCCGTGGCGCTCACGGCTGCGCGGCGCCGACCCGGCCAAGTGGATCCCGGTCGGCCTCGGCGACCGGATGCTGGCCGGGCGGATCCGGCGCGATGATCTCGATTACGGCTACGGGTACGGCGTGCAGCGGGCCGACCAGATCTCGGCGGCGATGGCTCACGTCGGCACCGACGCCTGCGTGCTCGTGCCCAACCGGTTGGTCACGCTCGGACATGTGACGGTCGCTGACCTGGTCGTCGCCCTGAACGCCGGCTACATCCGCTACATGCTGGACCACGTGTGCGATCCGACGCGCGGCATCTACACGATGGTGATCGCCTGCTGGCAGGACCCCGAGGCCTCAGCCGAGATCATCGACGAGGTCGCCGAGCACCCTGCGGTCGCGGCCGTCTGCCTGCTCAGTGCCGGTGCCCAGCCCCCGCTCGGCGACCCCCGCTACGACCCCATCTACCAAGCCGCCGCGCGCAACGACCTGCCCGTCGTCCTGCACGGAGCGCCCGGACTCAACCTGACCGCCGGAGCGGACTACGCCGACTTCCAGCGATTGATCGAATCCCACTCGGTCGGGTTTTCGGTGAGCAACCAGATCCAGCTGACGAGCCTGGTCCTGGCTGGAATCTGCGAGCGCTTCCCGGGGCTGCGCGTGGTGTTCGAGGAGAGCGGACTGTTCTGGGTGCCGATGATGCAGTACCGGCTGGATGAGTACTTCCTCAAGCGACGCTCCGAGGCGCCGCTGCTCACTCGCCTGCCGAGCGAGTACATCCGTGAATCCTTCTACTTCGGCACTCAGCCGATCGAGGCGCCGCGCAACCAGAAGCACCTGGAGATGGTGTTCGAGGCCGCCAACGGCTACGAGCACTTCCTGTACAGCAGTGACTATCCCCATTTCGATTACGACGATCCGACCGCCATCACCCGGCTGAGCTTCCTGGATCGGGAAGCCAAGGCACGGGTGCTGGCCGGCAACGCCCTTGACGTCCTCAAACTGAGAAAGGCAGGAGCGCAACCGTGGGAGAGCATCGAGTCGCCCTCCTCGACGAGCTCCCCCTCGACCGCGGCCTCGTCGTAGAGGTCGACGGCCGCGCGGTGGGCGTGTTCCGTCTCGGCGACGAGGTTTACGCCTACCTGAACGTGTGCCCGCACCAGGGCGGCCCCGTCGGCACCGGCGGCCTGTTTCCCGCCATCCGGGGCGAGGTCCGCAACCGCCGCCTCCGGGAGTACCACGACCCGGACACGACCGTGATCGCCTGTCCCTGGCACGGCTGGGAGTTCGACGTACGGACCGGCAGCTGCCTGGCCGACGCCTCCCGCCAGCTGCGCGCGTTCCCCGCAACTGTTCGGGACGGCGAGGTGTTCGTCTCCCTCCCGCAGACCACCCGCGCCACCGCCGAACCGAAAGCAGGCAGATGAACATCGAGGAGATCGAAGCCATCAAGCAGCTCAAGGCCCGCTACTTCCGCTACCTGGACACCAAGCAGTGGGACCGCTGGGGAGACGTGTTCACGCAGGACGCCGTGCTCGACCATCCGGCAAACCGCTCTGAGCCGCTGCGCGGCCGCGGTCAGATCGTGGAGACGGTCAGCGCCGGGCTGGCCAACCGGGTCACCATCCACCACGGCCACATGCCGGAGATCGAGATCACCGGCGAGGGAACCGCCAAGGGCATCTGGGCGATGTACGACCTCCTGCTCGGTCCCACGCCCGACGGCCACGGCGAAGCGCGCTACGAAGGCTACGGCCACTACCTGGAGCGCTACGAGAAGGGCGCCGACGGCAAGTGGCGCATCGCCCACCTGCACCTGCGGCGGCTGCATCTGGAGATCGAGCAGCACAAGCGCGACCTCGACCTGTCCGCCTTCGAGCAGTGGGAGCGGGCATGAGTCTGGAGGACCTGGAAGCCATCCGCCAGCTCAAGGCACGCTACTTCCGGTTCGTCGACACCAAGCAGTGGGATCGGTGGGGCGAGCTGTTCACCGAGGACGCCGTGCTCGACGTGCCTCTGGTGCGAGGCGAACCACTGCGCGGACGCCCTGCGATCACCGACCGTGTCCGCCAGGGCCTGACGCCGATGATCACAGTCCACCACGGTCACATGCCAGAGATCGAGTTGGCGGGCAGTGATCGCGCGCGGGGCCTGTGGCCGATGTACGACCGCTTGCTCACCACCACCAACGAGCTCACCGCCGACCCGGCTGTCTCCGGGTTCGGGCCCCGCTACGAGGGCTTCGGTCATTACGTGGAGGAGTACGCCAGAGGCGAGGATGGCCGTTGGCGCATCGCGCGCTGCGAACTGCGCCGGCTCCACCTGGAGACCGAGCGCCACCGTCGCGACGTCGATGGCTCGCTGCCCGAAACGGTTACTCAGGAGGTCGGCTGACCATGCGCGTGCTGGTCACCGGCGCGTCGCGCGGCCTTGGACTCGGCATGTGCGCCGTCCTGGCGCAGCGCGGACACCGAGTGCTCGCGGTCTGCCGCGAGCCGACGCCGGGCCTGCTCGATCTGGGGGTTGAGGTCATCGACGGGATCGAGCTGACTGACGACGAGGCGATCGGCTCGCTGGCGCAGCGGCTGGGCGCTGGCGGCCTCGACGGCTTGATCTGCAACGCCGGGATCAACCAGGACGCCCCGTCCCTGGACCAGATCGAGGTAGCCGCCCTGGCGCGGATGTTCGACGTCAACACCCTGGGCGCGGTGCGCGTCACCCTCGCCTGCCTTCCGCACCTCAACCGGGGCGCGAAGATCATGCTCGTGGGGGTGGGCACCGCGGCCCTGAACGTTCGCGCGCCCAGCGTCGGCAATTACGGCTACCGGATGTCGAAGGCGGCGCTGACGTCATTCGGCTTCGGTCTGGCCCGCGACCTCCGTGACCGGGGCATCGCGATCCTCGTCTGCTCGCCCGGTCCGGTCAACACGGACATGCTGCGAGGAGTCGTCGCCGAGGGCCGCACGCCCTTCGATCCGGCTCAGGCGCCTTCCGCCGAGACGGTCGGCGCTCAGCTCCTGGACCGCATGGACGAGCTCACACTCGAGGACTCCCCGCTTTGGCAGGACAAACCAACCGGCGAGCCGATCGTGGTCGCGTGAGGCAGCTTGGCCAGACCGGTTAACCACCCACAGGAGAGAACATGATCAAGCTCAGCGGAACCTGGCACATCCCGGATGGCCTCACGGCGCAGGACATCGATCCTCACTACTTCGCGGTCCACGTGCCCAACGTGCGCCGGCTGCCGAAGCTCCAGCGGCATGTTGTGCTCAGGGCGATCGACTGGCCGGAGGGAACCCACGCCTCGTGCTGGCGCGGAGCGGACATCTTCTTCGACAGTCGCGCGGACTTCGACGCCGCGATCGCCTCACCCGAATGGGCGGCGATCGAGGCCGACGGATTCATGCCGTCGGTGGCCGGGCTGGAGATCGAGGTCTTCGACGTCGAGGATGAGTTCATCCTGCCCGACGCACCGGCTCCAGGCCACGCTCCGGAGGGCGCCACGGTCACCTGTCTGCGCGGCACCTGGCACATACCCAACGGCATGACACCTGAGGAGATCGACCCTCACTACTTCAACGTCCATGTGCCCAACGTCCGCAGCCTGCCCCGACTGTCGCGGCACGTGGTGCTGAAGACGATCGAATGGCCTGCGGGAGCCAACCCCCGGAGCTGGCGCGGTGCCGAAACCTGGGCCACGACTCACGAGGACTTCGACGCTCAGATCGCGTCGGCGGAATGGGCCAAGGTCGAAGTGGACGGGTTCATGCCCTCCGTGGCCGGGCTGCACATCGATGTGTTCGACGTGGAGCAGGAGTGGACGCCCAACGGTGCCTCCTGAGACACCCCTCGGCTCACCCGCCGGCGCTGTGGCCTCCTCGGGGGCTCACCCGCCGGGGCGGTGACCCTGCCAGATCTGGCCGGCGTCACCCTCGTCTCTGTCCAGCGAGCCGAGCGCTATGTCTGCCGCGCCGGCGACGGGAACCGTGACCCCCGAGATGTAGCGGGCGCGGTCGGAGACGAGGAACGCCACGGCCTCCGCGATGTCCGCCGGCGCGCCGGGACCCATCGGGAGGCGGCGCGCTGAGCGGACGGGCCCCGCTGGGGCGTCACTCGGAGGGATCGACCCGGGCGCGACGGCGTTGACCGTCACGCCGTGGGTGGCGACCTCGTAGGCGAGATCCCGGGTCAGGGCGACGATCCCGGCCTTGGAGGCGGCGTAGGAGACATGCGGGACCGTGTAGTGGAAGGCGGCGATCGAAGCGACGTTGACGATCCTCCCCCAGCCGCGCTCGATCATCGCCGGCAGCACGGCGCGGGAGCACAGGAAGGTCCCCTTGAGGTTGGTCGCCACGACCCGGTCGAAGTCCTCCTCGGTGTGGTCGAGCAGTGTCTTGATGATCCAGATGCCGGCGTTGTTGACGAGGATGTCGACCGCTCCCAGCGACGAGCGCGCCGCCTGCAAGGCGGCTTCGACATCCCCGGCATCGGCGACGTCGCCGACCGCCCCCCGCACCTCCCCGCCGTGCTCGGCCAGCTGCCCGACCGCGGCATCAGTCGCCTCCGGGCTCTTGTCGAACACGACCACCGCCGCACCCGCCTCGACGAGCTTGGTCGCGACGCCAAGGCCGATGTTGTGCGCGCCGCCGGTGACCATCGCCACCCGGCCCCTCAGCTCGGTCTCCGCCGAATCCGAGTGGCTCACGGTGTGCCCACCGTAAGGATCACGCTGCCCGTGGCGTCGAGCGAGGCGGTGGCTCCGGGCGGGACGAGGATCGTCGCCTCCGCCTCCTCGATCACGAGCGGCCCCGACCGAGCGCCGCCGGCCAAGGCCGGGCGGTCGATGATCGGAGCCTCGTGGCTGCCTGCGGCCGGACCGAAGTACAACTGGCGCGTCGCCGACCGCCCATTCCGTGCCGAGCCGTTGGCGAGCTCCTGGCGGGCGAGGTCCGCAAACGACAACTCCGGGGCAGGCCACGACGCCCTGACCCGGACCGCGGTGGTCTCAACCGCCTCGCCTTCGGCCGACTGGCCGTAGGCACGGCGATGCTCCACGTGAAAGGCCCGCGCCAAGTCGGCGATATCGGTCCCGGGCTCATATGGCAGCATCAGCGTCGAGGACTGCCCGACGTACCGTAGGTTGACCCGGACCTCCAGCTCGGGCGAAGCATCGCCGGGGTGCAGGCGTCTCAGCTCCTCGGTCGCCTCGCCGGCCAGGCGCCCGACTTGCTCGTCGATCACGCCGGCGGCGCCGCCGTCCAGCTGCGTGCGGATCGCGGCCAGGCGGCTGACCGCGGTATCGGCAAACAGCAGCCCCAGGCTGCTGAACAGCCCGGCTGCCACCGGCACAGCCACCTCGTCCATCTCCATCTCAGCGGCCAGAGCGGCGGCGTGGATGCCACCGGCGCCCCCAAAGGCCACGAGCGTGTGGTGCCTGGGATCGCGTCCGCGCTCGACCGAGACCGCGCGCACGGCCCGGCGCATCGTCGCCGTGGCGATCGAAAAGATCCCATACGCCGCGTCGAGCAGCGACAGCTCCAGGCGGGCGGCCAGTCGCTCGACCGCCTCGACGGCCAGGTCGGCCCGGATTGGCTTCGTCCCGCCGGCGATCACCGTCGGGTTCACGTAACCGAGCACGACGTGGGCATCTGTCACGGTGGCGTCGTGCCCGCCCTGGTCATAACAGGCCGGACCCGGCACCGAGCCTGCGCTCGTCGGCCCCACGCGCAAGCCGCCGCCTTTGTCTATCCAGGCAATCGAGCCACCTCCCGATCCGACCTCGGTGAGGTCGACGCACGCGGCACGGACGAGGTAGCCGGAGCCGCGCATGAAGCCGCCGCCGCGATTCAGCGAGTCCCCCACCTCCAGCTCGGAGGCCAGATCCACCCGGTGCTGCTCGACCAAGCTCGCCTTGGCCGTCGTCCCCCCCATGTCGAAGGTGATGATTGCCGGACGCGCCATCTCCTCGGCAAGCCGGGCGGCCGCGCTGACCCCCGCGGCCGGGCCCGATTCGATGATCAGGTACGGGCGCTCGCGGACCAGTCCGGCGGCCGACGTCGTCCCGTCCGACTGCATGATCTGGAGGGGCGCACTGACACCCAGCGCCGCCAGGGATGCCTCGAGTGCAGCCAGGTAATCCTCCACGATCGGCAGGAGGAACCCGTTGACCACCGTCGTGCTGGAGCGCTCGAACTCCCCCGGCTCGGGTGCGATCACCGACGACAGCGTCACGCGTACATCCGGGAGCTCCTCGGCCAGGATCTGGTTGATCCGGCGCTCGTGTTCGGGGTTGGCGTAGGCGTGTAGCAGGCACACGCCGACCGCCGCCACCTCCCCGTCGCGCAGGGTCTCAACACACCGGCGCACGCTCGACTCGGACAACGGGGTGAGAACCCGTCCCTCGGCCGACATCCGCTCCCGCACCCCGAGGCGCAGGCGACGCGGGACCAGCGCCGGGGGCGGCTGCCAGGTGAGGTCGTACAGCGTTGGACGGCGTGAGCGCCGGAGCACGATCAGGTCCCGGAAGCCTTCGGTCGTGATCAGGGCGAGCCGCGCCGGGGCCTCCTCAAGGATCGCATTGGTGGCGATCGTCGTGCCATGCACGATCTGCCGGGTCGCCTCCAGCGCCTCGGGCGTAAGAGCCGCCGCCAGCGCCTCGCAGATGCCACGGCCGTAGTCCTCGACGGTGGAGGAGACCTTCATCCGCCGCAGCTCCCCGCCCGGCCCCAGCGCGACCAGATCGGTGAATGTCCCACCGATGTCGGCCCCGACGCGCCAGCCGCCGCTCGTCACGGGCGAGCCGCGCTTCCGTACAGCTCGGCGGCATCCCCGGCCGAGCGGATCCCGTCAGCGACCTCGCTGCGGATTGCGGCGGCTGCCCGGGCCTCAGGCGCCCCGAAGCCGCCCCCGCCCGGGAGCTCCATGCGGAATCGGTCGCCCGCGTTCAGCACGGTCTGCCATTTGGGCGGTGCGTCCTCCCAGTCGGCTCCGGCCCGGCTCACGTAGCAACGGGCCGGGGCGCCCGGGCCGCCTCCCGCAAGCCCCTGTGGCGGAAACGCCTGGCGCTCGACCCGGTAACCGAGCGCCACGTTGTCGGCACCGACGAGGTACTCCCGAACGACCGATGGAGCCCCGATGAACCGACCGGGCCCGGCGGTGTCCGGGAGCAGCTCGTAGCGCGTCACCTGCACCGGGAACTCCTGCTCGATCGCCTCGATCGGGATGTTGCCGGTGTTGGAGATGGCATGAGAGGCCCCGGGAACACCGTCGTGGTCCTGGGTGGCTCCCCAGCCTGACTGGACGAAGTCCATGCAGATCCACGGACGTCCATCCTCGTCGTGCCCCGAGAAGGTGATCAGCCCAGGGTTGCCATTCTCGGCGGGGATCCGGTCGGATACGAGTCCGGCCATGGCCGCCCCGGCGACGTCGGTCATCCGGTAGAGCAGGGTCCCCCGAGCGCTGATCGCAGCCGGCCGGCGCGCGCTCGCCACCGTCCCCTCCGGGATCTTGAAGTCGATGCAGCGAGAGAATCCGTCGTTGACCACCGCGTCTTCGCCCAGCGTGGCGCCGGCCACGAACGTGCTGACCGAGGCGACGTCGCCGATGGCACAGTTGATTCCACCGGGAACCTGCCCGGCGGTGCCGGTGTAGTCGAAGGTGAGCTGGTCACCTCGCTTGATCACCCGGCAGCACACTCGCACCGGCGCCCCGCCGATCCCGTCGTCGTCGAGGTAACCCTCGGCGTAGCCCTCACCGTCCGGAATCGCACGAAGCGCCGCGCGCGTAGCTCGCTCGCTGTAATCGAGAAACGATTCCATCTGCGCCACCAGGTTGTCCTTGCCCAGGCGCGCAGCCAGCTCCTGCACCTGGCGCTCGCAGGTGTCGAGGCCAGCCAGAGCGGCTCGAATGTCCCCTAGCACCTTGACCGGCTCGCGGACGTTGGCGGCGATGAGATCGAGGATCGGCTGGTTCACCACGCCGGCCTGCACGAGTCCTACGAGCGGGATGATCAGTCCTTCCTCCCAGAGACTCGACGCAGTCACCGAGATGCCACCGGGAAAGCGGCCGCCGACGTCGACCATATGCGTGACGATGCCGGCATAGGCGATCGGCTCGGTGTCGCCATCGAGGAACACCGGCTTGGCGAAGAAGAAGTCCGGTAGGTGCACCCCACCTTGCCAGGGGTCGTTGACGAGGTACACGTCGCCCGGACGTGGCTCGGGGGTGCGCTCCCGCACGAATCGCATGAACCGCGGTATCGCGCCGAGCTGGATCGCCAGCGTCAGTCCCTGGGCCAGCACGCGACCATGGCGGTCACAGACCGCTGTGGAGAAGTCCAGCAGGTCCCGGACCACCGTCGAGTAGGCGGCCCTGACCTCGGTTATCGCCATCTCATCGGCGATCGACACAAGCGCGTTGCGCAGCAGCTCAGTGTCCACCGGTGTCTGGTCCGTGCTCGCTGTGCTCACCCCCTCGGCCTGTCCGGGAACTTATGATCCCAATCCTACGAAACATGATGATGAAAGGACCTCCATGACCGTGAGCACCTCGTTGGAGGGCCATGTGGCCCTCGTGACCGGCGCGGCGGGCGGGATCGGGTCGGCCTACTCCCGCGGACTGGCCGAGGCGGGCGCTGCCGTGGCGCTCGCCGACATCCGGGCCGACGACGCGTCCCGGGTCGCGGATGCGCTTGTCGCGGATGGACATTCGGCCCTGGGCGTGGCGCTCGACGTGACGAGCCCCGACAGCTGGGCGCACGCTACCGAGCAGGTGAACGCCAAGCTCGGCGGCCTGGACATCCTCGTCAACAACGCGGCGCTGATGGCGGAGATCACGACCTCGGACATGCTCGAGATCTCAATCGAGGAGTGGGATCGCGTCCACCGCGTCAACCTGACGGGGCCGCTGCTTGGGATTCGAGCCGCCGTGCCGTACATGCGTGAGCGTGGCTGGGGCAAGATCATCAACCAGTCCTCCGGTGGCGCCTTCCTGGGCGGCGGCCCCTACCGCAGCGCGAAGCTGGCGCTGCACAGCATGACCGTCGGCTTCGCCCGGCAACTCGCGCCCTGGGGAATCCGCGTGAACGCGATCGCGCCCGGCCACATCAACTCCGAGGCCGGACGCCGGGCGTCGGCCGGGTTCCGAGAGAAGATCGCGGCCGAGATCCCACTGGGCGTGCTGGAGCCCGAGGAACTGGTCGGCGGACTGGTGTTCCTCGCTTCGCCGGCCAGCGACAAGGTGACTGGTCAGATCCTGCGGGTCGACGGGGGCTGGATCATGCAGGTCGCGTAGCCGGAACGGCCGCCGAGCGAAGGACGGGCGCCTCCGTGATTCCACGGCCGCCCAGCTCGCGCTCGATGCGCTCGCGCAGGACGAACTTCTGGATCTTCGTGCCGGACATGGGCCACTCGGTCACGAACCGGATGTAGCGTGGGACCTTGAACGTTGCGATCTGCCCCAGGCAGTAATCGATGATCTCCTGCTCGGTACACGAGGCACCGGGAACGAGCTCGATGTAGGCAGCGGGAACCTCGTCGTAGCGGGCGTCGGGCGCCCCGACCACAGCGGCGATACCGACGGCTGGGTGACCGATCAGAAAGGCCTCGACCTCGGCCGCGGCCACGTTCTCGCCGCCGACCTTGAGCATGTCCTTGAGACGCCCGGTGTAGGCGAGCCGACCGTCGGGGTCCATGAACCCGAGGTCCGAGCTGTGAAACCAGCCGTCGGCGTCGATCGCCTCCGCAGTGAGATCAGGGGCCTTGTAGTACCCGACGAAGCGCATCCGCCCGCGGAAGAGGATCTCCCCCACCCGGTTGGGTGGCTCCTCCTCGCCGGTCTGTGGATCCACGATCTTCGCCTCCATCCCGGGGAGCGGATGGCCGCCGGTCGTCAACCTGACCTCGAGCGGGTCGGTGGGCAGGTTGATCGAGATGTGCCCGGTGCCTTCCGTGGCGCCGTAGTTGGCCAGCTGGATGACCTCCGGCAGCCGCGCCTGGAGCTGGCGCAACCGGGCCGAGGTCCCGGCGTTGAGCACGAGCGCCAGCGAGCTCAGGTCCGCCTCGGAGAAGCGAGGGTGGTCGAGCACGCGCAGCCAGATCGTCTCGAATGCAGGGATCGCATGCGTGCAGCGGTGCTCCTCCAGCTGGCGCAGAGCCACATCGGGGTCGAAGTGTCCGGCGTGCACGTACGTCGCCCCGGTGGATAGACACGCCATCAGGGTGGCCAAGCCCCCGTTGTGGAACAGAGGCAGCGGACACCAGAACGCGTGCCCGGGACGCAGGAAATAGCGGTGGTCACCAATTGCCCGCCCCTGGGCAGTGAAGGCGTCGTGACTGATCATGCAGCCCTTGGGCATCGCCGAAGTGCCCGACGTGTACATCAACAGCACGAGATCCTCTGGTTTCACCGCGTCCTGCAGCCCCCGGACCTGCTCCAGGGGCACCGCGGCCGCCGCCCCGCTCAGTTCCGCCGCGGCGGTGAAGCCCAAGCGCGACGCGCCGAACACGACCACCCGTCGCAGCGCAGGAGCCGGGTTGCTCGCCAGCCCCTCCGCGATCAACGCCGGGAAGTCCAGGTACTCGGCGATCCGGTCGGTGGTCAGCAGGACGGTGAGATCGGCATGCTCGATCACGTAGCCGAGCTCGCGCGCTTTGAAGCGTTCGTTGATCGGCACACCCGTGGCACCGATGCGAGCGATCCCGACGAGCGCAGCGATCAGGTCGGCGGTGGGGTCGAGCAGGACTCCGACGTGGTCCCCGGCCTGAGCCCCGGCCGCCAGCACGAGCCGGGCGAGCTCGTCAGCGCGTGCATTCAGCTCGGCGAAGCTCAGCGACTCCCGCGGAAACTCGATCCGAGCCTCAGGCCAGCGCTGCGCCGACCAGGACAGGAGGGCGCCCAGGGTGGCCGGGGATTCGACGGTAGCGGGGGCCTCTCGTTCGTCAGCGTCCATCCGACCCTGCGCATGATATGACTGAATCCATGAACAGTCCGCCGCCGCTGCCCGTGGGATTCGACCTCAGCGGGAGGGTCGCGCTGGTCACCGGCGGTAGCCGCGGGCTGGGACGGCAGATGGTCCTCGGGCTGGCCGGCGCCGGCTGTGACGTGGTGATCGCCAGCCGGAGGCTCGAAAGCTGCGAACGTCTGGCCGAGGAGGTCACCACCACGACCGGGCGCCAGGCTCTCCCCGTCGCCTGTCACGTCGGCCGCTGGTCTGACGTCGAGGCGCTGGCGGAATCCGCCTACGCCAAGTTTGGGAAAGTCGACATCCTGGTCAACAACGCCGGAATGTCACCCGTCTACGGCGCGGTCACCGACATCACCGAGGAGTTGTGGGACAAGGTCCTCGACGTCAACCTCAAGGGGCACTTCCGTCTCACTGCGCTGATCGGATCCCGCATGGCCGCCGGCGCCGGCGGCTCGATCATCAACATCAGCACCGCCGTCTCGCTGCAGCCGCGCCCGGATGTTCTTCCCTATGCCGCCGCCAAGGCGGGCGTGAACGCGATGACGGTCGCCTTCGCCCATGCCTTCGGTCCGAGCGTCCGCGTCAACTGCATCGTTCCCGGCGCCTTCCTGACCGATGTCTCGCGCCACTGGGACATGGATGCCTTCGAACAGACCGCGCAGCGGTTCGCGATGCGCCGGGCCGGACGGCCGGAGGAGATCGTCGGCGCCGTCCTCTACCTGGCCGGTGACGCCGCCAGCTACACGACGGGGGCGCTGCTCAACGTCGATGGCGGGTTCGCCTGAGCGCAGCGCTGACCGAGCTCCTGGGAGACGAGGTAGGCGAGCGTGATCCCTCGGCCGAGGGCGAAGCCGCTGTTGTACCCCGTCCCCGATGAGGTGAGGGCGGCGCAGGACCCGATCGCAAACAGCCCCGGAATCGGCGCTCGCCTGCCGTCCAGAACATGACCGTCACCATCGATGCGCACCCCGCTGGACCCGATGCCGGTCCCGACGATGCGTAGCCGCATCCCGAAGAACGGCGGATCGGCGAGCGCAGCGAGGTTGGGGTTGGGCTCGTGGGAGGGATCGCCGGCGTAGCTGCGCACGAACGGGACGGTGCCGCGGCCGAACTCGGGATCCTCGCCATCGGCGGCATGGACGTTGAAGCGCGCGACGGTCCGCTCCAGCTCGGCGCCGTCGATGCCCAGCTTCTCCCCGAGCTCCGCCATCGTCGTCGCGGTCAGGACGATGCCCGCCGGGTAGTCCCCGCCGGGCGGCGTCGTAGTGAGGCCGTACTTCTGGTGGTGTCGCTCGTCCCAGACCATGAAGCACGGCAGGTGCTGGTCGCCCGGCGCCAGCGCCCGTTCGATCAGGGAGACCCAGTACGAGTCGTCACAGAAGCGGCGGCCGTGCTGATCGACGGTGATGGCACCCGGGAGGGCGTACTCCGGGCCGTAGGTGAAGCCGGGCTCGTTGTCGGCCGGCCAGCCGGGCAGCATCGGCACGCACGTCGCCGGCATCCGCGCCACGTCTGCGCCGACGCTTCGCGCCAGGTGGATGGCGTCCCCCCGCAGGGTGCGCGGGGCGAGGCTGCCGAAGTTGTCCTGGTCGATCCCGAGCAAGTCGGCGACGAGCTCCGGATCCCAGTCGTAGGAGCTGGCGGCCAGGACGACCGGCCCAAGCTCAGTCCGGGCGCCCGTCGGGCCCTCCACGCGCACCCCGATCACGCCGCCTTGCTCATCGGTGAGCAGCCCGGCGACGCGGTGCGACGTCAGGAGCTCGATCAGCTCCTCCTGCAGCGCCCGCGCCAGGAAGCTGGCGACCACGCCGGTTCCGAAGGTCAGGGGATCGGACCCGTCGTGGGTCTGTTCGAGGATCGCCTGGCGGCGGCCGACCTCGACGAGGCGGTCATACGTCACGCCGACCGGGAAATGCGGGCTGCGCCGGAGCCTCGACTGCCACTCGCCGAGGTCACGACCGTCGATCAACCGGTTGGTCAGGTAGCGTCCGACGCCGATCGCGCCGGCCGCCTCGGAGTGGTAGTCGGTAAGGCCGGGGATCACCGTCCACTGGATCGCGCCGACCTCCTCCCAGTAGCGTGCCGCCTGCGGCGCGGCGGTCAGCCAGCGCTCCATCGCGTCCTCGTCGAGCAGCTCTGGGTCGTTGTGGGCGATCGCCCGCACGTAGGTCTCGACCCGTTCCAGGTCGTCGTCGATCCCCTCCCGCGCCGCCACGTGGTTGGCCCCGATCCACACCTGACCACCCGAGTAGGCAGCCGCTCCCCCGACCTTGTCAGCCGCCTCGAAGACGATCGCGCGCCGGCCGCGTAGCGCTACGCCGATCGCCGCCGCCAGGCCGGAGAGCCCGGCCCCCACGATGATCACCGGCTGCGTCTCGGACACGTTCGCTTCCTCGGCTCTGGACACGTCAATCCTCCGTCTGGCAGAATCTAGGATGATGATTACAATGAGATCCTATATGGCGGCGTCAAGCCGCCCGGCAAAGGAGATTCGATGGCCACGGTGACCGAGGCACGCGTCCCGACGCTGCCTGAGAACCTGCTGATCGACGGGCAGCTGCTGCCCGGGGACGGCGACACGGTGCCGGTGCTCAACCCCGCCACGGAGGAGCGCCTCGGCACGGTCGCCACCGCCAGCCCGGCCCAGGTGGACCTGGCCGTGGCCGCCGCACGCCAGGCCGCGGACGCGGGACCATGGCCCGCGATGGAGCCCGCCGAGCGGGCGGCCGCCATGCATCGATTCTGCGATGCGTTCGAGCGGCGCACCGGAGAGCTGCTCGCCACGATCGTCGCCGAAGTGGGGACGCCCGTGCAGCTGGCCGGACCCCTCCAGGTCGACAGCGCGCTGCGCCACTTCCGCAACTACGCCGACCTCGCCGGCCGCAGCTTGACTAAGGACCTCGGCCCCGATGCGACGCCGCCCAGCCACAGCGAGGTGGCCTACCGCCCGGCCGGAGTTGCGATCGCCGTGACGGCGTACAACTACCCGCTGATGCTGGCGGCGTCGAAGATCGGCGCCGCGCTGGCGGCCGGGTGCACGACGGTGCTGCTGCCCTCGCCTCGGACTCCGTTCAGCTCGCTGATCCTCGGCGAGCTGGCCGTGGAGGCCGACCTGCCGCCGGGGGTCGTCAACGTCCTCGTCGGCGGCCCGGAGGCCGGCGCCACGCTCACGCGCCGCGGCGATGTCGATCGCGTCAGCTTCACCGGTTCGGTCGAGGTTGGGCAGGCGATCATGCGCCAGTGCGTCGACCACCTGACCGGCGTCGTCCTCGAGCTCGGCGGCAAGTCGCCGGCGATCGTCCTGGAGTCAATGCCGCTCGATCAGGACACCGTCGCCCGGATCCACCTGCGCTACATGCGCAACGCGGGCCAGGGGTGCGCGTCACCGACGCGGATCCTGGTCCCTGAGAGCCGCTATGAGGAGTTCATCGAGGTCTCCCGACAAATCTTCGATCAGGTGCCCGTCGGTGATCCGTGGGATCCGGCGACCGTGGTCGGGCCCCTGATCCGCGAGGCGCACCGCCAGCGCGTCGAGGGCTTCGTGCAGCGTGCGCTGGACCAGGGCGGTTCGGTCCTCGCCGGCGGCGGCCGGCCGCCCCTGGAGCGCGGGTACTACGTCAACCCGGCGCTGATCGGAGACGTCTCGCCCGACTCCGAGATCGCCCAGGAGGAGATCTTCGGACCGATCGCGACCCTGTTCGCCTACCGCGACGTCGAAGAGGCGGTGCGGCTGGCCAACCACTCCAAGTACGGCCTGGCCGCGTACGTGTACGGCGCCGACGTGGAAGAGGCTCGGCGGCTGGCCGCGCAGCTGAGGGCGGGCACCGTCTACATCAACGGCGGCGGTGGGATCCGACCCGATGCGCCGTTCGGCGGCTTCGGAGCGAGCGGCATCGGCCGCGAATGGGGGGCCGAGGGCGTCCGCGAGTACCTCGAGCCCCAACACATCCAATGGAGCACGGTATAGATGCCTGCAGAGATAGTGATCGTGGCCCAGCTGTGGGTCGCCGAGGACAAGATCGACGAGATCGCCGACCTGATGCGGCGTTGCGTGGAGTACACGCACGAGCATGAGCCCTCGGTGCGGCCGTTCGCCCTCCATCGCGACACCGAGGACCCGCTGCACCTGACGATGATCGAGGGGTTCCCCGGCCAGCCGGCGCTCGACGCGCACCGGGAATCGCAGTTCTACAAAGAGCTCATGACCCGGCTGAACACGCCCGGCGTGCTCACGCGCCGCGAGCGGCTGGTGCTGGAGCCGCTGGGATTCGGTGAGCCCGCCAAGGGTTACGTCGGCTGAGGTTCATCGCGTCGTCGCATTGGGACGATCACCCGAAATAGTGCCGCGATCGTCCCAGTCTGCCCGCCCGGCTCCACCTTCCCTGCATCTAGGTGCGCTGGAGCACGAGCACCGAGCAGTTGCCGCCGGCACCGAGGGAGTGCGTCAGCCCGGTACGAGCACCGGCAACCTGGCGCGCGCCGCAGCGGCCGCGCAGTTGGTTGGTGATCTCGTAGACCTGGCCGAGGGCTGAGGCTCCGACCGGCTCTCCCTTGGAGAGCAGACCGCCTGAGACATTGACCGGAAGCCGGCCGTCGATCCGGGTGGCCCCCGACTCGACCAGCGGGCCGCCCTCACCGCGGGCGCACAGCCCGAGCAGCTCGGAGGAGATGATCTCCCCGCCCGAGTCGGTGTCCTGCAGCTCGATCACATCGAGATCCTCTGGCCCCAGCCCAGCTTGCGCGTATGCCTCGGCGGCGGCCCGAGCGGTCACCGGCTCGTCCGGAGCCACCGGCGAGTCGGTCGGCATGTGTTCGCCGACCGCCTGTGCTCGGCGGGTCGTCCGCAACCCCTGCCCGATGATCCGCACCTGCCCAGGACGCTCAGGACCGATGCTCAGCACCGCGGCGGCTGCCCCCTCGTTCGGAGCGCACAGCATCAGAAGGCGCAGCGGATCGACGACGGGACGGCTGCTCAGTACCTCCTCGACCGTGATCGGGGTTCGGTACATCGCCTTGGGGTTGTGGACCGAGTGGGCGTGGTTCTTCTCCGCCACCAGGGCGAGCTGGCGTTCGGTGGTGCCGTAGTCGTGCATGTGACGACGGATGGCGAACGCGAACTGCCCCGGGTTGAGAGCATGGCCGATGTCGCGCCGCCAGTCGGCGAAGTAGTCCATGTCCATGAACCCGCGCGGCATCTTCTCGATCCCGACCACGGCTACCCGGCGATAGTCGCCGCTGGCGAGGGCGTGCCGAGCCGCCATCACGGCGGCCCCGCCCGAGGAGCACGCGTTCTCAACGTTGATGATCGGAATCCCGGTCTCGCCGAGGATGTTGGCGATCCGGTGACCGGCGCCAGTGCGAGCGTACATGTGCGCGCAGAGCAGCAGGTCGATGTCACGCCAGGCCAGATCCGCATCCGCCAGCGCCTCGATCAGCGCCTCGGCGCCCATCGCCACCGCCGACTTCCCCTCGAAGCGGCCGAACGGGTGCATGCCCACTCCGTCGACGACGATCGCCTCGCTCATTTCGCTCCCGCGATCCGGTAGGCATAGCTGAGGACGCGGTCCTTACCCGCGCCGAGCTCCACCAGGGTGAAATCGCAGGCGTCGCCGATCGAGATCTCCTCGAGGTCGTCGGCGAGCAGCGTCGTCGTCACGCGAAGACCCTCGGGTAGCTCGACGACCCCGTAGGCATACGGAGCCTCACCGAGATATCCCGGCGGCAGCATCCGGACGATCGTGAATGTGTAGACGACCCCGGTCAGGGACAGACCCGTCGGCTCGACATCATCGTGCTGGCATTCCGGACACAGCCCTCGCAGGGGGAAGGCCAGGGCTCCGCAGCGAGAGCAGCGGCCCCCGGTCAGCTGTGGCGGGCTGATCGAGAACAGCCCGTCAGCGACCGGGCGCAGCTGGTGGATGACCTCGGGCGTGGTCACGCCGCCACCTCGAGTCGCCGCCCGGCCAGCTGCGCTCCGAGCCAGCGCTCGTGGTGCAGCGCGCCGCCGAAGCGCTGCTCGCAGGACAGCACCCGGCGCTGGAGCAGATGCAGATCGTGCTCCCAGGTGAAAGCGATCCCGCCGAGCACTTGAATCGACGCCTCGACAACGCGCCGCGAGGCACGCGCCCCGTAGGCGGCCGCGATCGCGGCCGCTTGTTCGGCCTCGGGCAGCGCCCCATCGAGCGCCGCGGCGGCGTACAGGGTCGAGGACCACGCCGTCTCTCGATCGACGTGGGCATCGGCCAAGAGGTGCTTGAGCGCCTGGAAGCTTCCGATCGGTCGACCGAACTGGTGGCGCTCGCCCGCGTAGGCGATCGCGAGGTCAAGCGCGGCCGCCGCCGCCCCGATGCCCTCGGCCGCGGTCGCCACCGCCCCGACCGCGAAGGCGGGGCGGGTCGCGGCCGCCGCCGGATCGCCGATCAGCGCGAGCTCGTCGTCGGCGATCACCCCGTCCAGCGTGACCGTCGCGGTCGCCGCCGCCGGGTCGACGCCCGGCGCGGCCGTCACCGTGATCCCGCTGCGGTCGACGGGCACCAGGACGACCGCGGGTGCGCCGGCGCAGTCGGCGAACACCATCAGCAGGTCCACCGTCTCGCCATGCTGGACTCCGATCTTCCGGCCGGTGAGCCGCCACCCGTCGCCGTGGCGCTCCAGGGACGTGCTCACGCCGGCGAGGCTCCAATCCGCGTTTGGCTCGAGGACGGCCAGCGCGACGCTGCGCTCCCCGGCCCTGATCGCAGCGGCGTGGGGGCCATCCATGTGTGCCGCGATCCTGCTGGCCACGGCGGTGTCGACCAGCGCCGTGGGTGCGGCGTGGCGTCCGGCCTGGTCGGCGAGCAGGACCAGCCCGGGGAGACCGAAGCCGTCGTCGGGCTCCAGCCCGACCGTGTACCAGCCGAGCTCGACCAGGAGGTCGTGCAGCGGCGCCGCGGGGCCGC
>Ga0335074_10000653_pt1 | contig 48518 bp, 43 predicted proteins | sample Lox_Sample_23_FD_206715 | JGI IMG/M metagenome (GOLD analysis project Ga0335074, IMG submission 206715) | Soil microbial communities from Loxahatchee National Wildlife Refuge, Florida, United States - Lox_Sample_2.3 | ecosystem: Environmental > Terrestrial > Soil > Wetlands | place: USA...
CCGTCGCCCCCGCCCCGACCCAGACGGGCGTGTCGGAGACCGCGCAGCGGGGCGCCGACCTGCTGATGATGGCGCTCGCCCAAGCCGTCCCGGAGCGGGTACTCGCCGGCACGTACGCGTCCGCGGCGATGACGATCATGGACGGGCCCGACCTGGCGGAGTGGCGCCGTCGTGCGCTGCGCAGGGACCGCGCGACCGTGATGGAGAACGCCCCTGGCGGCATGGGAGCACGAGCGACCAAGGACGGCGTCTCCGGAATCAAGGTGCACACCGGCAACACGCGAACTCAGCCAGTCGAAATCGTCGAGTTCATCGCCCCGGTCCGGATGCTGTACTGGCGGCGCGTGCCCGACAGCGGCGGCGCCGGGCGACAGCGAGGCGGCTGCGCGGCGGAGAAGGAGTACCGGACGCTGGCCGACGGCGTCAACTTCACCTCGGTCGTGGAGCGAACGACGATCCGGCCGTTCGGACTGCTCGGAGGGCGCCCAGGAGCGCCCGGCAAGCTCGCCAAGAACCCAGGACCCGGCGAGCTGGTTCTCCCGTCCAAGCACCCGCCGCTCCGCTTGGCACTGGGCGAGCGGTTTCTGCTCCGGCCGGCGGGCTCCGGCGGCTTTGGACCGCCGTGGGAGCGGCCGGTCCCGTCCGTCGTGGACGACCTCCTCGATGGCTACATCTCAGTGGACGGGGCACGCCGTGACTACGGCGTGATCCTCGACGTCCAAGGGACCGTCGACGAGGCACAGACAGCGGTGCAGCGCGCCCGGCTGGCCGCCCAGCCGGTGGACAGCGCAGAGGAGACGTGGGATCGCGGCGACTGGTCCTACGGCGAGCTTTCTTGGCCACCCGCCGACAGGAGGAGTACATGAACGACGCAACAGGCTCAGATCTCGGCGAACGCGCCCGACGGGGCCGGGCCGCGGTCCTGCCCTCCTCGCCGGCCAGCCCGGCCGCTCCGGGCTCGGCCCTGGAGACGCTGGAGCAGATCGCCTTCGGCGAGGTGTGGCAGCGTCCCGGCCTGAGCTCGCGGGAGCGCCGGCTGATCACCCTCGCCTGCCTGGGGATCGTCGGCACCGAACGGACGGTCGGACTGCACATTCGCGGTGCGCTCGACTCTGGCGACCTCAGCGCCGAGGAGCTCGACGCATTCACCCTCCATTTCGGCGTCTATGCCGGCTTCCCCCGCGCCTCAGCCTTCGGCTCGGCGCTCGGGCGCGCCCTCGATGACATCGCCGCGGCCGGCGAGACGGCGGCGGAGGGTGGCCGGTGACCTGGACTGGCCCGGGCGGGCGCTTCAACATCGAGCGGATCCGGCGGGTCGTGACCGGCGTCGACGCCGACGGCCGCTCGACCGTGAACCGGGACGGGTTCTCACCCAATCTGCGCGAGGCCGCGCCCGGGGTCCGGTACACCGAGCTGTGGACGACACCGTCGGCTCCGGCCGTCGCGGGCGAGCGCATGGTGGACGCCGGCGACGTGGCGCTGACGCTGGTTCCCGAACCGCGCGGCACGTTGATCCGGGTGTGCGAGATGTACCCGCCGGAGCCCGGGAGCGAGAGCTTTGCCATGCACGCGACGCCGACCGTCGACTACATCGTCGTGCTCTCCGGGCACCTCAGCTGCACCACGGCCGACGGGTCGCAGGTCACGCTCGGGCCGGGCGAGACGCTGATCCAGCGTGGCACCGACCATGCCTGGTCAGCCGTGGGCGAGGAGCCGTGCGTGTTCCTGGCCGTGATCGTCGATGGGAACCCGTCGCGATGAGCACCGCCGCCGAGACCGTCGGCCTGCTCGAGGTCCGTACCGAGGTGCTCAGCCTGATCGCCGGCCTCGAGGCCGGCGAGGCGCTCGATGACCACAGCCGCGCCCTGATCGAGTATGGGGTCCGGATGTGCGTCTCGTGCCTGGACGTCGACGGGGCGACCGACTGGGCGCAGCGAGCCCTCGAGGTAGGCGCCACCGCGGATCAGCTTGCCGAGATCCTCCTGTTCGTCTCCGGGGTCGGAACGCACGCGCTCATCGAAGGCGCCCGTTCGCTGGCTGGGCTGATGGTGAGTCGCGGCGAGCCCCTGCCGGAGCGCGACGCCGAGCGCCAGGCGCTATGGGACGGCTACCGGGCCGGCGGCTCGTACTGGACGGCGTTTGACACGGACGTCCCGGGCTTCCTCGACTCGCTCCTGCGCCTGTACCCGGACGGCTTCGCCGCCTTCATGGACTTCGGGGCGGTCCCGGCCCGGACGGCGCACGTCGCTCCCCTGGTCAAGGAGTTGATCGCCGTAGCGGCGGACGCGACCCCCACCCACCGGTACCTGCCCGGCCTCAGGGCGCACCTGCACAACGCCATCCGGCTCGGAGTCGGCCGTACGGTGGTCCTGGAGGTGCTCGACATCGCGGCCGGCGCTCCGGAGCACCGAGGCGTTCGGTGAACCCCGCTCTAACGCTTGAAAGCCGTGTAGGCGATCGGCGAGGTGTCGCCGCTGCGCACCCGGGCGAACTGCTCGGCCAGCAGCGCCTTGCGCATCGGGCCGTCCTCGAGCTCGATCCGCGCTCCGCTCGGCGTGCGGTGGTAACAGAAGCCCAGCGGCCGCGTGTCATCTCCCGCCGGAGTCGCCTCCAGCGGGAAGCCGAGCCCCTCCAGGCAGGCCGACGCTGCGGCGAGGTCGTCGACCCAGTAGCCGACGTGCTCGACGTGGTCATGCCCGCGCGAGGGCCACAGGTACGGCTCACCGCCGGCATCGGCGATCTCGCCCAGCTCGATGTGCGGAGGTCCCTGCAGCGACCAGGCCGAGCGGGCTCGGAACGGGTCCTGCGCGGGCAGCCCCGGACGGCGAAGGGTCATCTCGCCCTCGCGCAACGCGAACGTGTAGCCGAGCCGGCCGTACTCGCCCATCGTCCGCTCGATGTCCTCACAGACGATTCCGATGTGCGACTGCTCCCGGAAGATCCAGTCGGGCTGGTCAGGATCGAGCACGTCGTTCTCCTCTCGGCGGATGGTAGGGGGACCGTACCGTGCAGCTAGGCCGCGTGGGGATCTGGGGGCGGTACCTGCGCGAGGCTGATGCGGGCGAGATCGTCGATGCGGCAGCGGAGCTGGAGGAGCTCGGTTTCGGCGCGATCTGGGTCCCGGGCGGAATCGAGTCCGACGAAAGCGTGTTCACGGACGTGGCTCGGTTGCTGGGCGCCACACGCGCCACACCGGTGGCCACGGGGATCGTCAACATGTGGCTCCACGAACCGGCCGCATTGACCCGGGCCTTCCACCAGGTCGAGTCCGACCATCCGGGTCGCTTCCTGCTCGGCATCGGCATCAGCCACCGGCCGCTCGTCGAAGGTGTCCGCCCGGGGAAGTTTGACCGGCCGTTCGCGGCCATGCTCCGCTACCTGGACGGACTCGACGCACAGCCCACCCCGGTCCCGGTCGGACGGCGCGTGATCGCCGCCCTCGGGCCGAAGATGCTTAAGGTCTCGGCCGGGCGCTCGCTCGGGACGCACCCGTACATTGCGCCGGTCGCCCACACCGAGTTCGCCCGCGCCGTGATCGGGCCGGACGCGCTGCTGGCCCCCGGCATCCCGGTGATTCTCGACACCGACCCAGCCCCGGCGCGTGATCTGGCCCGTCGCTTCCTGGCCAACCCGTACAGCCGTCTCCCGAACTACAGCAACATGTGGCTCGCCCACGGATTCACCGAAGCCGACCTGGCCGACGGCGGGAGCGACGCGCTTGTCGACGGACTGGTGGTCTGGGGCGACGAGGCGCGGATCGCGGCGCGGATCGAGGATCACCTCCAAGCCGGGGCCGATCACGTGTGCCTGCACGTGATCGAGCCTGACCGCGCCCGTCTCCCGCGCGAGACGTGGCGCCGCCTGGCCGCCGCCCTGCCTAAGAGTCCATCCAGGGATCAACCAAACGATCGGTAGAATCGGCGATAAGATCTGGGTTCGAGAGGAGATCCCGAGGATGACCGATAGTTCCACGACGGCCGCGGTCCCCACCCTGACCGACGTTGCCTTCCCGTCCGACGAGGTGACGGAGTGCCCGTTCCCGTTCTACGCGGCCCTGCGCCACGAAGCTCCCGTGTTCCGCGATCCGGCGGGAAGCGGCTACTTCATTTCCCGGCGCAAGGACATCATGTTCGTGCTCCAGCACCCGGAGATCTTCTCCAACCAGGGCTACCGGAAGGACGCCCGCCTGGTCGACGACCCGCGGGAGATCATCGGACTGAAGGACGCCGACCTGGCCAGCTGTCCGATCCAGACGCCTTACAACATGTCGATGTCGGACCCGCCGGAGCACACGATCAAGCGCCGGGCGGCCGGCGATCTGGTGTCCCGCCATCGGCTCGAGCAGGCCGAGCCGATGATGATCGAGATTGCCAACGAGCTGATCGACGAGTTCATCGACGACGGTCAGGTGGAGTTCCGCCGGCAGTTCGCGGCGCCGATGGCGCTGCTGACGATCTGCCAGCTCGCCGGTTTCCCGGCCAAGGATCGTGATCGCTTTCTCTCCTGGGTGATGGGCAGCGCGCATGGGCGCCTCTACATGGACGACAGCGGTGTCTCAGCGCTGCGCGACGACGCGGCCGATCAGATGGAGTACTGCCGGCAGCTGATTCTCGAGCGCCAGGCCGAGCCACGAGACGACTTCATGAGCGCCTGGGTGAAGGAGAGCGTGGAGCGCGATGGGGGCCTCAACATGCCCTACCTGGTGTCCGAGCTACGGCTCTTCCTGGTCGCCGGCAACGAGACGACCCAGCGGCTGATCACCAACACGATGATGCTCCTGCTCCAGAACCCAGAGGCGATGGCGCGCATCCGGGCCGACCGTTCCTTGGTTCCGGCTGCGCTCGAGGAGTCCCTGCGGATCGAGGCGCCCACCCAGTGGGTGTCGCGCCTCTGCGTGGCGGACACCGAGGTGGGCGGGGTCCCGATCCCGGCCGGCTCGTTCGTGCTGATGCTGTTCGGCTCCGCCAACCGAGACGAGAACTGGGACCACCCGGACACCTTCGACATCGACCGTCCCGATCTTCAGAAGTATCACCTCGGTTTCGGCGGTGGCCTGCACCGCTGCATCGGCGCCCCGATTGCCAGGCTCGAGGCGCGTGTCTCGCTGAACGGGGTACTGGACCGGATGACCAACATCCGGCTCGGCCCGCACACGGCCGAGGACCTGCGCAACGACAGCCTCCAGAAGCGCGTTCCGCGCACGCTGCCCCTGCTGTTCGACCCGGCCTGAGACGTCGGTCCATGCTCGACGGGAAGGTTCTGATCGGCGTCGATGTCGGCGGCACCCACACCGATACCTGCGTGTCGATCGGCGACCGGCTCGTGCGGGCCAAGGCCTTCACCACGCATGACGACTACAGCCGCGGGCTTCTCGACGCTCTCACCGTCGCCGCGCAGCGGCTCGATCGCTCTCTCCCCGAGCTCCTATCGGGCTCCGACGCCCTCGTCAACGGCACAACCGTGGTGACCAATGCCCTGACCGAGCTCCGGGGGGCTCGCGTCGGTGTGCTCATCACCCGCGGCTTTCGCGACACGTTCCGATTCGCGGGCGGCGCCCGGCGACCCGTCTACGACGACCACCTGCAGGTCACCCCGCCCGACGTGGCGCCGCGGGAGTGCATACTCGAGGTGGACGAGCGGGTCAACCAGCACGGCGAGATCCCGGTCCCGCTCGACGAGCAGCAGGTGCGCGAGGCGGTCCGGAGCCTGCGCGACAAGGACGTCGAGGCGCTTGCGATCTGCTTTCTGTGGTCGTTTCGCAACCCGAGTCACGAGCTGAGAGCGCGCGAGATCGCCGAGGAGGAGTGGCCCGGTGTGTTCATCACCCTCTCGCACGAGATTCACCCCGTGATCCGCGAGCACGAGCGGTTCTTCAGCGCGGTGTTCAACTCCTACTGCCAGCCGAGCGCCAAGCGGCTGTTGCGCACGGTGGCAGCCCGCCTCGGCGAGCAGGGGTTCGCCGGGCACCTCACCTTCTTCTCGGGAGCGGGTGGCGCGATTCCCGGCGAGCTGGCCGAGCGCTTCCCGCTCCTGCTCCTGGCCTCGGGACCGGCCGGCGGCGTATGCGGGGCGATCGAGCTCTCGCAGCGGATGGGTCTGTCCGAAGTGCTGGTGGGCGACATGGGCGGCACCAGCTTCGACACCACCCTGGTACAGAGCCGGACGCCACGGATCGCTTCCCGGCTGAAGGTCGCCGGCCTTCCGACCGGCATCAACGTCGTCGACGTCGTCTCGATCGGCGCCGGCGGAGGCAGCATCGCCTGGGTCGATGAGCGCGGGGTACCGCAGGTTGGACCACACAGCGCCGGCTCGACGCCTGGCCCCGCCTGCTACGGGCGCGGCGGAACCGAACCGACCGTCACCGACGCGACGCTGGTCGCCGGTCTGATCGACCCTGACGCCTATCTGGACGGCCGCGTCACGCTGGATCGTGCGGCCGCGCGCGAAGTGATCGAAGGCTACGGGAGCCGCTTCGGCTGGTCGACCGCCGACGCCACCGACGCGATCCTCCAGCTGACGGCGGCCAACATGGCCGACGCGCTGCGCACCGTCACCGTCGAGCGCGGCCACGACCCGACGCGGCTGGCGATGATCGGCTACGGCGGGACGCTGCCGATGTTCGCCGCCGCGATCTGCGAGCGCCTGCAGATCTCCCGGGTCGTGCTTCCCGCCAACAGTTCGGTGTTCTCCGCTTTCGGCGTGCTGGTGGCCCCGTTCGTGCGCCGCTATCCGCGCTCGCTCCAGATCTCGCTCGAGCATCCAAACGCGGACGCGGTCGTGGAGGGGGCGCGGGTGCAGATGCGCGAGCAGGCGGTGAGAGAGGCCGCGGTGGCGGGCATCGACGAAGCCGACCTTCAGCTTCAGTGGGGGGCCGAGCTTCGCTTCGGCGGCCAGGTTTCCGAGCTCGACGTGCCGCTTGCCCCGGGCCCGTTCACCGCCGACGACGCCGCATCCCTGAAGGAGTCCTTCCCGGAGCGCTACGAGCAGTCCTACGGCCCAGGGACGGCGTGGACGGGCGCACCAGTCGTTCTCGTCAACCTGATCCTGACCGCCACGGCGGCGCTGCCCGGACCGACACTGTCGCCGGCCCACATGGCCGGCGACAGTCCCGCCACACCGGTGAGCGAGCGACGGGTGCTCATGCAGGGAGGGACCTGGCGGGATGGCGTCCCGGTCTACGACGGACCCGGCTTTCTCCCCGGGATGCGTTTCGACGGCCCCGCGATCCTCGACGAGCACGACACCACCGTGTACGTGCCCGAGACCTGGAACTGCCACCGGGACCAGTGGCGCAGCTGCGTGATGGAGCGGGCCGCATGACCGGCGAGGAGGGATCGAGCCCGCAGGAGGTCCTGCGGGCGGAGGTCCACCGCAAGGCGATGGATGCCATCGCCCTCGAGATGGGCATCACGCTCGTCCAGACGTCCGGATCGCCAGTCGTCACCGAGGCCAAGGACCTGAGCTGCAGCGTCCTCGACGACGCGGGCGATCAGATCGGATATGCCAGCTTCGTCGGGCTCCATGTGAGCACCTCGTTTCTGGGCGTCGCCGCCGTCCTCGACGCCTACGACGTCGCGACGATCGTCGCCGGAGACGCGTTCATCGTCAACGACCCGCACACGTCTGGCGCACTGCACGAAGGCGACGTCGGTCTGGTCATGCCCTACTTCCACGACCGCCAGCTGGTCGGATGGGGCTACGTCAACGAGCACATGCTCGATGTCGGCGGGTCGGGCGTTTCCGGCTTCGCCCCGGAGGCGCGCGACTGCTACTCGGAAGGACTTCGCTTCCCGGCGCTGCGGATCATGCAGGAGGGCAGGCTCGATCCCGACTGGCTGCGCTTCTTCGCCAACAACGTTCGCGCATCCGGGGCGGTCGTCAACGATCTGCGCAGCATGGTCGCGGCGCTCAACACCGGGCACCGTCGGCTGACGGCTGCGCTGAACGAGTTCGGGCTGGAGGCGCACCGCCGCTACTGCGCGGTCAACAAGCGGCTCAGCGAGGAGATGGTGCGAGGCCGCATCGAACAACTCCCGGACGGACGCTACCGGAGCATCGACTGGGTCGAGTACGACGGCGACGGCAGCGACCGCCTCCACGAGCTGGGCTGCGAGATGACGATCGACGGCGGCGAGATGACGCTGCGCTTCTGGGGCGTGCCGCAGATCGCCGCGCCGGTCAATGGAGCACGACCGGCCATCCTCGGGCAGGCGATGTGCACCCTTCAGACCACCTTCCTCCACGACGTCCCAACCAACGCCGGACTGTGGCGTCCCGTGCAGTTCGATCTGGGCCCCGCCGGCACAATCGTCAATTCCGCTCCGCCGGCGGCGGTCTGCTTCGCCCACGTCGGGACGGGAATGCGGATCGACAAGCTCGTGCGCGACGCGCTCAGCCAGGCGATGTCGCTCTCCGACAGTCCAAGGCTTCGCGGGCGGGTGGCCGGCCAGCCGTGCGCGGGCGTCGTGCTCGTCACGCTCGCCGGCGTGGAGCGCGCCACCGGTCGCACGACCGTGCTGTTCCCGGTCTCGGCGACCGTGCCCCTGGGCGGCCCCGCTCAGACCACCGGCGACGGGTTGGACACCTACTCCAACACGTGCAACATCGGTAAGGGTCTTTCCGCCGTCGAGATGGACGAGGCAACCACGCCGGTCACCGTCCTCTGGCGCCGGGTTCAGCCCGACAGCGGCGGCGCCGGGATCACGCGCGGCGGCCACGGGATGACCTCGGCCTTCGAGATCAGCGGCTCCGACGAGATGACCGGAACCGTAAGCAACAACTGCTCGGCGGTACCTCCCCGTGGCGCGGGAGGCGGCCTGCCGGGCGCCTGCACCGAGTACCGCCTGCTCTCGGACACGAACCTGGACGACCTGCGCGCGGACGGCCGCCTGCCCACGCCCGAGACCGCGAGCGGACGCCAGCGCGAGCTGCCCCAGCACGCCCATCTGACCGTGTCCGAGGGCGACCTGTTCGTAATCACCAACGGAGGCGGCGGCGGACTCGGCGATCCGCTGCTGCGCGATCCGCAGACGGTCGCCGACGACGTCGCGGCTGGACTCGTCACGCAGGCCGCCGCGCGCCAGCTCTACGGCGTGGTGCTCGCGGAAGGAGGCCGGGCGGATGCCCAAGCCACCGCCGCGTGCCGGACGGGGATCCGCCGGGACCGGCTGGGCCATGAACCGGTCCGGGATCTTCTCCCGGCCGACGAGATCGAAACCGGCATCGGGGTACGCGCCCCCGCCGACCGGTGGTCCTGTGCCTACTGCACCGCCGACCTAGGTCCGTTCCAGGAGAACTACCGCAGCGCGTGCGCGGCCCGGACGCGGCCCGCCGCCCAGGCGCTCGGTGCGCTCGGCATGTACGTGCGCGCCCCGCACGGCGGCGATCAGGTCCTGCTTGCCGAGTACTTCTGCCCCGCCTGCGCAAGTCTGGTGCGGGCTGATGTAACGGTGTCCGGCGCTTCGCTCGCGCCTGCGCCGCAGCTGCTCCGCGCGGCGGTAGGAGTCAACGTCTAGGAATCGGGGCTGGCGGCCGTGTCGAAACGGACAAATCGCGCGCCTGCCAGGAGGTTTGTTCGCCAGGTGCGGCTGAGCGTGCAGGATCGGTCAGACCTCCGAAGCCGGGTTCGATTTGTCCGTCTGAACAGGTGCTCCACCGCCTGCGACCCGCACCCGGCCGGGCCGGCGTCACCCGGACCGTCCCGATCGTGCGCCCGGACCGTCCCGATCGTGGAATCAACCGTCTCGCTAGTCCCCGGTGGACGGGGAGCCGTCCAGGAGGTATCGACGCCAGGACGCCGGCACCAGGCAGTCGAAGTCGGTGGTGTGGGTCGCGGGCATCAGCGATATGTGAGCTGCCTCCGATCCCGGCCAGGCTCCGTGCATGTGCACGCGATTCGCGGGTAGGCGCACGAACTGACCGGTCTCCACTCGCTGGTCGTCACCGCCGTCGATGGCCACGAGGCCGGTTCCTTGGAAGTAGAACAGGACCTGGTCGCCGTCGTGGACATGGGGCCGCGACCTGGCACCGGCCTCGAACCACAGAGCGTTTATCCCCATCGTGTCCACGCCCAGTGCCGCGCTCACCACATGCACCTCGGTCCGACCGGTGAACTTGGCCTCAGGAGATATGTGCCACGGCGCGGCCTCTCGCGGCCACAGGGCCAGCACCTCGGTCACGGCCAGTCCGCGCCGCGGGTGACGGCCTCGAAACCGCCATCGGCGAAGATCACCTGGCCCGTGACGAAGCCGTTCTCGGCGCTGGTCAGCCAGGCCAGCAGCGAGGCGATGTGATCGGCCTGTCCCACCTGGCCGTACGGCTGGGGCGTCTCCATGATCGTCTTCGCGCGCAATTCAGGGGTACCCACCAGGTAGGCCGCCATGGGTGTGTCGATGATGCCGGGACCCACGACGTTGAGGGCGATACCGGCGCCCGCCCAGGCGTCAGTCGGCGCGGCGCGACGAACCCACTTGGCCAGGGCTCGCTTTGACGACGTGTAGGCGACGTGGCCGTCAGTCCCGCGGTTCGCCAGGGCCGTGGCTTCGTCGCCGGCTAGGCAGGCCTCGACCACCGCGTCGATCGGATCGCGCAGCAGGGCGATCGAGGCGATCGTGGCCGCTCGCGGGGCGGTCCCCCGCGCCAGCAGGGGGCGCAGCCCTTCAAGTGTCGCGACGGCGCCGAAGTAGTTGACCTTGACAATGCGCTCGGGATCTCCGCTCTGACCCGCGACACCCGCGCAGGCCAGAACACCCTCCAGGGCATCCCCGACCTCAGCTCTGACGCCGTCGACCATCCCCTCGCGGCCCGCTGGCGTGGACAAATCGGCCACCACCTCGGCGTCGCGGAGATCCACCCCGACCACGCGATGGCCCGCCGCTTCCAGCCACCGGCGGGTGGCGGCGCCGATGCCCGACGCCGCGCCGGTCACCACATAACGGCGTTGTTTCCCCACACCGGGAACTTGGCTCATCATCCCTATTATCTGCATAATCCGGGCGTGGCCGCAGACTTTCCGCTGGCAGACAATTCCCGGGCTGGGGCAGAGGATTCCCCGGTTGGCCTGGAACTGGCCGGAAGCCCGCGAGTTGAACCCGCCCGCCTGCGCGAGGCCCGGCGGCGCGCGAAGATCTCGCAGATCGTAGCCGCCGAGATCGTCCGCTACGTCGTCGACCAGCGCCTCCAGGAGGGCGACCGGCTGCCCAATGAGGCCGACATGCTGGAGGAGTTCGGCGTCGGTCGTGGCTCCCTGCGGGAGGCGCTGCGCCTGCTCGAGGCTTACGGGTTGATCTCGATCCGCCAGGGACAGAACGGCGGCCCGGTACTGGCCACCTTGCGCCCTCACGACCTGAGCCGGACGCTGTCGTTCTACTTCTACCTGACTGGCGCCACATATACGGAGCTGACCGAGGCCCGCATGATCATCGAGCCCGTGATGGCCCGGCTCGCGGCGGAGCGCCAGCATCCCGATCACATGCAGCAGCTGCGAGACGCCACCGAGCGCGAGCAACAGGCGCCCCTGGAGGATCCCGACTACCTGGCCTGCGCCGACGAGTTCCACTACGTGGTCAGCGGGATGTCCGGAAACCGGGTCCTGGACCTGCTCGGCCGCGGCTTGCGGACGATGTTCCAGGAGCGGGTGGGGTATGGATCGGTGCTGCCGGAGGAGTCGCGCAAGCGCAACCGCAAGGTTCATCAGCAGATCGCCGACGCAATCCTGGCCGGAGACGGCGCGAAGGCCGAACGCCTGATGGCCAAGCACCTTCGCGAACTGGCCGACGCACTCAGCGAGCGGGTGCCCTACCTCGGCTCCGACCGGATCACCTGGGACGGCTGACTCCCGCTGGCGAGCGGCCCGAACGCTCCCGATCACCTTTCGGTACTAATATGCGCCTAGTTGGTTGGTGCGGCCGTTTCGGCAGGTCGCAGTACCCGGCCACTTGTACTGGAGTTGCGCCGCCGCGCGGCGCCGCAGAGAGGATGAGCCCGTGGGACGTCTGGAGAACCGCATCGCACTGATCACCGCCGCCGGATCGGGCATGGGCCGGGCCGGCGCGGTCCGCTTCGCGCAGGAGGGCGCGCACGTCTATGTCACCGACCTGCGCCAGGATGCCGCCGAGGAGACCGCCAAGACGATCACAGACGCTGGTGGACGGGCCACCGCCCGCCAGCTCGACGTCACCGACCTGCCCGCGATCAAGTCCGTGATCGATGAGATCGGTGACGCCCACGGAGTGCTGCACGTCCTCTACAACCATGCCGGGACACCAGGCGCCGCCGGCCTGCACGCGTCCCTCGAGGACTTTGACATCACCGTCGATGTCAACATGAGAAGCGCCTACTACGCCACGTCATACGCAGTCGACCTGCTCAAGAAGGCAGACGGCAAGGGCTCGATCATCTACACCTCGTCGGTCTCCGGGGTGGCCGGCTCGCCGTTCAGCCCCCTGTACTCGATGGTCAAGCACGGCATTGTCGGGCTGGTCCGGGCCACCGCCCTGGCACTCGCTCCAGAAGGCATCCGCTGCAACGCGATCTGCCCAGCCTCCGTGGCCACGCCGATGCTTCGCGGCTTCCTGGACCGCAACAACGAGGGACTGACCGACGAGCAGATGGCGGAGTTCGTCAAGCGCACGGTCCCGCTGGGCCGGGCCGCGCAGCCCGAGGAGATCGCCAACGTTGCGCTGTTCCTCGCCTGCGACGAGTCGAGTTTCATCACCGGAGTGCCCCTGCCGGTCGACGGCGGCTTCACCGCCCGCTGAGCGACCCGCCCATCAAAGGAGATCGAACATGGCCATCGCCGATCGGACCTACACACTGAGCCCCGAAGCACAGCGGATGATCGATGACGCCTCCTGCTTCATCGATGGCCGCTGGGAGCGCGGCGAAGGGCCGGAGACGACCAAGCTCAACCCGACGACCGGGCAGCCACTCGGTCGCTTCAGCGCCGCCGGCAGCGGCCAGGTGCAGCGCGCCGTCCAAGCCGCTCACCGGGCTCACACGGAGGGCGTTTGGAGCCGCGTCGATCCGGCCGAGCGCTCCGCCACGCTGTTTCGCCTGGCCAAGCTCATGGAGGACAACGCCGAGCTCCTCAAGGAGGTCGTCGTCGCCGATGTGGGATCCCCGATCTCCCTAGCCCAATCCCTGCAGTTGGAGGGTGCCCTGTTCAACGTGCGCTGGTTCGCGGGAGCGGCGAGTCGTGGCCCTGACGGCTGGTACGAACAGGGCATGACGATCGACGAGCCGGTCGGCGGCACCCACCCGGGACTCGCCAGCACGGGAATCCTGGTCCGTGAGCCGATCGGCGTAGTGGCGGCCATCACCGCCTACAACTTCCCCTTCACGCTGGCCATCTGGAAGATGGGCGGAGCGCTGGCCGCGGGTTGCACCGTGGTGCTCCAACCGTCGCCGCGAGCGACGCTGTCGACCGTGGCGCTGTGGCGGTTGATCGAGCAGCTCGAGCTCCCAGCTGGGGTCGTCAACCTCGTGCTGGGCGACGCCGAGGTTGGCCGCCAGCTCACCACCCACCCGCTCGTCGACATGGTCAGCTTCACGGGCTCGGACAAGGTGGGCGGCGAGGTGATGGCCCAAGCCGGCCGGTCGATCAAGAAGGTCGTGCTCGAGCTCGGCGGCAAGTCGGCCAACATCCTGCTGCCCGGGACCGACGTCAAGGCGGCCGTCGCGCCCAGTCTCCTGCGCCTGGTCACGAACGCGGGCCAGCGTTGCGGGGCGACGTCGCGCATCTTCGTGCACGACGCCGACTACGACGCCTTCACCGAGGCCGCTCGCGACTATTGGGACCAGCTCATCACCGGCGACCCGCGGGACCCGGCAACGATCGTCGGGCCCCTGATCGATGAGCGCCATAGGGAATTTGTGCAGAGTCACATCAGCCGGGCGCTCGAGGATGGGGCCAACGTCGTGGCCGGCGGCGCCGACCCGCCGAGCGAGCTGTCCGGCGGATTCTTCGTCTCCCCTTTGCTGCTCGGCGGGCTGGCCAACGACAGCGAGTTCTGCCAGGAGGAGCAGTTCGGACCCGTTGGAGCGGTGCTCCGCTACTCGAACGTCGAGGAGGCGATCGCCCTGGCCAACGCGTCGCGCTACGGGCTCAACGCCAACGTGTTCGGTCCTACCCCGGAGGCGATCCGGGTCGCGCGCCGGATCAAGGCCGGCAACGTCACCGTCAATGGCGGCGGCCGCATCCGGCCGGATGCACCGTGGGGTGGCTACGGTCACAGCGGTGTCGGTCGCGAGGCCGGGAACGAGGGCTTCCGCGAGTTCTTCGAGATCAAACACATCCAGTGGCCAATTCGCTGAACTCACGCTCGCCGCGATGAGCGTCGCCGGCGCGACCGACAGCCTGAGCACCCGCCTGGGCGCGCTGTTCGCCAACGACCCGGAGGCGATAGCGGACCCCTACCCGTTGTTCAATCAGCTGCGGGAGACCAGCTCTGTCTATGAGCTGGGGCCGATGACTCTGCTTACCCGGCACGCCGAGGTCCGCGACGCCTGCCGTGAGACGGAGCGGCTGAGCAGCCAGACGTTCCTCGGCAGCCGCGCCGACGACGCTCTCTCACGCATGAACGAAGAGCAGCGCGACGCGTACCGGATCGTGTCGGACTTCGAGGCGAAGTACGTCAGCCGGTCCGATGGAGAGGATCACGCCCGCCGGCGGCGGGTCATGCAGCGCGCCTTCGTCCCCCGCCGTATGGCCGAGCTGCGCTTCCGCGTTCAGACCATCACCAATGCCCTGCTGGACGAGATCGGCGCCGGCGAGGTCGCCGACCTCGGCGGGTTTGCCTGGCGCCTACCGCTGATGGTCGTCGGCGAACTGCTGGAGCTCAGCCCAGCTGACATCGACCTGATCCACGGATGGTCCAGCGCGATCGGGCGCAACCGGCGTGGCGTGGACCCGGAGGCCCTGATGGGCGCGTTGGATGCGATCGCCGAGTTCCGCGTGTACCTCGATGAAGCGCTCGAGCGCCAGCGCCGCTCACCTCGGGAGTCGATGCTCGTGGGCGAGCTGTTCGGCGCGCAGGAGGGCGATCGCCTGACCCGCGAGGAGCTCACCGCGATGTTCGTCATCCTCGTGTTCGCCGGACACGAGACGACCACCGGCCTGATCGCCAACGGACTCGTCGAGCTGCTGCGCCGTCCCGCGGAGTGGAAAAAGCTGGTGCAGCGTCCGGATACCGCTCCCGCCGCTGTCGAGGAGCTGCTTCGTTTCGTCTCGCCGGTGCAGTGGACCTGGCGTGTGGCGGTCGCCGATTACGAGTGCGGGGGGACCGTGGTGCCCGCCGGCACCACGGTCGCGATGATGAACGCCGCCGCCAATCGCGATCCGCGAGTTTTCGAGCGCCCCGACGAGCTCGACCTGACCCGGGGCGATGCGACACAGCATGTGGCGTTTGGACTCGGGCCGCACTTCTGCATCGGGAACGCTCTGGCCCGCCTGGAGGGCGAGATCGCCTTCCGCACCCTCGCCGAGCGCTACCCGCAGATGGAGCTCAGCGAGCAGCCGCTGCAGTGGCGAGGCAACGCCATGCTCCGCCAGCTGGCGTCCGTCCCGGTCCGGCTCGGCACCGCCGCACCGGCCGCACCGGCCGCATGACCGCCCCGGGAGCGAGCCCGGGCAGCCGCATCGCATTCGACCTAGGGGGCACGTTCACCGACGTGATCTCGCTCACCGCCGAAGGTGAGCTGGTGCCGGCCAAGGTTCTGTCACTTCCCGATCGCGTCGGCGAGGACGTTCGCCGATCCCTCCCTGACCGCGCCGGCGAGCGCGCGGGCACGCTGCGACACGCTTCCACGGTCGCCTCCAACGCAGTGATCGAGGGACGCCTGGCGACAGTCGGCCTGATCACCACAGCCGGCTTCCGGGACGTGCTGGAGATGCATGACCAGCGCCGGCCGCCGCTGATCGACGCTGACTGGATGCGTCCCGAGCCGCTGGTGCCCCGCCACCTGAGGCAGGAGGTTCGCGAGCGCTTGCTGGGAGACGGCTCGGTGGATCAGGCGCTGGACCCGGACGAGGCTCGTGCCGCGGTCAGCGTCTTGCAGCAGGCCGGCGTGGACGCGATCGCGGTCTGCCTGATCAATTCCTACCTCAACCCTGTCCACGAGCAGCTGATCGCCGGCGTGGCGCAGGAGCTCGCCCCGGAGCTCCCGGTCTGCATATCGAGCGACGGCTTCGCCGCCATCCGCGAGTACGAGCGGACCAGCACAACCGCCTTGAACGCGGCGCTCCTCCCCAGCATCCGGGGCTACCTGGATCGCCTCGAGGAGCAGCTTCACGTGCCGCGAGGCAGCCTGCTGATCATGAAGTCCGACGCGGGCATGATGAGCTCCAGCACCGCGCGGCGGGCTCCGGTCAGGATGGTCGAGTCCGGTCCGGCCGCCGGTGTCCTGGCCGCGGCCGCCTACGCCCAGCGGGCGGCATTGCCGTACGCGATCGCCTTTGACATGGGCGGCACCACCGCCAAGGCATCTCCGATCGAGGATGGGCTTCCGGAGACCCGCGCCCGTGCCGAGGTGGGGGCGGAGGGGACGTTCGCCTCCCGGCTTTTCGGCGGCGCCGGACACGTCGTCGCCGCGCCGACGCTCGACATCGTCGAGGTCGGAGCGGGGGGCGGGAGCATCGCCGCCGTCGGGAACGACGGCGCCCTGCATATCGGCCCCCAGGGAGCCGGCGCCGATCCGGGTCCCGCCTGTTACGGCCGCGGCGGGACGCTGCCGACCGTGACGGACGCCAATGTGGTTCTGGGCTACGTCAACCCGGTGGCCATCGCCGGGGGCGCCGTGAGCATCGACCATGCTGCCGCGGCCCGCGCGATCGAGGAGCAGATCGCCCGCCCGCTTGGGCTCGGTCTCCATGAGGCCGCCCTCGGCATCGTCCGTGTGGCCGACGCGACGATGCTCCGCGCGATCCGAGCGGTCAGCATCGAGCGCGGGCGTGATGCTCGCGACGGCACTCTGATCGCCTACGGCGGATCCGGACCGGTGCATGCCGCCCGCCTGGCGGAGTCGCTCTCCATGAGGGCGGTCCACGTACCCGAGCTGTGCGGGCTGTTCAGCGCCGTCGGCCTGCTGCTGGCCGATCGCCAGACGGAGGCGGCGCGCAGTTTGTTCCGGCCGCTGCAGGAGATTGAGTCAGCTTGGGCGCAGGACGTGCTGGCGTCGCTGTCGGACTCGGCCACCGCCGAGATGCAGGCAGAGGGGATCCCGGTCGGGCGCCTCACGCTGAGTCGGGAGGCCGACCTGCAGTACCGCCACGAGCAGGCGACGCTGACCGTCGCGATGCCCACCCCTGGCAGCGATGCGAGTCTGCGTGCCTCGCTGGCCGAGAATTTCATCGACGAGCACTGCAAGCGCTTCGGGTTCGAGGCCGAGGAGGCGATCTTCCTCACCGCGCTGCGGGTGCGGGCGACCAGCGAGCCAGCGGACCCCGACGGCGTGCGGCACCGGCGCGCGGCCGTGGCACGCGGACCTGAGCATCGCAGCCGGTCGGCCTACTTCGGCGCCCCGACGATAGTGATGGTGCAGACGCCGGTGGCCGATCGGCGCGACCTCGGCCACGACTGGACCGAGGGCCCACTCCTCGTCGAGGAACCCGAAAGCGTCACCGTCGTGCCGCCCGGCTGGAGGGTCCGCCGCGAGGACTCGGGAGCCGTCGCGCTCACCCCTGGACGCGGCGCGCCCGGAGAGCCCCGCCGGTGAGCGCGCCGGCTACGTTCGATCCGGTCCTCGCTGAGGTGATCGGGCACGAACTGGCGGCGGTCAGCGAGGAGATGGCGGTGGTCACCTGGCGAACGGGACGATCGCCAATGCTGAAGAGCGGCGATTTCGCCACCGCCGTCTGCGATGCCGGCGGCCAGATCCTGGTCAGAGGATTTGCCGCGACCTTCCAGCTCGCCGTGTTCAGTGACCTGATCGTCCATCTGAGTGACAAGTACGGCGCATCGATCCGGCCCGGTGACGCCTTCCTCAGCAACGAATCCTCCCACTCGTCAACCCATCTCCCCGATGTCGTCGTGGCGATGCCGGTGTTCTGGGAAGGGGAGTTGTGCGCCTTCTGCGCGGCCTACTCGCACCACTCGGACATCGGCGGCCGCTTCCCCGGCGGCTCGAGCAGCGAGCCCACGTCGAGCTTCGAGGAGGGCGTCGTCATCCCGGCCGTCAAGGTCGTCGACCGTGGAACCGTGAACCGCGAGATGCTGGACCTGATCGCCGCCAACGTGCGCGCGTCAGACGAGTGGGTGGCCGACCTGCAGTCCAAGCTGGCGGGCTGCCGGCGCGGCTGCGCCGGAACGACCGCCCTGATGGAGCGCTTCGGCGCACCCGCGGTGCGAGCGGCGGGCGAGCATCTCCTGCGCCGTTCCGAGGCGGTGGCCCGGGCGGCCCTCCAGGCGGTTCCCGACGGTAGCTACCGGGCCGAGATCTCGGTGCGGGATGACAGCATCCGGTCGCCCGACGAGATCCTCCTGCGCCTGTCACTGACCGTCAGCGGGGACGAGCTCTCCGCCGACCTCTCCGGGTGCAGCGCCCAGGTTGAGGGAGCCCTGAACATGCCGGCGCTGATGACCCGGGCCGCTGTCTACGGAGCTGTGAAGTCCGTGCTGGCCCCCTACGAGATGGCTAACTCGGGCTTCTTCGCGCCGCTGCACGTCCACGCGCCGCCAGGCAGCATCGTCAACCCGGGTCAGCACGCTGCCGTGGGCGGCCGTGCCGCCGTGTTCTTCTGGACCTACGACCTGGTCCTGAAGGCACTTGCCCAAGCCCTGCCCGGGCGGGTCGGTGTCCCGGGGGAGGCGACCGACATGATGCATTACGCGGGGCCGGATCGCAGCGGGGCGCCCGGAGCCGTGGTCGACATCTACTGCGGCGGCTGGGGCGGGCGCCCGGACCGCGACGGCATCGACGGTGTGGCTCCGCTCTGGTACGAGGTGTTCGGGACCATCCCGGTCGAACTGATCGAGCGCCAGTACCCGATCGTCGTCGACGGCTTCGGCTTCGTGCCCGACTCAGGCGGCCCGGGGCGGCACCGCGGATCCGTCGGTGTATTCCGGCAGTGGCGGTTTCTGGACGAGGGCGAGGTGATGATCCGCAACGTCCGGTTGAAGGAGGAGCCGGGCTTCGCGCAGGGCCGGCCCGGAGCCCTCCCGCGGACGACGCTTCGATGCGCCGGCGAGTTGATCGATCTGCCGCTGCGCAGCACGCTTCAGCAGAAGGTGCACCCGGGCGACGTTCTTCTTCACGCCACGGCGGGCGCCGGCGGACACGGCCCGGCCTTCGAACGACCCGTCGAATTGGTGCTCCGTGACCTCAAGTCCGGGCTCGTCTCCCCGGCGGCAGCGCTGGCCGACTATGGGGTCGCGCTCGGGTCCGCCGGTGAGGTGGACCATCAACACACGCAAGCGCTTCGGAAGTCTGGGCGTCCATGACCTCGAGCCATGGAGTCAGCACGACTTGCCAGTGGGCGCGGCCAGGCCTTAGGTTTGACCCGTGGAGCTAGACGAGATGCAAAGGCGCCTGCAGGCTCTCGAGGACGAGCGCTCGATTCTCGACACCCTCTATGCCTACGGCCACTCGATCGACTACGGCCTGCGGGACGAGTGGCTCGGATGCTGGGACCCTGGTGCGGTCCTGACCTGGCCCCACGCGACCTTCACCGGAATCGAAGAGATCGCGCGCGCCTTCGACGAGCACTCGCACGCCCCCGAGGCCTACCACAAGCACTTGCTGATCGAGCCGCGGATCACCGTCGAGGACGACACCGCGAGCGTCGTCAGCTACTTCGCGCGTCTCAACGATTCGCCCTCCGGCCCGGTGATCCGCAGCTTCGGGCGATACCGCGACACGCTCCGGCGCGGCGAGGATGGCCAGTGGCGCTTCACCCAGCGCCTCACCGACCGCGAGTCTCTGATCCCCAACGCGCCCGTGACGTGAGCACGGTGACGTCCAGCCAGCCTTCGTCGGATCTGGCAGATCGGCGGATCGTGATCACGGGCGGGTCGAGCGGTCTCGGCGCCGCGCTGGCCCACAGCTGCGCGCAACTTGGGGCTCGCGTGGGGTTGATCGGCCGTGACCAGGCGCGGCTGCGCCAGGTGTCCGAGTCGACCGGCGCTCTGGCGGCGCAGGCTGACCTGGGCGAAGCGGGTGCGGCGTCCGCCGCGATCGCGACTCTGGCCGAAGGACTCGGAGGAATCGACGCCGTGGTCAACAACGCGGGCGTCATGCTGCACAGCCGGATCGCCGCGGGCCTCACCGGTGACTGGGATGCGAGCTTCCGTTCCAACGTGTTGGGGATGCTGCACGTGCTCCACGCCGCGCTTCCCCATCTGCGAGCGGCATCCGCGGCTGACGTCGTGATCGTGGCCTCCACTTCGTCCGATCGGGTCACCGCCCCCGACTTCGGCGTCTACGCCGCGACCAAAGCGGCGCAGATGCGCCTGTCGGAGGCGCTACGGATGGAGCTCTCCGACGCAGCGCACATTCGCGTCTCTCTCGTCAAGCCGGGCTTCATGAACACCCCTGGTATCGGCCCCGGCACCCGCGACCCGGAGCTCCAGGAGAGCGTGATGGACCTCAAGCAGCGCATTGGTCTCGCGCCCGAGCTCGTCGCCCGGGAGATCTGTCACCTACTGATGATGCCGCGCGAGATGACCATCCCCGAACTGACGATCCTGCCGACCGCGCGCTGACCCGGTATCCGTAGGCTGCCAGATGGCCAGATTCGTCGTCGGATCGGTGGATTCGCTCCCCCCCGGAGCGCAGCGACGCGTGGTCATCAACCGTCGTCCCCTGGCGAGCTTCAACGTCGACGGGCACTACTACGCGCTCAAGGATGTCTGTCCTCACCAGGGCGCGGCGCTGTCGGACGGTGTCGTCCGGCGCAAGGTCTCGGCCCGCCAGGCGGGCGCTTATCGCTACGAACCGGAGCACTGCTTCGTCCGCTGCCCGCGTCACGGGTGGGAGTACAGCCTGGAGAGCGGCGAGTCCGGCTACGACTCCGAGCGAGATCGTGTGCGTGCCTTCGAGGCGACGGTGCAGTCGGGAGAGCAGCTATCGGCCGGCCCGTTCGTCGCTGAGACGGTCGCCATCTCGGTGCAGGACGATTACGTCGTCGTGGAGATGTAGATGAGCGCGCCCGTGACCGAGCAGAGGCGTGAGTCGGCACCGCCCAAGCCGCCGAAGCCGGCGATCATCGACTGCGACGTGCACAACGCCGTCCGGCAACCGTCCGATCTCCACGCCTACCTGCCCCGGCGCTGGCACACCTACTTCGACCAGGGCACGCCCTACGGAGGCGCCGGGGTGGGACAGGAGGTGGGCGCGCGGCCTCAGCAGGACATATTCCGGCGAGACAGCGTGGTCGACGGACGGCCCGGTGGCTCCGATCTGAGCCTGATGCAGGAGCAGCTGCTGGATCGACACAACGTCAGCAAGGCGATTGTGCATCCGGTGATCAGCGTGCTCCGCGCCCCCAAGGAGGGCCCTCTGGCCGGCGCCGTCGCGCGCGCCATCAACGAGTGGATGCAGGACGAATGGCTCGCTCGCGACAGTCGCCTGTACGGCGCGATCTCGGTTCCCGTCGAGGACGGCGTGCTGGCGGCCAGGGAGGTTGAGCGCGCAGCGGACAATCCGAGGATGGTGAAGGTGATGTTGCCGAGCCTCACGAGGGAGGGGCTCGGAAACGGAAAGTACTGGCCCCTTTACGAGGCCGCCGCGGCACACCGTCTCCCAATCGCGATCCACGTGGCGGGATTCAGCGGGACCCACTCCGCCACCGGCTGGCCGACCTACTTCGTCGAGCATCACACGGCACTGGCCCAGTCGTTTCAGGCCCACGTCGTGAGCTTGGTGTCCAGCGGCGTGTTCGCACGCTTCCCGGAATTGCGGATCGTGCTGGAGGAGGGCGGACTTGGCTGGCTCCCGTCGCTGCTCTGGCGCCTTGACCACAGCTGGGAGACGATGCGCGATCGCGTACCGCATCTGACCGAGCCGCCCTCGGTCATCGTCCGCCACCACTTCGCCATGACCACGCAGCCTCTCGACGAGCCCGACCGGGCCCATCAACTGCTGGACCTGCTCCAGCAGATCGACATGAACGACCGCATCATGTTCGCCAGCGACTATCCCCACTGGGACTTCGACGACCCCGATCGCGTCCTCCCGGCGTCCGTCATCGGACAGGACCTCAGGCGGAAGATCTTCTCGGACAACGCCGCAGCGTTCTTCGCGTTGGCATGACGGCGACGGACCCGCGCCTGGTCGACTGCGACGTGCACTGCGTCCCGTCGATCTCGCAGCTGTCTCCTTTTCTCTCAGACGTGTGGCGAGACCACTTCGAGGCGACGAAGTACGCGGGTCCCGTCCCGGTCCCGCTGACGTACCCGGCGTGGAATCCGGTGACCCGCACGGCACCTGAACAGCTGACGCTTGACGCGATCAGGGACCACGCTCTCGGCCCCGCGTCCGCCGCCGTTCTCGTCTGCTACTACGGAATCGAGTCGTTCACCCATCCGTACCTCGCGAGCGACCTGGCCACGGCGGTGAATCGGTGGCTCCAGGCGGAATGGCTCGATCGAGAGCCGCGCCTGAGAGCGAGCGCGGTCCTCACGCCCCAGCACGTCGAGTTCGCCGTCGACGAGATCGAGCGAATCGCCCCCGACCCGCGATTCGTGCAGCTCCTGCTTCCGGCCAGGTCGCCCGCCGGGTTCGGCAACCAGCGCTACTGGCCGCTGCTCCGGGCCGCCGCCCGTCATCGCCTGCCGGTTGCGATCACCTTCGGTGGTGGCACCGGGACGCCCCCGACCCCGGTTGGGTGGCTCAGCAGCTACTACGAGGAATACAACACCGCGATCCTCAACTTCCAATCGCACATCCTCAGCCTGGTGATGAGCGGGATCTTCCAGGAGTGTCCTGACCTGCGCATCGTGTGCACCGAGGGTGGCTGGACCTGGCTGCCCGGCTTTCTCTGGCGGATGGATGCCGAGTGGAAGGCTTTCCACCGCGAGGTGCCCTGGGTGCAGGAACGACCTTCCACGTACGTGCGCCGGCATTTCCGTTTCACGACGCAGCCGTTCGATGCGCCGGCGAGCGAGCTGCACCTCAGCCAACTGCTCGAGCAGATTGGCTCGGAGAACATCCTCATGTACGGATCTGACTACCCGCACCGCTACGCGCACGACAACGAGGAACTGCTCGCCGCGGTATCCCCCACCCATGCCCGCCGCATCCGCTGGGAGAACGCGTGTGAGCTATACGCCTCGCGCAGTCAGCTGGAACTCGGATCGATGGCCGCAACAGCGGCCGAGCCCTGACCTCAGGTCGGCTTACGCACCACGATCGCCCGGCCATCTTCATGCGCGACCAGCGCCGGCGTCCCCACCTTGAGCTCTGACAGGGCGATGCGGCGTCCCTTCTCAACACGGATGTAGGTGTTCTCGTCCACGACCAGGGTCAGCTCCTCCCCGTCCTCCCGGCGCACGGTCAGATTGCCGTCGCCGACAGCCGTGATTTTGCCGACGATCGGAAGGGGACCGGAGGCCGGCATCGCGCGCACATCGATCGACAGCCGCAGGCGGTCGGAGCGGTTGGGAAGGCCGACGTGCGGGGTGTGGCGATCGAACACGACCACGTCGCCCGGGTGGTAGTCGCTGCGGTGCCACGCGTCGGCGGGGATCGTGCCGGCGGCGATCGGGTAGATGGGCGGATTGGACAGGTCGTGCAGCCAGCCTCGGCGATGCCACCCCGGGACCAGTGCCAGGCCGCCGACTTCCTCGTCGATGTCCACAAGCGGGATCCAGGCCGTCCGGAACGGAATCGACTCGTTGTAGAAACCGTCCTGGTGGCGGCCCGCGAAGGGCTCCGCATCTCCACGCGGCGTGGGAGCGGTGAACCGGTACTGCGCGATCGGTACCCACCACACCGCCTCGCCGAACAGGCCCTCGAAGAAGGCGTTAACCCCGGCGTCGGCCACGAACCCCTGCCAGAGCGCGAGGTCGTGCAGCTCCGGCGGATGCGTCCCAAACGGCGCCACATCCTTCCCCGTCCAGGTCCCCGCATCGCCGTCGTCGACGAAGCCATGTGAACGCAGGACCTGCAGGACGCTCTCGCGCAACCGGGTGACCGCCGCCTGCGGCAGCGCCCCGCGGAAGAACAGGTATCCATCGGCCTCCATCCGGTCCTCCAGCGCTTGCCGGTCGCCGGTCAGATCATCCGCCGTACGAAGCTGCGGCTGCTTTGTCTCGAGCATCGCTTCTCTCCTCTTCGTCTATGTCTCCAGGAACCGGTGGGCGCGCAGTGGCGAGGTGATGCTGACGCCGCCGTCGACCGGCAGGCAGACTCCGGTGATGAACCTGGCCTCGTCGCCGGCTAGGAACACGACCGCCCGCGCTACGTCGAACGCGTCGCCCTCGATGCCCAGCGGGGCGATCAGGCGGCGCTCCTCGCGACCCCGCGCCGTCAGCTCGCCGACGAACGGCGTATGCAGGTGGCCTGGGGCGATCGCGTTGACCCGTATCCCTCGCCGTCCGTAGGCCACGGCGAGGTCCCGAGTCAGCATGATCAACGCCGCCTTCGAGGCGCCATACGCACCGCCGCCGGACGCGACGAGCCCGCCGATCGAGGCGATGTTGACGACCGCGCCGTGAGCGCGCTCCAGCCAGGGAGCTGCCGTCTTCGTCATCAGTGCTGCGCTTTTGACGTTGGCCGCCATCACCCGGTCCCACTCCTCCTCGTCGAGATCATCCAGTGACCTGGCGGCCACGGTCCCGACGTTGTTGACGAGCACATCGAGACGATCGTGCCGCGCGTGGGTGGCGCTCACCGCCCGGGCACAGTCGGCGCTGCTGGTGACGTCGGCGACGACGCACTCAGCCGCCGCGCCCTCCGACGCGATCTGAGCCGCGGTTCGAGCCCCTCGCTCCGGATCCCGGTCGACGACCACGACCGCGGCGCCTTCGCGCGCGAGCAAGAGCGAGATTGCATGCCCGATCCCGACGCCCTCCTCCGACGAACCCGCGCCGGTGACCAGAGCCACCTTGCCGGCGAGTCGCCCCGGCGCCGGAGCCACGATCAAATCCCGCCCAGAATCGCAGATCTCATGGCCCTTCAACTCCTTCTCGTATCCGTCGAACCCTCGCCCTGGCCGCTGCTGGGCCTATCATATGCATAGATCGCATGTCTCTGACACCGCTTCAGCTCGAGGCCGACCTCACCGGGTTCCTCGACGGCGAGCCGCGCGTGATGCAGGACCCGTACGCGCTCTACGCGACTCTGCGAGAGGGAGCCCCGGTGCTCGAGCACGGCGCGTACACGTTCGTGTCCCGGTTCGAGGACGTGCGCGCCGTCTATCTGGATCACGAGCGCTTCAAGAAGAGCTACTTCGCTGAGGGCACCTTGGCCGAGTCGGTGCGAGCACGTGTGCCCGCGGAGCTGCGCGCGATCTACGACGAGGTCGACCGGTTCGAGGGCATGTTCCTACCCCGCACCGACGATGAGCTGCACGCTCGGCTGCGCAGCATCGCCCACCGAGCCTTCACCCCCCGGATGATCGCCGGGCTGGAGAGCTACATCCGAGAGTGCACCGACCAGCTGCTCGATGCCGCGTCCGATCATGCTGAGGTCGACCTGACCGAGGCGTTCACCTACCGGTTGCCGCTGCTGGCGATCGCTCGCATGCTTGGTGTACCCGCGGAGGATGCCCCCCTTATCCACAGCTGGAGCGCGGTCATGGGGGCGTTTGAGGGACGTACGAACATGGACGCGCTGGTGCCCTGGCACAACGCGCTGACCGAGTTCCGCGCCTACGTCAACGACCTCGTCAAGTCGTTCCGCAGCGCGCCGCCGGACGCCAACCTCACCACCGCGTTGCTCGACGCCCGCGGTGGTGACAGTCTGTCCGAAGAAGAGCTTCTCGCCATGTTCGTCGTGCTCCTGTTCGCGGGGCATGAGACGACGACGAACCTGATCGGCAACGGTCTGATCGCACTCATGCACCAGCGCGACCAGTGGACTCTCCTGTGCGAGCAGCCGGAGCTCGCCGAGACCGCGGTGGAGGAGCTGCTGCGTTACGACGCCCCGATCCAGTACACGGCCCGTCTGCCGGTCGTCGACGCCGATATCGGCGGCGCGCCGATCCGCTCCGGTCACACCCTTCTGCTGCTGATCGGCTCAGCCAACCGAGATCCCGTGGCGTTCGACGAGCCCGACCGGATCGACATCACGCGGCCCGGCAACCGCCATCTCAGCCTGTTGCTGGGCATCCACTTCTGCCTCGGCGCATCGCTGGCCCGGCTGGAGGGCAAGATCGCGTTCACCGAGCTCTCGCGACGGTTCCCCGAGCTCGAGCTCGCCGCCGATGAGTTCGAATGGAACAGCAATCCGATGCTGCGCGGCGTCAAGCAGCTTCCCGTGCGGCTCGGGACGGCGTAGCCGCTCGCTACTGCGTGTCGGAGAGGCCCAGGCCCTCCAGCGCCAGGCCGTGGCTGAGCGCGGTATGCGCCAGCAGATGCTCGCGCTCCAGGATGTTCAGAGCCTCTCGCGTGTAGCGCAGCATCGGGAGTGGGTTGGCCGCCCAGGCGAGGGCGAGCTCCCAGGCCCGCTCCATCAGCGCCTCGGGAGCGACCACCTCGTTGACCACGCCGAGACGTAGCGCCTCCCGGGCGTCGATCTCCTGACCGGTCATCAGGAAGTACTTCCCTCGGCGCGGACCCAGCAGGTAGGGCCAGATCAGGTGAACTCCATCGCCCGGGACGGCGCCGCGGGTGAAGTGGGTCTTGTCGGCAAACACCGCCGTGTCGGCGGCGATGACTGCGTCGGCCAGCAGCGGGATCTCGGCATGGATGAACGCAGGCCCGTTAACTGCGCCGATCACCGGGACGTCGAGGTCGAGCAGCCCCTTGATGATCCGCTTGCCCTCCCACCAGATGACCTCCCACTGCTCCTGGGCCGCGAAGCTGGCGGCGTCCATCCGGGTGCAGAACGCATCCGCGGTGCCCGTCACGATCACTACCTTCGTCGTGCGGGTCGCCGCGATCTCCGCCAGGGCCTCGCCCAGCTCACGGTGCGCCGTCGCGTTCCAGCGCAGTGGCCCGCCGTCGGTGTGAAGCCGGAGCTCGCTCACCCCGTCACGGTGGGTGATCTCGATCGACGTGTAGCTGCTCACCGGACCGGAGCCTCGAGCGCGGCGTGACCGTCCCGCAGCAGCGCGGCCGCGCGCTCACCCACCATGAAGCAGGTGAAGTTGGGATTGTTGGTGACGTGGCGCGGGAAGATGCTGGCGTCGGCCACCGTCAACCCCTCCACGCCGTAGACAGCCAGGTCGGGACCGACGACCCGGCCGATCGCGCACCCGCCCGCCGGATGGGCGCTCGTGCCGAGCGCATGCCGCGCCGCCGTCCGCGGCTCGAGGTGGCCGCGCACATCTCTCGCCCCGGCCGCCCGGAACGACTCGGTCTCCAGGAGCCGCCGCCAGTCCTCCATCGCGTGGTCGAATCCGCCAGCGTCGAGATGAGCCTCGTAGCCGTGGAAGATCTCCGGCGCCGTCGCCGGGTTGGCCGACCTGAGGCGGATGAAGCCGCCGTCCGGGCCCTCGTTCGTCGCCAGGCACAGCGTCAGCGCCGCCAGCCCGACCTCCTGGTCGAGCGGGATCGGGACGGTCCACCACCCCTCTCCACGAACGACTGCTGCGAAGATCGGCCATCCGAGCATCACGTGGCGAGGGTCGAGCCGCATCACCAGAGAAACGGCCGGATGCTCCATCAGGTCCCGCCCGACCGGGAGATCGACCCGCGGCACGATCTCCAAGGCCTTCAGCTCGGACGCCGGACCGATCCCCGAGCGCAGCAGGATCGGCGCACTACCGTACCCGCCGGCGGACAGCACGATCCGGTCGGCTCGCACCGATTGGCGACTCCCCGCCTGATCGATCCACTCGACGCCGCGGACCCGGTCACCGTCGAGCACGATGCGGTCGACGAGAGCGAAATCTTGCAGCGAGAAGTTCGGCCGCTGGCGAGCTTCGCGCACGTAGGTGACGTTGCTGGCCTGGCGGATCTCGTTGTGGCGGTTGCGTGGCCACGGGCCCGTGACGCCATCCCACGCGTCCGGCGCGTCGACATCCTCGACATAACGGAAGCCGAGCTCGAGCGCGGCGTCGACGAGCAGCCGGTCGAACGGGAGCCACCGCTCCACCGGGTAGGTCATGATCGGGACTCGAGTCCTCACAAGGTCGTAGTAGGTCTTGACCTCCTCCCAGCCCCACCCCTGCGCCCCAGCCTGAACCCACCGGTCGAAGTCCTCCGGCCGCCCTTGCACGAACACGCAGCCGTTGGCCATGCCGCTGCCGCCGACCAGCTTGCCGCGGAGCAGCGGCACCCTACGGCCGGTGGACAGCAGCTCGGACTCGTAACCCCAATCGAGCTCGGGCACCGCAGCGGCGAGCCCGGACCAGTTGCCACCCAGCATCGCCCCACCGGAGAAGACACTCGGCGACTGGCGAGTGCTGTCGGGCAGATCGCGTCCAGCTTCGAGCAGCAGGACCTGACACTCCTCGTCCTCGGACAGCCGCGAGGCGACGACGCCCCCTGCCGACCCCGCGCCGACGACGACGACGTCGTATCCCTCAGCCGGCACTGGACTCCTCTAGCGATGGGACCCGGGCGTGGGAGTCCGGGACCTCGACTGTCCCGTCGATCAGTCCCTCGATCAGCTCGTCGACGTACTCCTGAGGCCATTCCGAGCCCCCGACGGCCTGCATGATGCGCATCGTCATCAGCAGGTGGCCAACGAAGCCGGTCAGCTCGATGGTGCCCCGGACGCCGACGCGTTCCTCCATCCCGCGGAACTGATCGTCGGTCACAGTCCCGCCCATCACCGCGCGGATGTACTCCGTCAGCTCCCGCTCCTGGGGCGTCAACTCGTCCAGACGACCTGCTCGCAGCGCCCGGACGGCCTCCGGGCGGACGCCCACCGCAACCGCGTCGAACAGGTGGACGTATTGCACGAACGGACAATCGAGATCCTGGGAGACGACCATGTCCACCCACTCGCGGTCAGCGTGGGCGTAGCTGTCACCCGCCTCGCCCCGCGTCCGGTAGACGACGCCGAGCTCGGAGATGTGGTCGGCGATCAGCGGGCTGTGCAGCAGAGCTCGGAAGTACGGCTGGATTTCCCCATCACTCCAGGAGGGAACCGGGTGGGGCATCGTCTCGGCGAACGCCTTGTAGTCGTAGGCCATCTGGCGTGCGACGACGCGGTCGTACGCCGCTTGCTCCTCCGGCCGGATGTCCTGGGGCGAAGGCATGGACGGGCTGCGGGACATGTCGACCTCCCTCGGTCTCGATGACGGCTCACTGCGGCGAGGCCAGCGCTGGCGGGACTGCCGGGAGGCTACCTTACCAATCAAACGTTTGGCAGAATCCCAGACGCCGCCGCTGGCCCTGCGCTGTTAGATTGGGCCGATCCCGCCGACCTCCCCGCAAGATTTCTCCGGCCTCACCGGCGCCGCCGTCGTCACGGGGGGAAGCGGCGGCGTGGGTCAGATCGTGTGCCGGCTGCTGGCCGAGCGCGGCTGCGACGTCGCCCTCACCTACCACTCCCGGCGGGATGCCGCCGAGGAGACAGTCGCGGCAGTGGAGAGCGCCGGACGGACCGGGACCGCCTGGTCCGTAGACCTCATCGACGCCGACGCGACCGCCGCGGTGGCGCGGGAGGTGCTGGAGCGATTCGGTGCAGTCCACACCCTGGTCCACGCGGCCGGCCTCCACGTGACCCAGATGCACATCAGCCGCGTCGAGCCTGACCTGTACCGCCGGCACCTGGTTGGCGAGGCGGGCGGCTTCTTCAACATCGTGCATCCGCTGCTGCCGAGTCTGCGCGAGCAGCGCGGCTCGATCGTGGCCGTGACGACGATGGCGACCGTCGCATTCCCGATCAAGGACGGTCTGTCGGCGAGCCCCAAGGCAGCCGTCGAGGGGCTGGTCCGCGTGCTCGCCGCAGAGGAGGGGAAGTTCGGCGTGCGCGCCAACTCGGTGGGGCCCGGAGTCCTGAGCGACGGGATGGCGGCCCGCTTGATCGAGCGGGGCGAGGCGGACGAGCAGACCATGCAGGTGGCGATGTCGAAGATCCCCCTGCGGCGACTGGGGACCAGCGTGGACGTCGCCGAGGCCGTGTGCTTCATGGCCTCGCCGGCGGCCGGCTACATCACCGGCCAGAAACTCGACGTCGACGGCGGCTACGCCCTCTAGCCCTGTGTCCGCCGCGCCCACAGCGATCTCCCCGGAGGACGGACTCCGGATCCCGGAGCAGCTCGAGGAGATCACCGCGTCCTGGTTGTCGGAGGCGCTGAACGTCCGCTACCCGGGGACGGTGGTGACGCTCGTCAACACCGGTCGCCTCATCCACGGCTCGGGAACCAAGGTCCGTCTGCTCCTCGACTACAACGAGGCCGGCCATCGCCACGGACTTCCCCCGACGATGTGGGTCAAGGCGGGCTATGAGCCGCACTCCGACATGATCCGCAACTCCTACGTCGGGGAGAAGAACTTCTACCGGACCGTCGGCCGGGCCGAGCTCATCAACGCGCCTTACTGCTACTTCGGGGGCACCGACCCAGACACAGGGCTGACGCTCCTGCTCCTGGAGGACCTCCTCGCCCGCAACGCCTCCTTCGGCGTGGCGACCAGCCCGCTGGACGTGGAGACCGTGGACCGCGCCCTGGAGATGATGGCCCGTTACCACGCGGTCTGGTGGGCGGCGCCGGAGCTGACCACGCTCGGCGACTTTGGCGGCTCGTTCGTCACCGACGACATCATCTTCGCCCTGATCGACAGCGAGGGCTGGGAGCACTGGGTTGCCCAGCCCCGCGGGAGCGCCGTCCCCAGCGAGTACCGCACGCGCGAGGCGATTCGCGCCGCGTACTCCCGGTTGTGGGAGCTCGAGCGCCAGAGCCCGCCCTGCCTCCTGCACGGCGACCCCCACCTCGGCAACATGTTCTTCGAGCCGGACGGCACCCCCGGGTTCCTGGACTGGCAGCGGGTCATGCAGGGCGACTGGGCCCACGACGTCGCCTACTTCCTGATCAGCGCACTCGAGCCCAAGGACAGCGAGGCGCACGAGCAAGAACTGCTCTCGCGCTACCTCGGTCGCCGGGCCGAGTTCGGCGCCCCCCCGATGGACTTCGACCGGGCCTTCCTGGCCTATCGCCGGCAGGCCGTGCACGGGCTGGTGTGGGTGATCAACCCGCTGACGATGCAGCCCGAAGAGGTCAACACCGCCAATGCGCAGCGCTTTGGCGCCGCCGTCACCCGGCTCGACTCGTGGGCGGCCCTGTTCTCGCAGGAGCCCGCGACGTGACCGAGAGCTCCCCCACTCCGCAGCTGTTCCACTGGGAGAACGACGGCATCCGCCTGGCCGGCGAGCGCTGGCCGGGCGATCCTGACGGCGACATCGTTCTGCTGCTGCACGGAGGCGGCCAGACCCGTCACTCGTGGAAGAACACCGCCGAGCGGTTGGCCCGGGGCGGGCGCACCGCGCTGGCGCTCGACGCCCGCGGCCACGGCGACAGCGACTGGAGCCCGCAGGAGGACTACACGCTCAACGGGTTCGTCGGCGACCTCGTCGCGCTCATCTCCACGCTCGATCGCACGCCCGTCCTCGTCGGTGCCTCGCTCGGTGGAATCACCTCGCTGGTGGCCGCGGGCGAACACCCCGGCGTGGCTCGGGGCCTCGTCCTGGTCGACATCGTGGTCCACCCGGAGCCCGCCGGCGTCTCCCGCATCACCAGCTTCATGACCGCGCACCCAGACGGGTTCGCGTCGCTGGAGGAAGTCGCCGACGCGATCGCGGCCTACAACCCGGTCCGCCCGCGTCCGCGCAGCCTCGACGGCCTGCGCAAGAACGTGCGCCAGCACGAAGACGGTCGCTGGTACTGGCACTGGGATCCCGCCTTCATGCGCATCGACGACGAGCCGCAGCGACACGCCGACCGGGGGCGCCTGGCAGCCGCCGCCTCCAAGGTGAAGATCCCCACGCTGATCGTCCGCGGACGGCAGTCGGACATGGTCAGCGACGCCGGCCTCGATGACATGAAGCTCCTGATCCCCCAGGCCCAGACCGTGGATGTCGGCGCCGCCGGCCACATGGTCGCGGGCGACGACAACGACGTGTTCACGGCCAGCCTGGAGGCCTTCCTCGACAGCCTGCCCGAGGACCGGACGGCGACAAGGGCCTCCTGACCGGCCGGACTGGGGTCCCGGCCGATTCGCCATTAATCGTGGATCCCGGCGAAGAATGCGCGCAGCTCATCGGCGACGAGTTGCGGCTGCTCGGAGGGGGCGAAATGTCCACCTCGGGGCAGGATCGACCAGCGGCGCAGATCGGTGAGCTTCGCCGCGAGCGCTCGCGGCAGCATCAGAAGCTCCTTGGGAAAGACCGCAAATCCGGTGGGGACGTCGATGATCCGTGGGCGGTCGTGCACGGGCGGCGGCGGGGCGGGATTGAACTGCTCGTAGTAGAGCCGCAGCGAAGTGGCGATCGTCCCAGTCAACCAGTAGATCGATGCGGTCGTGCAGAGGAAGTCGCGGTCGAAGACCGACAGCACGTCGCCGCCGCAGTCGCTCCAATCGCGCCGGCGCGCCCAGATCCAGGCCGCCGTTCCGGTCGGGGAGTCGGCGAGCGCGTAGGCGATCGTCTGCGGCTCGTACTGGTGGACGGTCCGGTGGCTCTGGATCAGCGGCCTGGCCTGCGCAACCCGCTCGACCATCCATTGCTCCTCGGGCGCGAACGCCTCGGGACCGAGCTCCCGCAGGTTGACGCCCGGCAGCATCGGGAGGGTCAGCCACACCCCCAGCAGGTGGTCAGGATGGGCGTGGCCGAGCTCTGCCGTGACGATCGCACCCCAGTCACAGCCACCGGCAGCGAACCGCTCGTAGCCGAGTACGTCGCGCATCAGCTTCAGCCAGAGCTCGGCGACCCGACGCGAGTTCAGGCCGACTGTCCGCAGCGGCGTCGAGAAGCCGACCCCCGGCAGCGACGGCACGACGATGTTGAACGACCGCCCGACATTCTCAGGTGGACCCGCGCCGGCCAGGAGTCCGATTACGTCCTTCCAATCCCAGAACGTCCACGGCCAGCCATGGGTCAGCACCAGCGGGATCGCATCGGGGTTTGGGCTGCGCACGTGCACGAAGTGGATCGGGACGCCGTCGATCTCGGTACGGAACTGCGGCAGACGGTTGATCGCGGCCTCCTGAGCGCGCCAGTCGAACTCATCGGCCCAGTACCGGACCATTTCCTCCAGCCATCCGCGCTCGACCCCGTAGCGCCACCCCTCGTTTCCGAAGTCGCTCGCCCAGCGCGTAGCGCGAAGGCGCCGGCGCATGTCGCTGAGCCGGTCCTCCGGAATCTCGACGGTGAACGGGGTGGCGGCGATCGGCCGAGTCTACGTTTCCCCCGCCGGCACCTGCGCGGGACCTAGACGGTGGAGCTCGGGCTGAGCCGTGCGGCGTGCATCGTGACCGGCGCGAGCAGCGGGATCGGCCGGACCACGGCTCGCGCGCTGTGCGCCGAGGGGGCGAACGTACTGCTGACCGCGCTCGAAACCGACCACCTTGTTGAGGCCGTCGAGGAGGCCGCAGCCGCCGGTGGTCAGGCGACCGGGATCACCCTCGACATCACCTCCGAAGCGGCAGCGGCCCGGTTGCTCGGAGCTTGTCGTGAGCGGTTCGGCGCCGTCGATGTGCTGGTCAACTGCGCGGGGTCCAACTGGTACCGGCATCTGAGCGAGCTCAGCGACGACGACCTCTACCGTCAGTGGGAGCTGAACGTGATGGCCCTGGCCAGACTGCTGCGAGTCGTGGCGCCCGAGATGGCCAGCCACGGTGGCGGCAGGGTCGTCGCGGTCGGCTCCGTGTCTGCGAAGCAGCCGTCGGCGGCGAACCTCGCCTACAGCGTCACCAAGGCCGCCCAGGTGATGCTGGTGCGCGGCTTCGCCGAGGAGTACGCCCCCGAGGGCGTCATCATCAACTCGGTGCTCCCCGGGCCGGTCGATACGCCCCTGTGGCGTGCCGCCAACGAGCAGATTGCCGCGGCACGGGGAGTGTCGGCCGAGCAGATCGAAGCGGAGGTGGAGCAGGCACTTCCGCGCCGCCAGGTCGCCTCAACCCTCGAGCTCGCTCAGGTGATCGTGTTCCTGGCTTCGCCGCTCGCCGCCAATGTGGTCGGTTCGGCGATGACGGTCGACGGCGGCTCGGCTCGCCAGCTCTTCTGATCGCCAGGCGCTAGGGCTTGGACCGCCCGACCTGCTCGTAGTAGCGGGCCGGCCACGCGCTCGGATCCTTGTAGTGGGTGTGGATCATCTCGCCGTCCCAGTCGTCGATGTTGTGCTCCTCCACCCACAGCGGATGCCCGACCTGATCGATCGGATAGATCTCGTGCAGCATGTGGCAGTGGCAGGAGTAGATCGGGTAGCGCGTCTTGCCGTGCGTGATCCCGCGTGGCTCGCGCATCAGGTGCATCGATGCGGGCGCGTCATAGCAGCCGAATGTCGGGTAGCGCACGCGGCTCTCCGAGATCCGCTCCACGCGAGGCTGATAGGCATGCGAGAGCATCCGGTGACAGGCGCCCAGCGGCCGGCCCCGGAGGATCACCGTCTCCTCGTGCTCATCCATCCAGAACGTCGACCCATGGGAACGCCAAGCCACGCACCAGGCCGGGATCGCCTCCTTGATCGTCAGGTCGCGGACCGCCGACAGGAACGGCGCCATGACCACCTCGGCCGTCCGGGCCAGGGCCTCCTCGGCGGCCACCTCGCCGAAGTGCCACGCGATCCACGACAGCAGGCCGGCGATCGTCACCCCGACGGGATCCTTGGCGCCGACCAGCTCGGTGTCCATTCCGGCGGAGATCTCGAGCAGCGCGGCGTGGTCGTCGGCGCCGGCCGCCTGCTGCACCTGAAGGGACAGCGGCGTACCCATACGGGAGAGCTCCTCCTCGGTGAACAGCCGCCCGTGATCGTCCCGCGAGCCCGACCCGAGGACCGGCTTGCTCAGCCCAGCCCGGGCGTAGACCTCGGACGGCACATCGGCCGGATCCTTGTAGACGTCGAGATGGGAGGGGTCGTCCGCCCTTTCCCCCAACTCGATCGCGGCGATCGGATACCCGAACAGCTCGATCGGCACCGACTCCAGGAACTGGATCTCGGTGGCCAGGAACGAGGGCAGCTCGTCGCGCCCGTGCGTGAGCGGCCGCCCCCCGGACAGCACCGCGAACGACACCGGCGGGTCGTAGTGCCCGTAGCAGGGGTAGCGCAGGCGGTCGGCCCGCACCGCCGCGGGACCCTCCCACGACTGGCCCGCGGTGTCGGATTGCCGCCACCAGCGAACCGGCCCCCACGGATCGAGCGTGAACCGGACCCGCCGCTCGTCCTCGCTGACGTCGAACGTGCTCCCCGACGCCCGCAGGCGCTCGGCCAGCTTCAGTGCCCGGCCGCGCGCGTCGAGGCCGGCCCAGCTGCGCACGAACGGCCTGGTCCCGTACTCGGCCACCCAGGTCAGCGCCATATCGTGAGCGCCCTCGCCGGCGCGCTCGACGATGTAGCTCTGCAGCACCCCCATCCAGCTCACGTAGGCGTCGTAGATCCCAAGGCACTCCTGGTTCATCTGGTCGATGACCCAGGGCAGCCCAGTCGCCTCGCGCGCCTTCGCCGCGCGCTCGACGTGAATCGAGAGCGGCGTGGCAAGGTGGTCCAGCTCGTCGTCGGTGAAGATCCGCTCGAAGGCCAACGTGCTCTCCTAGTTGCTAGTGGTTGCCGGGGGCGGGAACTCGTCGGGATGCTCGCGCTGATAGGCGAGCATCGCCGAGGTCTCCCAGTGCCATTTGAACTCTCCCCAACCCGTCTCCCCGTCCGACGACCAGCGCACGACGCCGGCGTTGTTGTGCTGGTTGGGCCAGGTGGGCAGGTAGGTGGTCGCGGTGGGGGTGCCGACGAAGCGATGCGTGCGGCCGCGCTCATCCTCCAGCTCGTACTCCAACCGTCGCGTCAGCCACCCCTCCATCTCGTAGCGGCCCTCGCCTGCCTTGAGGCCGAGGAGCTCACCGTGATCCAGGATGTAGCCGTTGGTGACCACGCCGCGCTCCGGCTCGGCGTTGTAGGTCTGAACGTGGAAGCACAGCTCCTCGCCGAAGTAACCCTCGTCGAAGTAGCCGCGGCCGTGCGCCCGCTCCGGTCGCGGGCTCCACGAGTGGTCATGGTTGGTGGGGAAGTCGATCTCGTAGCGCCGCCCGTTGATGTGGGCTTCGCCGGTGACCGCCAGCGTCAGGTCGATGTGGCCGACGGTGGCCGCCAGGGCGGGATCGACGGCGTGGAAGTGGCTGAAGTCCTTGCCTCCGGGCAGCGCCGTCTCGCGGCTGTCGACGGCGGGCATGATCGCTCTGTAGTCCAGCTCGAAGCGGGTTTCGCCCGGCCCGTCATAGCGCACCGTCCATCGCTTCAGCGGCTCCTCCATCTTCACCTCGATGCCCGTCCCGAGGCGGTAGTGGTCGAGGTTGCCGGGCGGCATCGGCAGGTGCACCATCGAGTTCCAGTGGTCGAAGTCGAGCAGCGTGACCGCATCGTGGCTCCACACCTGGATCTGGCTGAAGACGACGCCGAGGTTGGCGCGGAACCCGGTGTACATGTGCGCGCGCAGGTTGTGCTCCGGGACCAGAAACGAGAACCAGTTCGTCTCCAGCCACGTCGGATCGCGGTAGGCGGGCTGATGAAACAGCGCGTCCCGTGGTGTCAAGCTCGTTCCCAGCGTCACAACGCCACCTCCACGTCATTCGCGCCGCGCTCGCGCAGCGTGCCTTTGAGGACCTTGCCGCTGGCGTTGCGTGGTAGCTCATCGACGACGACGAGCCGTGACGGATGCTTGTACCGAGCCAGCTGCGACGAGCACAGGGCCAGCAGCTCCTCCTCCCGCACCTCGGCTCCGAGCGCGGGCACGACGAACGCGACCGGCGTCTCGCCCCATCGCGGATGCGGCGCGCCGACGACGGCAACCTCCAGCACAGCCGGGTGCTCGACGAGCACCCGCTCCACCTCGGCCGGATAGATGTTCTCTCCGCCGCTGATGATCATGTCGTTCTTGCGATCGACCACATACAGGTAGCCGTCCGCATCGCGCCGCACGAGGTCGCCGCTGTGGAACCAGCCACCCCGGAATGCCTCACGGGTCGCGTCCGGCCGGCCCAGGTACTCCGACATCACCGTCGGTCCGCGGTACACGATCTCCCCCACCTCCCCCTCTGGCACGTCCTCGTCGGAGGCGTCGACGATCCGGTACTCGATCGTCAGCGCGGGCAAACCGACCGAGCCGAGCTTGCGCAGGGCATCCTCGGGGCCGAGGAATGTCGCGTTGGCGGTGACCTCGGTCTGGCCGAAGGTGCTGATCACGCTGTCAGGCGGCAGGGTCTGGACCATCCGCTCGAGCAACGGACGGCTGGCCGGAGATCCGCCCCACAGCGCCCGACGCTGGCCGGACAGGCGGACGGCAGCGCTGGGACGCTCGACGATCAGCTGCCACTGCGCCGGGACGTAGGCACAGATCGTCGTGCCCGATCTGCCCATCAGATCGAGCGTGGCGTCGGGGTCGAACCCGCCGCTGGGTTGCAGCACGACACAGTTGCCCACCAGCAGGAACGGATAGAGCCCGACCAGCCCGCCGATGTGGAACAGGGGAAATCCCGCGGAGTAGACATCGCCGCGACGTACCCCCACCTCGAACGTCCAGCTCCACGTGTTGGCCACCAGGTTCCCGTGGGTCAGTACGGCCCCCTTGGGACGGCCCGTCGTGCCCGACGTGTACATCACGAACGCCGCGGTGTCGTCCTGCACGCTCGCCGGCTCGAGCGAATGCCCGGCCTGCCGGATGGCGTGCTCGTAGGAGGAGTCGGCCTCGCTGTTCATGACCAGCGTCCACTCGAGCTCGAGCCCGGCGCCGGCCGTCAGCAGACGTTCGTCGACCACCCACCCGCTCAAGCCGGCGTCGCTGACGATGAAGGCGATCTCCGATGCCGTGAGGCGGAAGTTCAGCGGGACCGCCACCGCCCCGAGCTTGTGGATCGCGAACAGCGTCTCGACCATCTCGATCCCGTTGTGCATCCAGATTCCGACTCTGGCGCCGGGGCCCACCCCCCGCTCGCGCAGCGCGCAGGACAGCCTGTCGGAGCGCGCCTCCAGCTCGCCGTAGGTGCGCACCACCTCGCCGAAGCGCAGCGCGGGCCGATCCGGTGCGCTGCGAGCTCGGCGACCCAGAAGCTCAGGCAATGAAGTCAAATCCGCCTCCCCGGCCGATCGGCGCTGCGAAACGCGGCCGTCTCCACGATCTCTCCCTCAGCCAGGGCCGCGGCGAGGATCGACTCCTGGACCGCGCTCAGCGCCCGCTCCCGTTCGGGGCCGAGCAAGCAGTGCGCTGCCGTGACTCGATCGTTCAGCGCCTGCACCGCATCGCCATGGGCTTGCAACGGATCCGGCCCGCTGGCGGGCTGGGCCGGATCCGTCCCGGCGCCACCCGCCAGCAGCGTCGTCTCGGCCTGGATTCCTTCGAACAGGCGAGGCCACATCCCCCCCAGCTCACTGAGCATCATCGCCACCGCGTCGAGCTGGGCGCGGGCGGCCGGGTCGCCCACGTGATCGCGTACGTCGAGCCTCAGCACCTGATCGGCCCGCTCCAGCAGCAGGCCCCACGCCTCATAGAACATGGCGACCCTCCTCGAAGGCCTGCATCTGACGGATCAGCTCAGCGCCGACCCGATAGAGCTTGGAGTAACCGAGACCGACGCGCATGTCGGCGCCGTTCACGGCCGCGACCATGCCAGTGACAAACGTGTGCAGATGGAAGTACAGCGCGTAGATCACGTAGTAGTGCAAGCGCAGGAGGTCCAGCGATCGACCGAACTCGCGCTCGTAGATCCGGCTCAGCTCGTCGAACGGCACCAGCATCGCCATCAGCTCGGGGGCCCGCGCTCGCATGATCGGATGGCAGGCGTAACCGAGATCCTCCATCGGGTCGCCGATGCCGGCTCCCTCCCAGTCGAGGACTCCGACGATCTCCGTCTCCCGCCAGATGAAGTTCCCCACCCGGTAGTCGCCGTGCACGAGGACCCAATCCTCGGCCCCGTGCGGAGCGTGGTCGACCAGCCAGGCCGCCGTCTCGGTCAGCACGGGCAGCACTCGCCGGCGTCCCACCTGGAGCTCGAGCTTGGCCAGGATCGCCTTGACCCGAGCCAGAACCGGCGGCGTGTCGGGTCCGGTTCCCGCCGGCAGGAGCGAGCGCAAGCGGGGATCGCCGCGCCAGTCAGCAGCCTGGATGGCGGCCAGCGTCCTGACCACCTCGCGGCCCATCGCGCTGCGCACGGGCGGGTCGCTCCACGCCGGGAGCTCGGGTAGGTTCCGGTAGTCAGGAATCGTGCCCTCGATCCGCTCCATCAGCACGAACGGCGCGCCGATCACCTCGCCGTCGTCGCAGTACAGCCGGATCTCGGGCACGGGTACGCGCGAGTCGCGCAGCGCTTGGATCACTCCGACCTCCCGGCCCAGGTCGTAGGGCTCCAGCGGGCCGACCACGGCCTGGCGGCGCAGGACCAAGCACTCGGGCCTGCCGTCGAGACGCAGGTCCAGGAACCACGTCTCGCTGGAGAAGCCTCCGTCGGTCCGCCGGACACCATCGATCACCACCTCGTCGCTCAGATGGGCTCGCAGATGGGCTGTCAGGGAGGCTTGGACCGCCGGATCGTCGAGCCCAGGCAGCTCCGCCGCCACCTGCGCATGCTCTGGCCAGCGGCTGATCCAGCCGGTGGAACTGGGTGCCGAGCTCACGGCGGGCTGAGACCCCGCACCGCTGGCAGCAGGGAGGTACCGAAGCCACCGTCCACCAGCACGTCGGAGCCGGAGACGTACGAGGCGTCTGGCCCGGCGAGGAAACAGATCACCGCGGCGATCTCCTCGGGGCCGGCGACCCGCCGTAGCGGGATGTGCGAGGCCCTCTCGGCGCGCCGCTCGGGGTCCGAGTACGTGGCGTCGGTGAGACCCGTGTGCGTGGTCCCCGGCGAGACGGTGTTGGCCCGGATCCCGTCCGGACCCCACTCGTAGGCGAGCTGGCGCACGAGCATCACCAGCGCGGCCTTGCTTGGCGAGTAGGCACCGATCGGCGGCGACGGCTCGCGCGCCGCGATCGACGCGGTGGCCACGAGAGCGCCGCCGGCCGCGCGTAGCAACGGGTGGCATTCGCGCGCCAGCAGCCAGGTGGCACGCACATTGACCGCAAACGTCCGCTCCCAATCCTCCACCGACAGATCGACGAGCGCGCCTGCGGGCGCGATTCCGGCGTTACTGATCAGCGCGTCCAGCTCACCAAGCCGATCGGCAGCCACCTCGGCCACAGCCTTTCCCGCATGCACTCGAGACAGATCCACCACGAGTGGCTCGCCGCCAACTTCGCGTGCCACACGGTCAAGCGAATCACGATCACGGTCGACGAGCAGGAGCTTCGCCTCCTGACCCCGGGCCGCTGCGTCAGCGGCCAGCCGAAGCGCCACGGCGCGGCCGATACCGCTCGCCGCTCCGGTGATGACCGCCCTCATTGGTCGGAGCATAATGATTTGCGGCTCTACCAAACAGTTGGTTGAATCACGGTGACGCTTCGTCCCCAGAAGTCGATGAGGAGCGCGGTGTCCAGCCCGATGGAAGATCTGACCGTTCACATCAGCGATGCCGCGTTGACGCGGCTCAGGCAGCGGCTCGCGGAGACGCGCTGGCCGCCGGTGATCGGCGAGGACGATTGGACGCCGGGCGTGCCGATCGGCTGGCTGGAGGAGATCGTCACGTACTGGCGCGAGGAATTCGATTGGCGCGCCCAGGAGGAGCGGATCAATGCGCTCCCCCATTTCCGGGTCAAGGTCGACGACATTCCCATCCACTTCGTTCACGTGCGCGGCACGGGTCCTGATCCCATGCCCCTCGTGCTCACCCACGGCTGGCCATGGACGTTCTGGGACTTCAACAAGGTGATCGGCCCGCTGACCGACCCCGCCGCTCACGGGGGCGATCCGGCGGACGCCTTCCATGTCGTCGTCCCCTCACTGCCCGGCTTCACCTTCTCCTCCCCGCTGCCGCGGCCGGTGGGATTGGCCGAGACGGCGCGGCTGTGGACAAAGCTGATGGTCGACGTTCTCGGCTACGAGCGGTTCGCCGCCCAGGGCGGAGACTGGGGCGCCCTGATCAGCGGCCACCTCGGGCACATCGCCCCCGAGTCGGTGATCGGCGCGCACCTGAGCCTGGCCAACATCCCCACGGTCAACTGGCGAGAGCTGAACCGGCAGGATTTCGCCCCCGACGAGCAGCCGCTGTGGGAGCGCATGCAAGAGGCGCGCAAGCACGTCACCAGCCACATCGCCGTGCACAGCTTCGACCCGCAGACGCTGGCCGTCGGCCTCAGCGATTCCCCAGCCGGTCTGGCCGCCTGGTTGATCGAGCGCCGCCGCAACTGGAGTGACTGCGGCGGCGACGTGGAGCGGCGCTTCACCCGCGACGAGCTGCTCACGACGGTGATGCTGTACTGGGCCACCAACAGCGTGGCTGGGTCCGTCCGCTTCTACCAGGCCAGCCGGGGCGCCGGCTGGCGCATCGAACCCTCGGAGCTGCCGTTCATCCGGGTCCCGACGGCGATCGCGGTGTTTCCGGGCGATGTGGTGTTCATCCCGCGGGCCCTCGCGGAACGCCACGCCGACCTGCGGCGCTGGACGCTGATGCCCTCCGGGGGCCACTTCGCGCCCGCCGAGGAACCCGAGCGTCTCGTCAGCGACGTTCGCGAGTTCTTCCGTACCTTGCGCTGAAGAAGGCAGCTGGTGGCGCTCAACTGGCTGCGGCAGACGACCTACTCGGTCCTGGCCACGCGCGCCCGAGTGTTCCCGGACCAGCTCGCTCTGCTGCTCGTCGACGCCGACGGTCAGGCGCCGACCCCCGTCACCTACGCCGGGTTGCACGCCGGCGTGCTGCGGACGGCGCGCAGCCTGTGGGGGACCGGAGTCCGGCCCGGCACCCACGTCGGGGTCTGGGCCGACAACTCAACAGCGTGGATCGAGGCCTGGCTGGCGAGCAGCCTGCTGGGAGCGGTGACCGTCGCCGTGAATCCGCGCCTGACAAAACGGGAGGTGGCCGGCCTCCTGGCGGCCACCGACGTGACCCACCTGCTGGCCGGCGGCCGGACCGTCGGCGGCGCCGCGGAGTTGCTGGGCGCCGGCGAGGTCCCGGCCCATACCTATGCGATCGACGGCAGTGACGAGCTCCCGTCGCTGTTCCGGCACGACGCCCCTTATGTTGCGGCGCAGATCGATGGCCGCCGCGTCGGACTGATCCAGTTCACCTCCGGCAGCACGGGCATGCCCAAAGGCGTACAGCTCAGAGAGGGTGCCGTGGCCACCGTCGGCGCCTGCGGCGCCTCCCGGTGGCTGCTGAGCCCGAGTGACCGGATGCTCGCGGTGTTCTCTTTCGCCCACAACGCCGGCAGCACGTTCACGACGATGGCGGTTTTCACGGCCGGGGCCGCGCTCGTGCTGCCTCGGGACGGATGGGCGGCCGGAGCCGGCGCCACCGTGGCACAGCAGACGGGCGTGACCGTGCTGGGGGGCGTCGACACGATCATCAGCGATCTGTTGGCCAGCCAGCTCCGGCCGCCGTCGCTCCGGGCCGTGGTCGGCGGGTTCGACTCGGCCACCGCGCAGCGTCTGGTAGACAACCTCTCGGTCGAGGTGGCCAACACCTTCGGCCTCAGCGAGACCACCGCCCACTCCACCACGGGCGACCTGCGGGACCCGCCGTCGCGCCGGATCGAGCGCATCGGACTCCCCCATCCGGGCCTCGCCATCCGGATCGTCGATCCGGATGGCCCCGAGGACGTCGCCTTGTCCGCGGGAACCGCCGGCGAGATCCAGGTGAGCGGCTGGTCGCTGATGAAGGGCTACTACGGACTGCCGCCGCGGGAGCAACCGTTCACCGGCGACGGCTGGGTCCGGACGGGCGACCTGGGCACGCTCGACGAGGACGGCTATTTGATGTTCCTCGGCCGCCTCAAGGATGTGATCCGCTCCGGCGGCGAGAACGTCGCCGCGTTCGAGATCGAGCGCTTCCTCGAGAGCCACCCGGCCGTCCTCCAGGCCGCGGTGGTGCCGGCGCCCCACTCCAGGTTCGGAGAGGTTCCGTTCGCCTTCGTCCGGCTGCGCCCGCAGGCCGTGCTGAGCGGCGACGAGCTGATCGCCTTCTGCCGCGGACAGCTCGCCGCGTTCAAGATCCCCCGGGGCGTGGAGATCGTCGACCGGTTCCCCCTGATCGGGATCGACAAGGTCTCCAAGGCCGAGTTGCGCGAGCAAGCCACCCGCCTCACAACGGCGCCCGCGGCGTCTTCGCGTTCGACAGGATGCGACGCGGGGCGATGAGCGTCGCTCAGCACAGAGAGGAAGAGACGAGAATGGATAGCGAGCTGGCGCCTCTCTTCGAACCGCTGGAGACCGGGTCCGTGCGTCTCGCCAACCGCCTGGTCCGGTCCGCTCACGGGACTGGCCTGGGGATGCCGGCGATCGGAGACGCGCTCGTCGCCTACACCGCCCGTGCCGCGGCCGACGGCTACGGGCTGATCGTCATCGAGGATGCAGCGATCCACAAGTCGAGCCCCCCGGCGGCGGGCGTGCTCGCGTGGGACGACGACGTCGTCGCCGGATACGAGCAGATCGCGGCCGCCGTCGCGCCGCACGGGACGGTCGTGTTCCAGCAGCTGATGCACTCGGGTGGATACCGGCCACGAGCGGACGGCGGGCCGTCGTGGGCACCGTCGGCGATCCCGTTCGTCGGCTACCCGGGTCTGCCGCTGGCGATGACCAAGGGCCAGATCGACGAGCTCGTCTCAGCGCACGTCGACGCCGCCCGCCGCGCGCGCGACGGCGGCCTGCGTGGGGTGGAGATCCACGCTGCCCACGGATACCTGGTCGCGCAGTTCCTATCACCGCTGAGCAATCATCGCGTCGACGACTACGGCGGCACCAAGGAGAACCGCCTGCGGTTCGCCCGCGAGATTCTGGCTGCGATCCGGTCCGCGTTCGGAGGCGAACTCGCCATCGGCGTGCGCCTGAGCTCCGACGAGGCGGTCGCGGGTGGCCTGACCGTGCAGGACACGATCGAGATCGCGCAGGCACTCGAAGAGCTCGTCGACTTCGTCAGCCTGACGTTCGGTAACCGCTTCAGCCACGAGCGGATGATCGGCGGGATGCAAGAGCCCCACGGCTATCAGCTCGCCTCGGCCGAGCCGATCACCCGCGCGCTGTCGGTCCCGGTCGTCGCGGGCGGGCGGATCACCTCGCTGGCGGAGGCGGCAGCGGCGCTGGCGGCTGGCCAGGCCGACCTCGTGTCAATCGTCCGGGCGTCGATCGCCGACCCCGAGCTGATCCGCAAGACGCTTGCGGGACAACCCGTCCGGGTCCGGCCGTGCATCGGCTGCAATCACGGATGCGTGGGCGGCATCTTCCGCCCCAAGCCGCACATCGGCTGCGCGGTGAACCCGGGTGCCGGCAATGAGCTCACGCTCGGCGACGACCGGATCGGTGCTGCGCAGACGCCGGCTCGCGTCGTCGTGGTCGGCGGCGGCCCTGCCGGACTGGAGGCGGCTCGGGTGGCTGCGCTGCGCGGCCACCACGTCGTCCTGTTCGAGACCGCCGAGATGCTCGGCGGCCAGCTCTCGCTCGCGCGCCGCGCGCCGCTCAGAGAGGACATCGGCGCCTTTGTTGACTGGGCGGGCCGCGAGCTGCGCCGCCTCGGCATCGATTTACGACTCGGTATCCGGGCCGAGGTGGAGGCCGTGCTCGCCGAGTCGCCCGACAGCGTGATCGTTGCCACCGGATCGCAGCCGCGGCGCGACGGGCTGCAGGCGGCGGCTCCGCTGGAGCCGGTCGTCGGCGACGGCAGTGCCGGGATTCGCACCAGCTGGGACGTGCTCGGCGGCCGCGACGAGCTCGGCGAGCGTGTCCTCGTCCTCGATGACGTCGGCCACTACGAGGCGATCGCCGTCGTCGACGCGCTGCATGCCGCTCGGAGGCGGGTGACGTTCGTGACACCGCACTGTGCTGTCGGCCCGTTGGTCGAGTCCTCGCTCTCGGCCACGCCCGCGCGGGGCCGGTTCGGGCGGGCCGGGATGGGGCTGCATGCGCAGTCGCGCCTGGTGGCGCTGAGCAGCGGCGAAGCGGTCGTGCGCTCGATCGTCTCTGGCGTGGAGACCCGTGAGCCGTGCGACTCGGCCGTCTTCGTCTGCCACAACGTTCCGGACCACCGGCTCGCCGATGCACTCCGGGGCCGGGTCGGCGATGTCCGGATCGTCGGCGATGCGGAGAGCCCCCGCTTCCTGCAGGCGGCGGTCCGCGGCGGTCACCTGGCCGCGGTGACGATCTGACCCCAACTCAAGGAGAGCCGATGAGCGAGCGAAGCGAGATCGAGAACGCCTTGTACCGATGGGCATGGGCCTACGACGAATCCGACCTCGAGGGTTTCCTCGATTCGCTCACCGAGGACGCTCGGGTCACGGTGGAGGTGGCCGGCGGCGAGATCGTCGGACCGATGGAGGGGCGAGACGCGATCCGCGAGTTCTTCGGTGGCCGGCTCGCGGTGCGCACCCAGCGGCGCCGTCACGTGACGACGAACGTGATCATCGAGGCGGAGTCAGCGGACGAGGCGCGCACGCGCTCCTACCTCACGCTCATCCAGTTCGCCGACGGGATACCGAACGTGATCAGCACCGGCTGGTACCGGGACCGGCTGGTCAAGCGCGACGGGACGTGGAGGATCCACGACCGGCATGCGTTCCTCGAGGTGTCCGAGCTGCCCGCCCCTTAGCAACGGTGGACTACTCCAGCTTCCTCCAGGTCGCCGCGAACAAGTTCCCGACGCGACCGGCAACCGTCTTTCGCGGCGAGACGACGACCTACGCCGAGCTCGATGGGCTCGTCAACCGCCTCGCCGATCGCCTCGCCGCCTCCGGCTACCTCGATGCGCCGGTGGCGAGCATCGCGCTGAACGACCCGTGGACGATCGCGCTGTACCTGGCCGTCTCCCGCGCAGGTGGCACCGTCGTGCCGATCAATCCGCGCCTGATCGCGGCCGAAAAGGCCTACATCCTGCGCGACTCAGGCGCGGCGACGCTCGTGATCGACGAGGCCTACGCCGACGAGGCGCGCGAGCTGCAGGCGCAGGTGCTCGGCGTCGCAAGCGTGCTGCTGATCGCCGCACGCGAGCGGCTCGGCGACGGGCTGACAACTCTGCTCGAGTTCGCCGCAGCCGGGAGCCCCGACGAGGTGGACCGCGCCGTGGCCGAGGATGCCGTGGCGACGATCCTCTACACGTCGGGCACGACGGGGCACCCCAAGGGCGCCCTGCGGACTCAGCGCGCGAACCTGTGGAACGTCATGAACTCGGCGCTCGGCATGGCGCGCACGCCTGACGACGTCGAGCTGTTCAACCTGCCGATCTTCGGGATCGGATTCATCCAGCACGTGCTCCCGCTGTTCATGGCCGGCGGCGTCGTCGTGCTCGATCTCGTGTTCTCGCCGGAACGCGCCTGGCGGCTGATCGAGGAGCAGCGAGTCACGCGAACGTTCCTTGCGCCGACGATGATCGCGGCAATGCTCGATGTGCCCGGTCACGAGCGTTACGACGTCTCGTCGCTGCACACGATCGGCGTCGCCTACGAGTTCGCGCCGCGGCTGCGAGCCCGAGCGCTCGAGCGCTTTGGCGACCTGTTCGTGAACATGTACGGGCTGACCGAGGCGCAGCTTTTCTGCACGCGCCCCGGCGAGTTCGCGGGCGACCCGAGCAGCACCGGCAAAGCGATGGGTCTGATGCGCGTCCGGATCGTCGACGACGGGCGACGTGAGGTCCCGGCGGGAGAGGTCGGGGAGATCGCCCTCAACGGCCCGGCCGTCATGAGTGGCTATCTTGGCCTGCCCGACGAGACGGCACTCGCGCTGGACGGGGGTTGGCTGTACACCGGCGACTTCGGCTACCTCGACACCGAGGTCAACCTGCACTTCGCCGGACGCAAGAAGGAGATCGTCAAGTCGGGCGGCTTCAACGTGGACCCCGTCGAGGTGGAGAACGCCCTGCTCGACCTCGACGGCGTGCGCGAGGCCGGCGTCGTCGGCGAGCCCGACGAGCGCTGGGGTGAAGCGGTCGTCGGCTTCGTCGTCCTGGCGCCGGGCGCGGAGCTGGACGAAAACGCACTCCGCGCGCACTGCCGCGACCGCCTGGCCGGCTTCAAGATTCCGAAGCGATTCGTGTTCCTTGGCGAGCTGCCGAAGAACCCGACGGGCAAGGTCGAGCGCGGGCGCCTGCGCCGGCTGGCAGCCGGCGAGACCGCGCCCCCCTAGCCGGCGGGAGTTGGCGCCGCCGCCGTGGCGGCCAACGGCACGACATCAGCTCGTCGCCGGGACGGGATGATCATCGCGATCGCCGCCGCCCCCAGCAATCCGGCCGCGCAGATCCAGAACCCGGTCAGAAATCCCCCCACCGCGGGCAGACCATGGAGCCCGACGTCCTGGGCGATGAAGGTCGTGCACACCTGGACGCCCAGCGCGCCACCCACGGCCCGGACGATCGTGTTGATCGCCATCGCCGCTCCGGTCTGCTCCTGAGGCACGGCAGCGATGATCAGGTTGGGCAACGCCGCGTAGGCCACCCCGACACCGATGCCCACGAGCCCCATCCCGACGTAGATTGCCCACGGGTGACGATCCACGAGCGCGATCAGCACGAACCCGCCGCCGCCGGTCAGGCAGCCAACCATCAGGCCGATCCTCGAGCCGATCCACCGATCGATCCGTCCGGCCATCAGCCCGCAGGCCACCATCGTCAGCGCGGAGGGCAGGAGGTAGATGCCGGCTCCAGAGACCGAGGCGCCAAACCCGTAGCCCCCTCTGATCGGCTGCTGAACGAAGCGTGGAATGATCGCGAATGAGGCGAACATGGTCATCCCGCTGAGCGCGGAAGCCAGATTGGTCCGCCACACGGTCGGTATCGCCATCGTCCGCATGTCGATCAGCGGTGCCCGCAGCCGTCGCTCGAACGCCACCCAGACCCCGATCACCACGACCCCGGCGCCGAGCAGTCCCAGCGTCTTGGGCGAACCCCATCCCCACGTCGTTGACTCGGTGATGGCCAGCAAGACGCAGACGAGTCCGACCACCACGAGTCCCGCGCCGGACCAGTCGATCGACCCGCCGGGCCGCACGGGCGATTCCGGTATCCAGACGGCGGCGGCCAGGCAGGTCGGCCCGGCCACGATGAGCGGGAACCAGAACAACCAGTGGTATGACAAGTTGGCGGCGATTACGCCGGCCAGCAGGACCCCGGCGGCGGTGCCCAGGCCGACACTGATCGACATGATGCCCACCGCGCCGGCCACTCTCTCCTTTGGAAATTCGTCCCGGATGATGCCGAACCCGAG